>Ga0315899_10009738_pt1 | contig 10317 bp, 7 predicted proteins | sample LakEriMetagenome_2_FD_203518 | JGI IMG/M metagenome (GOLD analysis project Ga0315899, IMG submission 203518) | Freshwater fungal communities from buoy surface, Lake Erie, Ohio, United States - Buoy 4 MA112 | ecosystem: Environmental > Aquatic > Freshwater > Lake | place: USA: Lake Erie, Ohio...
TATATGTATATATATATATATATATATTCAATGCACACCTGCCCCTGAGAATCGAGACATTGACACTCGCCGAAGCGTCTCGACAGGGGCCAGTTCCACCACTCGGCGCTCGCAGGAGCCAGGGTCACATCCCACGTCACGATGTTGCCGTCACGCTCCACCGGGCCGTCGGTGATACTCATTCTTGGAGTTGCCAAATGCGCATCCACGCCACTCGACACCCGAGGCAGTCTTGGCTCGCCAACGACAGCAATGCCGTCGGCGCCATGAACTCCCAATTCTATCCTTGCAAAACGCTTGAACAAATCTCGAACGGCACATAAGCACGGTGTGCGGGCAACGGAAAAACAGTTGGCGGTTGGATACGGTGGCTCACATGTGCTCACACTGGCTCCTTTCGCTTGTTTTGAGAAGGACGAGAGAATGCCGCTGAGGCCAAAGGCTCTCGCGCAGGCCCCCCTTCCGGGCGTGCATGTTATGCGGGCCCTCATGTTGGCGATGAGGTCACAGCTTTGTGCCCAGCGGCCTCCAGGCGTAGAGCACGAACTTTGTTTCGTGCACCAGGGAATCTTCTGGGTAGGTTCTGTATTTGGGTGGACGGCGGCGGGGAGACCATAGACTTGTGTCCAGACGGCAAAGGCCTCCTCAAGACCCAAATCGACACGGTCCGGTGAAAGACGGTTCTCAAGTTCCTCGCTGTACACTGGTCTGACGCACTCAAAAGTGCCATTCTTGAGTACTTTCTTCAGGCCATCAAAATAGTCGTCGCTAAACTGCTTGTCCAGTACCTTGGCCAACAACGTCCGCGCATCGGCCAGTCCAGTGCCTGAGGCCGTCTCGGACCCCAGAGGGTCTTGCCAAGTCATAACGTCGGTTCCGTTTGATAGGTCCACGCAGCAGGGCTTCTGGACCCCTTGCCCTGCAACAAGCTGCAACAAGGCGCACATGCCAGCTTGCGCTTCGCTTGAAAAGTCCGCGGGCTTGAGCTCAGATGACAGCAGAGTCGCACTAGCATTCCCCTTGCCGCCCCACGTCGGCTTGATTGCACCGCAGCCAATTCCCGGCAGCATGAAAAGGGTATACATGGCGTCAAGCGTGTACTTGGTGCTTGAGACCATGTCGTCGGCTGTGAAAGCATCTCTGTACATGTGGTCAAACATCTTCTCTGATGCTCCTGGTTCCAACGCGCTGTACACGAGCGGCGTGTTCAGCAGACCTATATATATATATATATATTCATACACACACACACACACACACACACACACACACACACGTAGCAGACCGGCAGTACGAGGCGAGAACGCAAAGGACAAAGGCTTCGATACGGAAAACACGGTCCCAGCAGAAAAGGCCGTACACTGTCCGCCCAAAGAGCCGTTGTTTCTGGCAGCGTCTGGCCAAAAGCATGAGAAATTGCCTTTGCCACAGTTTTGGAAAGTCAGTGACCTAGCATATCTACTATATGAAGCCTGTATATAGAGGGCTTTTGAGAATTTGTTGCCTTTGCCTCCACACGTTTTCGAAATCTCCTCGCAGTACGCTTTTGCTGCCGTGACCTCAGTAGCGTCCATGGTCGCCAATTTTTTATTCGCTTTTTGGTTTTCAGTTTGCCAAAAGTATTCCCAGCACTCCATCCCCGCGCAGTATTGCTTGCCAAAGCTGTCATCTTTCGGCCCGCAATAGGTGCATCGCTGCGATGCCATCTTGTCTGTGATGTAAAGCCCTTCGAGGACTATTTGTACCACGAAAATAATCAAGAGCGAAATGCCCGGGCAGGCGCAGAGACACAAGTTGGTCTTGACCCTCTTCATTTGCAGAGCCTTGGTTTTTGTGAACATGGCCTTGGTCTGCGACAGGTATGAGGACGCGAGGGCCTCCACGCGCTTGTCTCTTGCCAATGGTCGCGAGTTCTCCTGCTCCCCCACGTCAAACTCAAACGACGCGGGCCCGGCGGACACCTGGATCTGGCCCACGAACATCGATCCAGCTTCCGCACCTGCTGGAACTACCACCTGGTATTTGCGCCCCTCGTGTTCCACCTCTACGGATGCGCCAGGGCCCTGTCCTGCAGGCACAGTAATCCCGAGGCTAACAACGCTCGAAAGGCGAAGCGTGTCAACAACCGTAAAGTTTCCGTCACCGTCCATGCTCCAAAGCACACGCACTTGATGGCCTAGCGGCGTCCAGAAAGGTTCCTCTGTGCCAGGCTGCACCATGACGGTTTCGTTTGTGCACGTCTTGACCTGCACCAGCCCATTGCTACCGTCCTTGGCTCCAACGCTCTTTGAAATGTTGAGAAAGACATCCTCGAGAGACGAACTTGCAATCTGTATATTTTCGATGCCCAACTCCTTGGCTCTGCCTTCGAGTTGATTAAAGACTTGGGGAAGCTTATTCACGTCCCGTGCAGGCACAGAATACGACAAGAAGAAGGAAGTCTCTTCCTTGGCGGATAACTGCAGAACTTGTGCAAAGACTGCGCGGATCGCAGCGGTGTTTTCGGCAGTTGCGTGTGGTGCTCGGGAAATCGTCAGCTTGTAGCCCGATCCGAATTTGTTCTTGAGGTGCGTGGGCGAGCCGATGCAGCGTAGCATGCCTTTAGCCATGATTCCCACCCGGTCTCCGAGGACGTCGGCTTCCTCCATGCTATGAGTGGTGAGCACCACGGCGCGATCTTGCTTGGCCTTCTCAATGACATCCCACACGTGCCTGCGGCTAATGGGATCCATGCCGGTAGTTGGCTCATCCAAGAACAAAACAGATGGATTGCCCACGAGTGCGATAGCCACAGACAATCGCCGTTTCATCCCGCCGCTGAATGTGCCCGCAAGCTTGTGTGCAACGTCGGCTAAACGCACCTCTTCGAGGAGCTTAATGCATTGCGGTTCAACAGTCTGTTGAGGCAGGCCCTTAATCGCCGAGAAGATCCGCAAGTGCTCCATCGCCGTCAGGTGGCCCCAAAGTATGTCAAACTGGGGGCAAACCCCGAGATGCGCGCGAATCTGCGCCATACCACTCGGGTGCGTCACAGATTGGTTCTCAATCAGCGCCTCACCGCAGCTGGCCGGCAGCACACCCGTGAGGATATTGATGAGCGTTGTCTTGCCCGCTCCGTTGGGTCCGAGAAGGGCGTACAGGGATTTTTTCTGGATTCCAAACCACGGGCATTTGACCGCGTGGAAGTCCACAATGCCTTTCATGGGCACATTTCGCTTGAACGTCCTCCGGATTCCCCGAACCTCGATGGCATTGTCAGGGAGCATCTCAGCCCCTATCCTTGCCTTGATGGCCCCTTCTTCGCGAATCACATCGTCATCGATGCTGGCCTCAAGAACCTCAGGCTCTGCTGATGCAAGCACCGCCTGCTCGAAATTCCAGTAAGACGGCAGCATGAAATAGTTCCAAGGCTTGCGGACTCCCATGTTGTTGCTCAAAACATTGTCCAGGTATAGCCCGAGGAGCGAATACATGACATATAACCCGAACCAGATGCCCCACACATTGCCCACCGCGTAGTCTTTGTCGCAAATAGTGCCATCGGTCGTGTTATGGAAGCAGTACGAGGTGATGTTGTGGAGGCCCATGCCAAACGCCCCCGTGTCGTTGCTGGCCATCGACCCAAGATCGGACAACGATTTTGTCAGGAGCGTGGGCGGATACAGCGACAAGATGGGTGCCAGGGCCTCTCTGCCGTCTGCATGATACATGAGTTGGCGGGAGTAGTTTGTGTTGTCCCGGGGCACTTCGGAGCACTTCAAATATACGAAGCGTTTGCCCGTTGAATCGGCAGACGGAAGCATGGGTTCGAGCATCTTTGTCTGGGGGTCAAACAGGGCGGTGGCCGAGCAATTCATGTAGAAATTTTCGCCTCCAGGCCACACACCCCACGGAATTCCAAAGGCGCCAACCACCACATACAGGATGAAACCCATGAAGAAGGAGCACACGCCCACCCACAAGGCGGCGGCGGACGTATGGAGGAAAGAGCTGAGAAAGTACGCAAGCCCGTTCATCGCCAGCGAGAAGAAGAAGAAGGTGAAAAAGAGCACAGGAAAATCGATGTTGAGGAAGAGCTCGAAGCCAAAGGCCAGCCCTATCAATGTGATCAAGAGCGCAGTAAGTATACTTGTAAAGGAGGAGGATACATGCGTTTCATATGAGGAGGAGGATACATGCCTATCAATGTGATCAAGAGCGCGGTAAGTAGACTAGTAAAGCCGTGAAAGAGATGCCAGCTGATCCAGTACGCTGAATCCAGTACCCCTACCGTCTGCAGCGACTGACGGATCTTGGACTCCTGTTACAATTCTCAAAAGTCAGTACTCTAGTACATTTACTGACACAAATTCTCAAAAGTCAGTGCCCTAGTATTTTTACGATATACAATCACTGTATAGAGGACTTTTGAGATTGTGTTGCCTTGTCACTTGAACTGTATAGAAGGTTTGATATTTTCACTGTATAGAGGACTTTGAGTTACTGCATAGCGTGTCATATGAGGAGGAGGATACATGGCTTTTGAGATTTTCACTGCATGGAGGACTTTCGAGTCACTGTATAGAAGACTGTTGAGATTCTGTGGCCTTGTCGCTTGCAATCTCTACCAGGAAGAGGATACATGCGTGTCATATGAGGAGGAGGATACATGCGTGTCATATCAGGAGGAGGATACATGACTTTTGAGATTCTGCTGCCTTGTCGCTCGCTATCTCTGCCATCTGGATTGCAAACGGAAAGAGAAGCGTGCTGAAGATGAAGAGGGGCGCTATGTCCGCGCTCGTCGTTCCCACATCCACGTTCTGCACCTGTGTGTGTGTGTGTGTTGTGTGTTTGTGCACACACACACACACGCACACAAACACACTCACACACGAAAACACCCACGCGCGCGCGCACACACACACACACACACACAAACCTGAGGGTGAGCATACTCTTGTAAACTGAGGTCGAGCTCCACCTTAGATCCCGTGTTGACATGTGCTATGGAAGCGGCCAATGCAACGTGCAGGGGCACGATGGCCTGGATAAATCGTTTTTTTTAAAAAAACGATAACAAAAAAACGAAAACTGAAAAAGTCAGTGAGTGAACAGTAAGATTTACTATAAAGTTCACTATAAATGGGACTTTTCAGAATTTCATGCCGCCCCGGTGTATCAGTGATATCGGTGATATCGGTTTCAGTGACATGACTTTTCAGAATTTCACGATGACCTGATCCGCGTGTGAGGCCAGTTCTCTACAAATGGGACTTTACTTTATCCCATAATGGGACTTTACTTTGTCCCATAATAGGATAAAGTTCACTATAAATGCGACTTTTCAGAATATCACGATGACCTGATCCGCGCGTGAGGCCAGGCGAGAGCTGTTGGCCTGGATTACAAAAAAAAGGGGGGTTAGGGTTTAGGTTTTCGGGTTTAGTTCTCAAAAGTCAGTGCCCTAGAGCTTCAGGCGAGAGCTGTTGGCCTGGATTACAAAGGGTTTAGGGTTTAGGGTTTAGAGTTTAGGCAGGGTCCAAGGTTCAGGGTTTAGAGTTTAGGCTGGATTACAAAGAATTTAGGGTCTGGGGTTTAGGGTTTGGGCAATGTTGGCCTGGATTACACGTTCTCAAAAATCTTACACTTTCTCAAAAGTCAGTGCCCCAGTGCTTCTGCAATATCAGAGTCAACCTAAAGCCTAAACCCTAAACCCTTCTACTATATAAAAATCAACCTAAACCCTAAACCCTAAAACCTTCTACTATATAAAAGTACCCTAAACCATAAACCCAAAACCCCTAGTGCTTCTACTATATAAAAGTCAACATATAGAGAGCTTTTGAGAACGAGAGCCTGGATTGTAAAGGAAGCCGTTCCAGGAGAGGGAGATGCCAGGATTACCCCAGCCTTGACATTGTTGGCGTTGAGGAGGATGTGCTCATCCTGTTACCAATTCTCAAGTTCAAAGTCACTGCGCCAGTGCATTTACTACATGAAATATATTGAGAGCTTTCGAGAATTTGTACCAGTTCGCGCTCGCTTGCGAACCCCATGATTTTCTCGGGAGTAAGTGCCCCCCCCCTGTTGTTTGCCATAGTAGATCTGATAATAGCATGCACGCGCTGCAGCTCTTGGCGCTGCGCGGCTGCTAGACCAGGAGGGTACGCGCTCTCTGCGATTGTCTCGGCTGATGGCGTGAAGCCCTTTGTAGGCGCAGGAGCGTATGCAAGGATAATGCAGCCGGGATTGGCGCAGTCTTGTATGCCTTCAACCGGATATGCTGGGGGGTGCGGCATGTTCCTGACCCACGAGCGATTGTCGCGCGTGCTGTTGAGCCATTCTGAAACGTTAGCGCCAAATTGGATGTTGTTTTCTGGACTACACAAGGTCACGATAGAGAGTACTTTTGAGAATGTGTGCCTGTTGACCGCGCTGATGATGACCCACATCAGAAACATGAAGAAGACGCACGAAAGCAGACGGAGCGCCGTGCTCACCCAGTTCCGCCGGAGAATCAGCACGTTCTTGTACAAGAGCGCTCGAATCTGGCGCTGCAAGCTTCCGACAGAGCGCTGGCCACCAGCGGCTGCAGTGCATGCATCCTGACCCCCATCCTTCCCGTGCTCCAGCCCAGGAGACCATGCATGGGAAGGAAATCCGAGCGCGCCAGATGGCTCCACGGACATTTGCACCCCCTGCTCGATAGTCATGGCTGCTGCTACTTTCGCGCGATCGCGCATCAAGCAGCGCCACCGTCCTGGGCTGTCGGGGGGGTATGCAACACGGACATTTGCACCCCCTGCTCGATAGTCATGGCTGCTGCTACTTTCGCGCGATCGCGCATCAAGCAGCGCCACCGTCCTGACCTGTCTGGGGGGTACCGGTATGTAAAATCAAGTGGGTCTTATAGGGTGATCTGATATAGGCTCCCGCTGAGCCATGTGTGTTCGCGCGCTTGCAAACGGGCGTAAGACTACGCCTCGTGACCCCGGTACCGGTGTACCGGCAGTCGACGTACCGGACCGGCCGGATCGGCGAAATGCACTCCGCCTTGGCAAAGTCCTCAGTGCGGGCGAGAACCTCGGCGCATGCTCCGTCCCTGCGTTGCTGCCTGCCCACGCCCCACGCTGTCGTCCCGTACAGAACGCTTGAGCTCGCCCTGATTCGTGTGAATCTTCCAAAACGACATCATAACGCTGATAAGTAGGTCATCACATGCACCAATCCTACACCCGATTGGGAGCGTGGTGCTCCGCAATTCGACGCCAACGAAATCTCACAGCGTGAGAATTTGTGAGCGTAGCTCACATTCTCACGCTGACACTGCATACAACGTCAAAATGTGAGCTCCTGCTACTTCTCACAGCGTTGTGGCGTCCCTTCCACGCCCCAAATCCCTAGGCCCCAGTTGGTGGCGTGGGAGCCTGTGAGCTACTGCTACTTATTATCAGCGATGTGGCGTGGTTGTTGAAGGTTCGGCTCACCCGTCTATCCTTCTTTTGCTACTTGCGCAGGAGACAAGCGGTGCGCCTTGTCGCAGGTGGGCACGACGATCTACATGAGCCCGGAAATGTGCGAAGCCAACCAGCCGAGGACGGCGAACCACAAGCAGAAACAGATCCCTACTGCTCCAACCACAGCCATGGCAATTCTGAAATACTGCCAGTAGCAGTGTGTGTGTGGTAGGGGGGGGGCGGGGGGGGGGGGGGGCACCAGCTGTGTGTCTGTGGGCAAGAGAAGAAGATGATGGCGAGCTGACTCATCCTGACTGGCCCGTTCCCAGAACCGTCAAACACTGTCCGGGCCGGGTTTGTTGGCCCCGGCCATCCGGCCGATACGGGCGGAACACAATTTTGGGAGGATTGCATGCTTTGTTTAGTACCTGGTACCCAACCAAAGAGAAGGCCCCGAGACACCTCGACTGGTGTGTGCAGACACCAGCTCGCCCAACACTGTCTTTCTCTCCCCCCTTACTGCCCAACACTGTCTTTCTCTCGCGATCCTACAGCGCTATGCGGCCATCGCACCAGACATACTTATGATGATGCACATCACCTGTCATCGCGCCACCAGGTGAAAAAGAGAAGCCGTTATTGAGTACTGTTCCCAATAAACTCTCTCTCTCTCTTGCGCGCGCGCGCGCACGTGCATAATGTGGCCTCCCCCACTAAAAGCTGCTTTCCCCCAGGCCCTCCCCCGCCGCCAGGTGTACAGGGACATCCTGGCCCTCATCGCCCTGGATGCCGCTGTACTCGATGTCATCCTCGCCCTCCTCCTCAATGTAGTCTCCGTAGTCTTCTGGGTTGCCGCCCCCGCCACCGCGATTGAATCCTCCTCCGCCGCCGCCGTTGCTGCTGCCGCCTGGATGTGTGCACATGTGAATGAGGTCTGGTGTTGTGCTGCAATATTTGTGTGTGTAAAGAATGTGTGTGTGTGTGTGTGTGTGTGTGCGCGCGCGCGCGCGTGTGTGTGTGTGTGTGCGTGTGTGTGAATGAGGTCTGGTGTTACGCTGCTATATTTTTATGTAAATGCTTCCATACAAACATTCATACTTGCATACGCGCATACATGTATGTATACACGTAAGTAGTGATTACCAGGGCCTTTTTCCTTTTCCGGTGAAGTAATCACATCACAAATAAAAAAAAATCTTTTTATAATTATGCTGTCTTTTACTTCGCAATTTTTCTTTTTTGGAAAAGGAAAAAGGCCCTGGGATTACTAGTTACGTATGTATCACTAGTTGTGTATGTATGCATGCATGCATGCATGCATGTGTGTGATTGTGTGTGTGTGTGTGCGCGCGCGTGTGTTCATAGAGAGAGAGATACATAGAGAGGGAGGGAGGAAGAGAGAGATGAGAGGGCAAGACCAGGATACACGAACCCCGGGGGGCCGGAGTAGTTAGCTGGCAGGGATCTACGCAGTTTAGATTTCATTTGCCGCAGCTGGCCATCGCCAACCTCTATTTTGGTCTGTGTTTGTATGTGTATACGTTTCGTTTGTGTGTATGTGCGTGTACAGGGATGGTGGGCTGGCGGGAGGAGAGTGAAGAGGGGCGGGGGGCTTGGGTTGCGGAAATAGGATCTATGCTTCATATGCACGTGCGACTATTGAGCTTGCAGAGTGTCAGGTTGTAGCGTTGAGGTTGTAGGGTTTAGTATTTTCGGGTTGTAGGGTGTGGGACTATGTGGACTTGTAGGAATTAGGGTGTGGGCGTTAAGGTGAGGAATGAGCGGTTGCGTATGAACAACACATTAGCAACACATTAGCAACACATTGGCAACACATTAGCAACACATTAGCAACACATTGGCAACACATTGGCAACACATTGGCAACACATTGGCAACACATTAGCAACACATTGGCAACACATTAGCAATGAGCGGTTAGGTGCGTATGAATAAGGATTTAGGCGTGTTTTAACAAAAGAAAAAGACATATATATATATAATATATATAATATAATATGTGTGTGTGTGTGTGTGTGTGTGTGTGTGTGTGTGTGTGTATAAGGCGGGTAGGAGTAAGGATTTAGGCGTATGACGTGTCACATGACGTGTCACATGACGTGTCACGTGACGTGTCACATGACGTGTCACATGACGTACTTGAAAGAGCTTCATCTTCTTCTTGAGCGATGTTATTTGCTCACTCTGCAATTTCAAAACGTTGACACGTCACCGCCCAATGTCACCCTAAGTTGTTTACATAAATAAAAATAAAACTAGTATAGGGCGGACTTTCGAGTTCGTGTTGATGTGTCTGCCTGCTGTACGTAAGCTACTACAGACGGCACGTTGTTGCCCGTCTCCAGACCTGAGAGAGAGAGAGAGAGAGAGAGAGAGAAGAGAGAGAGTGTGTGTGAGAGAGAGAGATTTAGAATCGATACTCAATCACGGTGTTGGAGTGATTTCGTGGGGGTGTTTGTGTGTGTGTGTATGCACCATTGACGTCTCTCTCTCTCTCTCTCTCTCTCTCTCTCTCTCTCTCGCACGCGCGCGCGCGCTCTCTCTCTCGGTCTCTCTCGGTCTTGCTCTCTCTGCGCGCGCGCTCTCTCTCTCCCTCCCTCTCTTTCTCTCCCCCCTCACCCCGTCCCTAAACCCTAAACGCAAACCATCACGGAGCTTAGCATTGATCTTGCGCTCCTTCTCAACAATAGCCTTGACCGAGATCGAGTCCTTGTGCATGTGCTCTGTCAGCAGTTTCGTCTTGTCCGCCTTTAGCAACACATTCGCAACACATTAGCAACACATTAGCAACACATTAGCAACACATTAGCAACACATTAGCAACACATTAGCAACACATTAGCAACACGTTAGCAAC
>Ga0315899_10009740_pt1 | contig 10316 bp, 7 predicted proteins | sample LakEriMetagenome_2_FD_203518 | JGI IMG/M metagenome (GOLD analysis project Ga0315899, IMG submission 203518) | Freshwater fungal communities from buoy surface, Lake Erie, Ohio, United States - Buoy 4 MA112 | ecosystem: Environmental > Aquatic > Freshwater > Lake | place: USA: Lake Erie, Ohio...
AGAGCGAGAGCGAGACAGAGAGCGAGCGAGAGAGAGAGAGCGAGCGAGAGAGAGAGCGCGAGAGAGAGAGAGATAGAGAGAGAGAGAGAGAGAGAGAAAGAGAGAATCAGGGAGAGAGAGGGACAGGTAGAGAGAATCTCGCCGGAATCCCGGTTTCATTCGTTTCTTGGAAGCCACCCACACCGCCGCCCTCACGCGCAGTGCATAGCGCGTCAGTGTGTGCGCGTCACTGTGGATCGTGTGAGTGTGTGTGAGAGAGTGTGTGTGGGCGAGCACATGCCGGTGGGCGAGCACATGCAGCATACGACACGCGGAAAGGTGCAGGTCATGACGCGCGGCACCGAGAAGGCCAAAATGGAAGATCCGGGCGGTTGCACACGCCCGCCCAAGCCCTCGCCCGTCGGTGTTGCTCTGCAGAGCGCGCGCGGGCTTAGAGCTACTTTCCCGAAACTTTTTCTCTTGGTCGTCTGACATTACCGCCGGTTGGACATTCAAACTGTTTGCTGTTTGCAACTGACTTCTGAACCGGTCCGTGTGGAGCGGTTGTTGAGAGCATGGCGTCGCGGGCACCGTCCCAGGATGCAACCGCCGCAGCGGGCGACCCAGAGGCTGGCGGTGAAGGTGATCCGTTCGTTCCAGCGTTCGGCGTGTCCTGCCCGTGCGCTCGCTCACGCCGCGCGCGCACCCGCGTTGGCCTGCAGGTGCGGTTGAGCCGCCGCCGCGAAAGCCGCTGCCGACAGAGAAGCTGCAGCTGCGAGTACGGATCACCGGTAAGAGCGCGATGACTTGCGTGCTAGCCTGCGCTGTCACGCCTTGGCAACACAGCTGACGGCCGCGGGCACCAGGCATTCATGGCCTGTCGGAGGGCGACGGGCCCATCACAGTGTCGTACGAGTACGACAGGGACGAGTTTGTGCGGCCGCCGCCCGAAGGGGGGGATGCACCCGCGCCCGAGCGCATCGCGGGCGCGACGGAGCCGCCCGAGGAGGGCGGGGCTGCGCAAAAGATTGCCTTTGTCAAGGAGCATGAGTGTCCGCCCGTCGGGCACCAGATGCACGATGCCCTGCTGCTCGATCTCATCATGAAGCCGGTCAAGTTCACCGTGACAGGCACCGTGGGTGAAGGTGAGTTCAAAGGCGTGTTCGAGGTGGACATCAAGGCCCTGATCTGGAGGGAGCATCCCGATCCCGACGAGGACGATGACAAAAAGAAGGACTACCCCTTTGTCGCGGGCGAGTACGACGTCAAGAAAGTGGCGCAAGAGGGCGAAGACGGGGCGCAACCCACCCTGGAAGATTCGCCCCTGAAAATTACAACGTGCATCGAGCTGTCAGATTTTGTGATGACCGTGGAGGAGGGAGAGCGAAGCAACGTAATGACAATCACCGTCCACGAGATGCATAACCTGCCCAAGGCCTGGAGCCTGGAGGAAGGGGATGAAGGCGGCGAAAGTCACGTATTTGCGTACCAGGCTAGCTACACCATCCCCACCAGCCAGGGGCCCTTTGAGGTGGTTGTGCGCCCCGGCGACATGGTGCCTGCCACCCCCCCGCCTGCGGAGGGAGAGGCAAAGCAAGAAGGCGAGGCTGGAGAAGACAAACCTGACGCAGAGGTACCAGAAAAGCCGCCGGAGCCAGAAAAAGCGGTGCTGCAGCAAACGCTCCGTGAGGTAGACCTCGCAAACGAGAAGAAGGCACAGCGAGTGAAGTGGGCGCACTCATATACTGCGTACATGAATCCAGAGGTCATTTCGAGTTTTGCTGATGCGCTTCGAAAGGGCACAAAGTTTGCGGTGGACATTACGCGCAAATACAAGGAAGAAGACAAAGATTATGTCTATGCAGCCAAATACCATGGCATGTCGGAAATGGACATGTCGCAAATCCTCGAGCAGGATAGGCAGACGATCACTGTGCGCAGCCCTGTAGGACCGGCAATAAAGACGGTGAAGCCTCTGACAGAAGATGAGGCGCCCGACCAGCCGGATACTGAAAAGGATCAAGTGTTGCACGACTCAATGATTACAGCCCCGTACTTGCTGTATGAAACCTACATGGTCGTCAGTCTGTCCACTGTGCGGCCCATCGTCAAGAAGCCGCCTCCGCCTCCGCCGGTTCTGGAGAAGGTTTCTGATGTTCTGCCCAAACGTCTTCCCGTGAATGCGTACAATCCCGAACAGGATGGTGAGGAGTCGTACAAGGCCGAGCTGAAAAACATAATTGTTGAAATTACTGAAGCATACATGCGACTGGAGTCTGAAAAGAAAGTTGGCGACTCTGATGATCCCATGGCACTGAAGAAGGCGCAAAAGGAAATGTTGACGTTTCTCACTTCCAAATCCGTGGGAAAATGGCAAGACTGGAAGGTGAAGCTGAAAACAGCTGTGGTTAAAGTCATCCACGAACGCTTCCACAAGCTCACATTCGGCGGCGTCGAGATAGACACAGCAAACGAGGTTGGCAAACTCAACACCTTCTTAAGGTACGAAATGAACGAAGCTATTTCGCGTGCCTTTGCTGCTAAGAAGTCATTCGACAACGAACCATCTTTGGAGGTGCTGGAGACGCTGCTGGCCGACGAATTGCGCTTGGCTGTCGAGGCCGAAATTCGCATGGACTACCGAAGTGCCTGCCTACACCTTGCAAAGCGCGTCCTTGCTGACCCCAAACATCCCGACTACTGGTATGACCTCGGTTGCGTTACTTGCCGGTCTGGTGACAACATCAAGGCGGAAGAATGCTTCGCAAAGGCTCTGGAAATCGATTTCAGACACGTGAATGCCAATCTGGGATTGGGCACCTTGATGTGCAAGCGGGACAACTACAGAGAGGCAGAAAAATACTTTAGGGCGGCTTCTGACGGAACGACCGACGTCTTGGCATGGTCCTGCTGCGTTGTTTTTTTCGACTTGGAGTCGAAGGAGCAGGAGAGGAAGGCCTGTGTTAAGCAGTTGGCTAACTCTGAAAAGAAGACGTCGGCAACGCGAAAGTCGGCATATCTTCGTGCGGGTTCATTTTTTGTGGAGTTGTACGCTACGCATCTTGTTGAGCGAGCGATGACACAGGAATTCATCCGGAATTCTCCCTCCGTCCCTGCGCCCGAGGAACAATATGAGTCTTGGTCGAAAGCCCCCAACAGCACCGAAGAGCTCAAGGTTTTGCTCGGCAAGGCCTACTTGTACAGCAATCAGTTTGCCAAGGCGCGTGTGCATTTGGATGATGCCATTTCTCGCGCCAAGGACCAAAAAAGTGCCTTCGCCCTCTGCCTGAAGGGCCATACGCACTACATCCAGCAAGGGTGGCATGAGTATAGATGCGACAGGCCAATTCCCGATGCGGCCGGTTTCCCGATACCATTCGAGACGTCGACGCAGAAAGGAAGCATAGAGGACTTCTATATGAAGGCCATGCAAATGCCGAAGGTGGCTTATTTCGACACGGAACAGTATTATCGTCTGGCCCGTATTTTGATTGGCAACAAGCCGCCCAAATATCCAGCGGCGCAGCGAGAGCTGAAAAATGCGTGCAAAATGCAGCCTTCTGCCACCCTGTGGCTGGGTCTTGCAGTGGCTTACTACTTCGACAAAATGTACTTAGAAGCTGAGCAGGCATGTGCAGAAGCTCTCATTCTCGACAGTCACAACGGCGAAGTGTGGGGCATGATTTGCATAGTGGCCCTGCGCCAGATCCTTGCATTGCCTCCGGCCACTGCCGCCCCACCTGGAGTCGAACTAGAAGATGGCCGAATTGTGGACATGAAATTCCCTCCGAAGTTGAGAGAGGTCAGCTTCCGTTGCTCTCGCCTGCTTTTGTTTCTCGCAAGATCGGCTTGCTTTGCTTCCCTTATCTGAAGTTTGTGATGTGGAGGACAGGCAACTGAGGCGATTCGGCGAGCTCTCGCTGAGAATCTCGGCGTTGTGGAAAGCTTCCCACGTGATGTGTGCATCCTTGAAGAGGCCTACAATCTATTTTGCGACGACAAAATTCGCGCGTATGACTTGGGGGCGGCAGCCGTGCGCCAGGCGCTCGTCTCCGTGCCGGATGCAATGTCTACGACAGTCCGGGTAACTGACATCCTGAAGCCGAACAAGGAGCTGATCAAGGGAGTCGACACTGTGGTGCTTAAAGCCAACGACGAGGTTGACCTCCATACCTTGCTCGCGGCTATACATGAATCGCATGCCGAGATGACGGCGGTGGAATGGGAAGTGAAGCCTGTCAGGCAGCTAGCTCTCGCGCCGGCAATGGTACTCTTGCAACTCTAAATCCTTCTCATGTCTTCCGTCTGAAAATGGGTGCACACACACTCTCCCCGTGCTCGTGCAAGGCTTATGACGGATGCTGTACAATCGTCGTTACTGTGCAGGCAAAGAGATTGTGTCAGAAGGTGGCGAATGCGTGCGAAAAAGCGCGTGAGCCCGAATACGATTCAGCCTTGGATGCGCTTGACACGGTAGACCTTTCTTCAGCGTTCTGAGTTCCCTTATGTGTTGTTTGCAGTTTGGCTCGTCTGGACGATCAAGCCGATCCAGTGTTCAGCAATTACTGACTGTCTGGCGCATCACAGGCGTGGCAAATATCTTTCCTCGAGAATAATGACGACGAAAAACACCTCACATTCGAGAAGATAAAGAAAATCTGCGACGACATGGGCCAGCCAGAACGTAAGAAGCAATTCATCTCGCGGATGAAGCCGCCGACGCGCAAAAGTGACACACGCAATGCTTCTACAGCGAAAACCGCACGTTGATTTTGCTAGCTTGGAATGGTTTTGCATGTATTATAACCGAAGTTATATAGGTTATTGCAGCGCGGCAGTACGCAAGAGTTCACATGAATTAAATAAATATTTGTTTCCCGCCGGTCTTGCAGTCTTATGAAAACGACTCCAAATGCTGATCACACACGGCCTACACGACCTCGTTCTGTCCTCCCGTGCTCGTGTGTGGACGATGTTCACAATGGTTGGTTAGGACCCTGTATCGCCACCCATGAACAAGCTATCAGCCTAGATAGCAGGGTCGTGCAGACCGTGACCCTGTGCGAGCTCGTGCGATCTGCGTCGGCAGCCTCGCCGCCTGGGGCATGGCTAAAACGCCATGAACCAATCAGCAGAACCCGTGAATCAGCGCACGCTCTCAGCGCAGGGTTTATTTTCAGCTAAAAACACCGCGTGAGCCGGTACTGCCAGCACGCATCAGATCATGAACGCCTATCGCGTGTACGTGTGATCCTCTCTGAAGAATTGGTAGTTTTGATTGCCCCTTCGCTGTGCACGCAAAGCGTAGCTAGATGGGAGGGGATGCGGATGCCCAAGGGTGTTATGCGCTCCACTCGCGTCCCGACATGTGTGTGGCCTGTTCCATATTTGCATGGTTACGAAAGTCTCACGACTCAGACTGAGCATTACTTGGCACAGACGCTGCACTAACTCAACACAATGGTTGACAAAGACATGATGCAGACACAAGGGCTCAAAAGCAACAAGAGAATCAGTGTACAGGAGACAACTCACAACGCACAAGGCAAGATGAGGGACTGCTGAGAGACTGCCACCTGTCTGATATGGTTTGAACCCAGCTGCTGGACCGGCACAAGAAACTGATGTTGTGGGCCTTGCGCCGCAGAAGCTGGATGAAGCTTAGACGCAGGGTCGGAATCCGAGCCTGCAAAGTGGTTGTCAAGGCTGTTGTTCCATGTGTCAGACTTCATCTGGCCTCCATTCAGAGGCTGCTGTTGTCTTGACTGCTCGATAAAGGCGGCCTCCATCGCTTCGAACCGTTGCTTCTCCAGAGTCCAAAAGTCGGCAAGGGCCTGTTCATCGCGCAAGTCCAGTGTCAAGCGTTCTGTGGTAGATGGGTGCCGGCCGGGCAGAAGAGGGTGTGCAATTGGAGTCTGGGCGGACCCCGTCCAGTCTTTTGGCACGCGGCTACAACATCACCCACCTGCTGCTGTTGTATCGACTGCCGCAACTGGTAGCGAAGATTGGCAATCTCGTGATCCTTGTCGTCATCGCTCGCATCTTGTTTCAGCGCCTCGACGCTTGAATCCCCTCCCACCTCTCGTCCCTCCTGTTCCTTTTGTCCATCTCCGGTCACTATCAACCGCAAAGGCGTAGGTTGATGCAGGCATCAGCCGCATCTACCCAGGTTTTGTTTTGATGGCAGCCAGAGTGTTGACCAAGATGATGAGCCAGTTCAACGACATGTGTACTGCAGACAAGGAGACTCTCCATGGTATGCGCGCATGCAAGACGATTCAGCGTTATCAGGTACGCTGTACGAGGATTAAGGTAGGGGGAAGAGGTAGGACCAGAATCAGGGCCAGATGCTCGTGCGCCCGCTCCTTTTCGATCTGAGTCTTCAGCACCTCTTGGGTCATGTTTTCGCGCAAGGTCTTAAGCTCCCGCGCCGCATCTCGCCGCTGCGCCCCCCGTTCTTGCATCAGCCTTGTACCCGTGGGCACCCCACGTTTGTCCCCTTCAAAGCCCTTATGCATGCCATTTTGCGACAGAGAGTGCACTGACGGCCGCCACAGAAGACAAAGACATCAAGGAACAGGAGGTTACGCAAGAGAAGACGAGACCTGGGCGTCGAGGGCCTCTGACATGTGTGTTCGCATCCTATCCAGCGCCTGCTCAAGGCAGATCACATGTTAGGGCAACGGCGCCTGCGCTCGGGGGCGAAGAAAACAAGTTGGGACGACAAGGGCGAAAGGACAATGGGCAGAAGCAAGGCTTGAGAGGCAAGCATGCCTGATGCATCATGACGCGCTCTCGCGCAATGCGTATGTCGAGCTTCTCATCCGAAGCGGCGCCTGCAGACGACAGCAGGCGGATTTTGGCGTCCATCTATCCCCACCCACCAAGCCCCAAGAGCACTGTCTCACAACTCGGCGACTAGTGCAGAGCGTATAGCGGCGACCGCATGCACAAAGCAGCGGGAGGCGTGCTGCCAGGAGCCTCGCCGCAGGCAAACCAGGCAACGTGCAAGCGGTTGTGAGGACCTGCATGATTGTAAGCGAGGCCTGTTCCAGCTCGCGGCGGCCAAGGCTAGCTTCGCGCATGCTCTCAGACAAGCCGTCGGCTGTGAGCGCCAGCTTCTCCCGCATCTGCTCGTGCGCTGATGCCAAGCTCTGTGCCCGCTCCCGGAGGAGCGCTGCTTCCTGGCGCAGTATTTGAGCTTCATGCTGCATATCCTGTAATTCTTGTTGCAATGCCTGCAGCTTGTCCTTGTCATCAGCCAGCTCCTGCTTGACGCGCGCGAGCTCTTGCTGGCCCGCATGGAGCTGGAGCTGGAGCTGTTGGTAGTGCTGCTGTGTGTGCTGCTGCTGCTGCTGCTGCTGGTCCTGCAACTCTCGTTGCAATGCCTGCAGCTTGTCCTTGTCCGCAGCCAGCTCCTGCTTTACGCGCACGAGCTCTTGTTGCCCGGCATGGAGCTGGAGCTGGATTTGTTGGTAGTGCTGCTGTTTTTGTTGCTGCTGCTGCTGCTCGTCTTGCTGTGTGTGTTGCTGTTGCTCAAGAGCTTGCTTGTGCTGTTGCTGCTGCTGTTCATGCTGATGACGGAGATGGCTGACAAGTTTCTGCAGATCCACGATTTGGACATCCTTGTGTTCATGCTCTGTTTTGTATGCATTGATTTGCTCCTGTAACCTCATGCATAGTCAAGTCGTACTCATTGCACGTCCTCCTCGTCTCCCCTCACGCTTCACGTCCTGCGCAGGGAGGCGTGCAAGCAAAACAAAGACCTGGAGAGCCTGGAGTTTGGCGGCATCGGCAAGTCGCTGCGAATCTCTCTCCCCCTCGGCCTTTTGCTGCCAGCCGCCGCGTCACAGCTTATGTTACTCCCACAACAACATTCTCCACTAAGATCCTACGCACTACAGAATGTCACACAGAACCCTGAATCTTGAAACAGCTACATCGAGATAGCGCCAACAATAGCATGCGCCTGTCTATACAAGTAGGCAGCTAAGAGGTACTAAGTAAGTCCTGAGGTGTCGGGAGGTACTTTCATGGCCTCCTGATACCCTAGGACGCAAGAAGAGGGTTTTTGGTTTAGGATTTGTGGTTTAGGGTTTGGTGTTGGGGTTTGAACTGAGGGTTTAGGAGCAAGAACCAGCTCTCGGCGAAGAGCGTTGGACTCCGGACTCTCGTTGAGCACTTCGGGGTCGGGTTCGCTCGCGGATCGATCGATTCCGAAGATGGGCAGCGGCGAGATGGGCAGCGGCGAGATCGATGGGCTTGCGGCGCCGGAACTTGCTGCTCTTGTTCCCCGCATCGTCAGTCTTTTTTATAGTGTCCGAGGTGCAGATGAGTGTTGTGTGTAGCGGGGTACTGCTCGCCCTGCTCGCATGCTGCGGCATGCAGTTTCCGCAAGCTCTGCTTGGACCTGTGGGCGAGTTTGTCACGTTGCTTGTCTCGGAGTCTTCATTGATGGTGGCGAGGCCGCCAAACAAGGAGTCTGGTTCGTGCATCGAGCTCGATGGCCGCACTTCCTGCATCTGCCATGCCATCACATGTCACAACATTCAACATTCCTCGTGCGCGCTTAGGCCACGACAAGATTCAACTGAAGCTTTGCTGCACGACAGAATGCGGCAGCTATGATTGTGTGATGAGGGTATCTGCAACTGGCTGATGCTGGCATCTACACATAAAGCTGTGGAGCGAAATTGCCTGTGCGAGTTGCGACTGGAGTGCATCGCGCTGCGCCTCGGCATTATCGCAGCAAATCAGCAAGTCCGCATACTGGCTTTCCAGCCGCTGCACGTCGCAAACAAACCAAGCATCAGTGTTTATCTGATACAATAAGGCTTTATGCGGAGAAAATACGGGAGATGCCAGCAGCTGACTCGGAGGAAACCTGATTGACAGCGCGTAGGTCCACCAATTCTGCAGACAGCAGATTGATTTCGTTGGCCAGCTTTTCAACCAGCTGGCTTGTGCCTTCTTGTGTCGTCTGCGGCAGCGACCCAAGCGTTACGTTTAGTGTGGAGAACAGAGATGTGCGTATGAGACTCGCACCAGGTGCGAGTCTGGGCAAAGACAATGGTTCTAAATGGATCCTACCTCGTCAGCAAGGTGAGAGCTGACGGCACCCTGCAGGCGCATCTGACTTTCTATCATCACTGAATTTTCGGCCTGCAGGGTTGCAACTTGATGTTCCAGCGCCAGAATATCTTGTCGCCTTGCTGCAAGCGCTGCACTGGCTGTTGTAAGCGCTCGCTCTATCTCCCTAGCGTCTGTGTCCTCGGCGCCCCCGGTCGCAAGTTTCGCTTCCAGCTCCGCGTTTCGCGCCGATAGCTCCTCGTTTTCCATGAGTGCAGCCTTGAGCGCCTTTGACGTGGCATTGACTACGCCAGACAGATTCCTGTCCCTGCCTGCTCTCTCGGCCGGGCTGCTTTTGTTGGCATTACCGCCGTCAGCAGTGCGCGCAAGTTCCTCCATTGTATTGTCCCATTTCGTCGGCTTGCTCGGTGAGTGTACAAACTGCGGCGTGTCCGGCCGACCGCTGGGCGTTCCTCCGAGTCCATCGCTTCGCACGGCTGGGCTCGGCGTCGCCTTGCCCTTTTGGCTTGCTTCCTTACCGACGTCCTTGCCTTCAAATGCGCTGCGAAGAGCGGCGATGCGTCCCTCCGCCATGAAAGGGCCTATCGATTCGAGGCGATGGCGTCAATATGAATGAGTCTGATCTCTCGATAGACGGCGCTGGCGTCAATATGAATGAATCTATCGATCTATCGATCTCTTCTGCGCTCTCCGCCCATTCATGCCTCTGTGAAAAGCTTGGGAACCGTTATTTGAATTTGTACCGATAGACTCAATAACACGTCCATGGCCATGAGTCCATTCCTTAATAAGTGTGTGTTTCTTTGTTGTATGAATCGACACTGGTCAATCAGGCCTGTGTTGAATTTGATGGACAGACAGCAACGAGAGACGGAGTGGGGAACGGGTCGCATGAGCGGGAACACGCAACGTGGAAGGCGTTGAGGGGGTTCAGGGATTAGAGTTTAGGGTTTAGGATGTGTGCTGAGGGGACGGGATGTCATTGTCACTCCTCCGTGCGTGCGAGCTCTTACCTGTGCATGCGCATGCCTCGTGCAGATCTCGGCACGCTATTGCCGGTTCCATCTGGTGGCGGGAAACTCAGCGCACTCCTATCTTCGGCCGGGCTCTGCACACGCAGTTGGCCTCCGTGTCGATGGAGGCCAGACTGGAAGGTACGTGAGTCTCGAAGGCAATGCTCTGCTCCCGTCGCCTGCAGTTGGGGAGCATCAGCCGCCGAAGAAGAAGAAGGAGCAAAAGCAGCGCGG
>Ga0315899_10009741_pt1 | contig 10316 bp, 5 predicted proteins | sample LakEriMetagenome_2_FD_203518 | JGI IMG/M metagenome (GOLD analysis project Ga0315899, IMG submission 203518) | Freshwater fungal communities from buoy surface, Lake Erie, Ohio, United States - Buoy 4 MA112 | ecosystem: Environmental > Aquatic > Freshwater > Lake | place: USA: Lake Erie, Ohio...
AGATATATGATATATAATATATAACGCAAGATAATATAAGATGCCTTATGATCATGATTATGTCTGTATGATGAAACAACCAGTACTATGCGAACTCTGTAACAAGTCATATGCTATAGGTGTAATAAAGAAACATAAACAGTCAAAGATGCACATAGAAAATGCCAAGAATCATGGTGTCCCTTCTTCCTGGTGGTTTGTTGGTGGTACAAAACCAGATGCATTTGTATCCCTCCTCCCGCCCACCCATTCCTCCGACCATCCCTAAACCCAGCGCGTCGCGTGACTTGAGGTGTGTGTGTGTGTGTGTGTGTGTGTGTGTGTGGTTTATTGGAGCTGGCGTTTCGAAGTGTCAACCGCTGCAGTTTTACGGCTCGTCAGCGGTTGCCAGAAGGTCGAGGAGTCCCCCCCCCTATTTCTTGCACCTGCTTGTGCACGGGGGATGTGCGTGTTTGCTCACACCTCAACACCGAGGCCCTTGCTTGACGCCGCTTGCCGCCCGCTTGTTTTTATAACACAGGAACGCGACATAAAAAGGAGTGGCATTGGTGTCTTTTGGAGAAAAGATATAACGCAGCTGATGAGAATCCTGAAGTCGTGCCTGCACCTCGCCGCGGCGGCGTGTGGGGCGGACGCCGGGAAGGGATCCATGCCTGACCATTTTTGCGCAGCGGGGGGGGAGGAGAGCGGTAAGGAATGTCGGAGGGAGCGCTGACATAGTGGCTGTCATCCCGAGGACGTGCTTCTACACATTAATTATGCCGGCCTGAGCTCGCCCGGCAGCTGGCCTGCAGCAGCCGGGCATGCCGCGCACTTGGACAGGTTCGTGAGCGGGGTAGCCAAGGGCTCCCGCTACGAAGCCAGGCTGGCGCTATTGAAGGAGGGGCTCGACGTGCACGAAGAGTGGCGGCAGTTTCCTGTGACATGTATCCTCCTCCTCGTATGACACTTGTATCCTCCTCATATGGCGGCAGTTTCATGGCGCTGTTGATCGAGATAATGAGGGACAGAACATATCCTTTGCGGTTCCACCCCAAAAGAGACCTAATACAAAGTCAAAAGACACCTAATACAGAGTCAAAAGAGGCGCTGTTGATCGAGATAACGAGAGACAGAACATATCCTTTGCGGTTCTACTCCAGCCTGCCGGCAGCTATACGGAGTACTTGAAGGTCTATGACGTGTTCTGTGCCTCTCTCTTCTCTGCACCGCTCTCCGCGTGGCCTCATTGTATCCTCCTGCTTACATGACATGTATCCTCCTCCTCATATGACATGTATCCTCCTGCTCACATGACATGTATCCTCCTTCTTTATCAGATATATGATGTGTGCTCCTCCGCTTCCCAGTCCTCCTCCTTGCAGTCTGTGGATTCAGATCCTGTGGCTGACAATCATGCATTGCCTCTCGGCCGCAACCTTGCTATCGTTATGGTTGGTCTATCATGTGTGTGTGTGTGTGTGTGTGTGTGTGTGTATTATGTATATATATTATGTATATATATATATATATACATACATACATATATATATAGGTACGGACGCGCACCGATATTTTGTTATATATATATATATATATATATATACATATATATAGGTACGGACGCGCACCGATATTTTGTTTCCCTTTCCTTGGCACTCACCCCCTGCCCTTCTCTCGGCTCATATGTCCCTCACAAGACGACAGCTGCCCACGAACCTCTTTCGACCCACGAACCTCTCTCGGCTCACGAAATTCTCTCGGCTGTTGTCCCTCCCATCCCCCTCCCCCCACGCGAACAGCTTTGTAATAGGTACTGCAGTAATAAACAAACACACTCCCAACACCATTGCTGGCCGCGCTGCAGACAGAGGCCTGCAAATACGTGCGTCCTGAAAAACGATCCGTGATCAATCAGTTTTGGAAAGCGTCTCGCTCGAGGGCGTGGCTCATGTTTGTAGTCTTTCCCACGAACCTCTCTTGTAGTCTTGCCTTTCACGTTTTCAAGACCTCCTTCGATCCAGAATAAGTTCTTACTGTCTATCAGGTCTCTTTTGACACTCTATTAGGTCTCTTTTGACTTTCTTTGCCATGTCACAGATGTCGAGCGTATTGCAGTGCTGGGACCCGGTAGAAGGAGGAGGAGGAGGAGGAGGAGGAGGAGGGAGAGGAGGGAGAGGGAGAGGAGGAGGAGGAGCGGCAGCAGCAGGAGGAGTAGGAGCGGTAGAGCCACCATCATCATCGTTAAAAGGGGGTTTAGGCCGAGGCCTTAAGGCCGATTTAAGGCCAAGATTCTCCTTAGAAGCTGTTTTTTGGGAAATCGCTAGAGTTGGCCCGGAGATGAGGAATGTGCGAACGGCTAGTTTTGTACCAAACGGTACTTTCTGATACGCCAGAGATTAGGAGTTCACGGTTAGTTTTGGGGGGGGGATATTATGTGTGAGTGTGTTTGTGTGTGTGCGCGCGCACGCACGAAGACGATGTTCTCCTGCTGGTTACCTCATTAAACTTTTTTGTACCCGGTTGTCAGACCTAAAAAATCTAAGGCTAAAGAATCTTTAAGGTTAAAGAGCGCTACATTTTTTTTTATGGTTTTTTCTCGACGTCTGGGTGCACACTTCCACCAGCCGATCTGCTCCAACCAGTCCTCCTCCTCCTCCGCGCTTTCCAAACATTGAGCGACCTGACAAGCTCCTCATCCTTATGCCTCCACGGTGTCTGTGCAGCTTCGGCTAGTGATGTGGACTCAATGAATGATGCCTTTTTTTGTTCTTGCAGAAAACACAAAAATTATTTGGAAGTTTTCGCTGCGAGAGCGCCAGCAGGTCCGCGGTGCATGAGTCCAATCTCTTGTCGCCCTGCGAAGATTTTATCTCATATTCTTGGGGGCAGTTTGTAGGTCTTACATCAGGCTCTAACTTTTTCGGGTTCAATCTGGCTCCTTTTCTCGTTTGCGAGCCAACTTTGACAGGAATTTATTGATGTTTCACCACATTCCAATGCACCCACCCTAAATCCCACGTCCTAAACAGCATAAACCTCAAAACACTCTAAGTTGAACGGACGCTGAACACCAAGCGCACAGCTTTGTATTAGGTACTGCAGTAATAAACAACAACAACCCAAACCAATGACAGACTCTCAAAGATCAGGCACTTCAAGATCCCAGAAAAGAAACGAATCCGGATCATCTGCTGGATCCAGAAGCTTGTGCCGCTTGCTCTTGCGCGCCCTGCCGAAGAGGCCATCCACCAAGTACCCATTCAGCACAAAGTACCAATTAAGCACAGATTTGCGAGTCTAAAGCATGCGAGAAAGCAGGTTTAAGCTTTAGGGTTTAGGTTTCAGGTGCTGGTCTCTGGGCGCTCAGTCTTCAGGCAGCAGGGATGCATGCAAGCGAGCGGGGATACAAAGACATCACTTCAAGGGCAGCGTCTCTTGCGTCTCTTGCGGCAGAGCCTGTTGATCCCCCCGCGCGGGCCTGCCCTTCTTTCTCCCCACCACCGACTCCTCGCCGATTTCTGTGCGAACGGCCTTGGCGCCTTGCTCAGGGTCATCGTGCTCAGTTTCCTCGTTGCACAATGCCGTCGCCTGGAAGCTGCTTGGAAGAGAAGGATGCGAAAAGGGAGGCGGCAGCGGCGGCGGAGGAGCGATTTGTGGCGAGGGGCAAGCGCTCTCAACGGGCGGACTGACAAAGGAAACACGGCGCTCCATCCCGCGCGGCGGGGGAGGGAGAACTTCTGATGATGATAGGAGGCGGAAGATTATTTACGTGATGATCCTCGATGATGATGATTGGATCCTTGTTCAAGATTTGCACATCAAAACCGGAACTCTTGTTTGAATTCTTTAAAATCCAATGATCATCAATTCTTGTAACAGTCGGAGGCGGGGTGGCACGTTTGGGGTAGCCTGCCTTGGGGAGCGCCGCCGCTTGGCAAGAACCTCCAGCCGGCAGGTCACGTCACCTGCCCTCTACAACATATGTTCCCTCGAGACTCGGCAAAATGTCATCTCAGGCCCGACAGAGCAGAGGTGGAGCAGTGCCCGGCAGGGTGCGCGGCGGGCCAGAGCCGTGACGTTCCCGCTGTCGTATCATCATTCAACAACAAACAATGATCTCATCTCCGCACCTTGCGCGCATGCTCTGCATCACTTTTGATCTCCCAGTATCATGATGACACGAATCTCAAGCCTCCCTCAGACCGCTCCCCACAACAATCCTCTCTCAACACACAAGGGGAAGCCCTTTCGTATCCGCAAAGGATGCGGATACGAAAGCAGGACCTACCATACAGAGGACACCTACCATACAGAGGACATCCCCTAGTACCAGGCCCGATTCTTTGCGGAATCCCAGACCGTGAGCCTTGCAGAAGCCCACGTTACTAAGAATTAAAGCTACAAAGTACTAAGTGTGTGTGTTGAGTGTTTCGTAATTGGAAAACAAAATAAACCAACTGACGGCCCTGAACTTGAAACTCAGATTCATTGCCACCGGAACCGGAATAGCCAGCGCCCCCCTTTTATCTTGCCAAACTCTTAGGGTCCGGCCATCTGCCATTTCGTGAATAAAAAACACTACTCATCAACCGGCCCGACTGCCTCGGGTCTCCTCGGCCTGCCAGTGGGTTGTCACGGTTTGTATTAAACTTTGAATTTCTTTTGTCACGGTCAAGGGGGCGATGATCAGTGACAGCGCCGCGGCAGCGAGCGTCGTAGGGCAGCTTTGACAGCGCAGCGATCGTAACCGACGGAGTCGGAGTCATTGAGGCATGTCATTCAAAAGGAAGGGAGGGCCAGGAGGGAGTGCTGGTGAAGGAGTCAGAGCGTGGCACAAGGCGAAGTGAGAAAGCCAAAGTGTCAGACGAGGCTTTATTAACCAGCAGTTCAAAGGCTAAGAAACCTATGAACGCCTGTGTGCATACCTACACGAAATCACAAACACCAAGTACACGGAGACGCGGCCCCGGCTAGCGAATACATGGAAGTGTAGAGAATACTAATTGAGTACCAATAAACAACACTCTCTCTCTCTCAGAGGATGCAGCTTATGTGGACAAGAAACTGGAGGATGCAACAAAGGAAGCGGAGTGAATCCGAGTGATCAAGGTGTGTGTTTATTGAGGCCTTTGACGAAGGGCCCTGACGCTGGCAAGTTCAGCGAGAAGTACAAGGATGATCCAAACTGGTGGACGCACTCACTTATGTGTGAGGGTTACGGAAAAGACAAGCACTGGGTTCTACTGCGACTCTGCACCGTGATTCCGCTTGGTGTCATCAGAACGTAGTTGCCGGAGGCCCGATTTCTGGTTTTGGATGTTTTATGGAAGTCACTATGACTATAGTGAAGTCTGTGAGTGATGGTCTGAGTCTCCGAGAGACTGAGACAGGATCTCAGCCGGCCCCTGGCATCTCAGGCGGGGGATCGCCGCGTGACACGGGCAGCCTGGTACCAAGTCTCATACAGAGGACACCCCCTAGTCCACCTACTGCTACCAGACCGAGGACACCCATAGTGGTGTGTCACGAACAGTGGTCCTCGTTATAAGTAATACCCCAAAAAAATGATCTGCTCAACCTTGGACCGAGATACCACTGAGATACCGCTGAGATACCCGGCGAGAAACCCGGCGAGAAACCCGGCGAAAGACGACAAATTGTTTCTCGACAAAGGCTGCCCAGGGGCAGTGACTGTGTTCTTGAGACGTTGACGCCGTGTCCTTTGACGGTCACGCCTTGTTCTTTAGACATTGATGCCCGCAGATTCAAGGGCCTTGGTGCCTGGAGCCAAAAATCTCGAAAATCAGTATGCATAAACCTATAAGATGTATATAGTGACTTAGTGACTTGATAGAGAAAATATACTGGGGGAATGAGTGTGTGTGTGTGAGTGTGTATGTGTGTTACTTTTAAAAACAAAACAAAAAAATTGGTGCCTGCATCCTTGCGAGGAACCGTGGCGGGGTCGATGTCATTCAGACGGAAGATGCCCTTTAACGGGTGCTTCTGCTCCTCGTTCTGGGCATTGTCCCAGTTGTTCTCGTACCGTGCCTGACGGATGGCAGCGGGCAGAGTGAGCTTGTTGTGCCCGTCGCCGTTTGCGTCAAAATAAAGCGGCCCCTCGGTGGGAGAGGCTATGCGGTCAACCGCTGCCGCTGCCGGGCGCCCAATACCCACTGTGTTCCTGTGTGTGTGTGTGTGTGTGTGTGTGTGTGTGTGTGTGTGTGTGTGTGTGTGTGTGTGTGTACATATGTGTGTGTGTGTGTGCATATATATATATATATTATATGTATATACACACATACACATGTACCCCCCCCCCCACACACACATATACACCAACACACACCCGTCGCCTCCGATCAAGACACCCCGCGCCATGGGAAACGCCACGCCCTCCTCCTCCGACAGCCGATTCCCTTGCATTCCACCTCCTTCCTCCCCAAATGCCCCATCAGCTTCGTAGCTTGACGCAGACGCCTTCTGCTCATCATTGCGCGCCTGGAAGGGCAGCTCTGCCGGCAGGACACCGCGGCGGGGGGTGCGGAAGAGAGAGGTGATACGCGGCATCTGTTCCAAGCTCTCAAGCCCGGACGGATCTTTCCCCTGCCATGACTGTGTATTAGGTCTCTTTTGACACTGAGGTAACGATAGCAGGTCTCTTTTGCCTGTGTATTAGGTCTCTTTTGATACCGAGGTAATGATAGTAGGTCTCTTTTGCCTGTGTATTAGGTCTCTTTTGATACTGAGGTAATGATAGTAGGTCTCTTTTACCTGCCATGACTCGCCCGGCGTCGGCGGCGCGATGCCTGCAATCTCCTTGGACATGCTGCCCAACGCGGATCCCTGCCAGGAATCACCAAAGCGCGGCATCGTGGGGTCGGTGGGCGGCGCCTTGCCGCGCATGGCTTCCTTGATGCGGAGCGAGTTCTTGTAGTTAATGGAATCGTCGTACGCATTCGCCGAGAGCTGCTGCATCTGCGGCGTCGTCACAGCAGCCAGACTCTCCGTCGCACCGTTATACGCACCGAATGTTGCGGATGGACCCGGAGCCTTCATGTGCTGGCCGTGCGAGTACATATATGGTGAGAGCTTGTCCGCGGGCACGTGCACATCACCCATGTCCTCTGGATGCGAGGAAGGGAGGTCCATGACCTCGTCCCCGAGGCCGCGCTTACCATTCCAAGGGCCGTGACCAGCTATGTACATGGACTGCCGACCGTTACCCTTGTAATGCGTCGGGGGCACCATGGTGTCCTGAGTGTAGTAGTACCTGTCTGCGTACCTGTCCGGGTCCAGGTTGTAGGAGTTGTCCCCGTAGAAGTCGGTGGAGCCGTAATAGTCATCATAGGCGCTCGGGTTGTTGTAGTAGGGATCATAGTAGTAGGGGTCGTTGTAGTTCTTGCCCCAGGCGTCGTAGGAGTTCTGGCCGGAGTAGTACTGCTTGTTGTAGTAGGCCGCGTTGGCCATGTACTGAATGTCATCTTGGTTCTGCGCGGCAGTCTTCTTGATGCTCTGCACATCGCTCTCAAGCGCATGGAACTCGTGCTCGCCCATGGACTCGCCGCAGTTGTTTGTCTCGAACGTCACGCCACACTTGCCCGACATGGTCCCCTGCCACATGCGCCACGCGTGCTCCACCGCAGGGTCCGCGACTTTGTAGGCGTCGAGCACGGACTCGAAGCAGCAGCCCATCTTGCTCGACCACTCATTCATTGCTGAGGTGCAGCTGTGCGAGCACGTGGCAAGCTCGTGGACGTTGCCGCAACTCTTGGTGATTGCCGTGTTGAATGCGCTCAGGTCCGCCTGCTTCGCACAGCGGTGATATACCGGGTGCAGTGCCGCGTACTGGCGCATCGTCTGCACCGCACTGTCCTCATGCTCGGCGGAGGACAGCATCCCGTACCGACGGCGTGGAGCGGCTGCGCCGACGGAATCCGCGCCGACGGGGTACACCGGGCCATCCGACACGCCGCGCTCGACGTGTCTGCTGGCAACTTCGCCGGGAGGAACGGCGAAAAGGGCGCTGCGCCTGGCCTTGTGCTGGAGCACTACGCCCGCCACCAAGAGCACCGCGCACAGCAGCACCACACCTGAAGGAGTGCAACCAGACATATACAGGCAGGGTGGTGGGGTGGCGCGCGCGAAAAGCGGGCCGGTGACACCCGCGTCAGTCAGCACACGAGGCCGCACTAGAGCGCAGCGTACCGGCCGCTGGCGAACAAGAGGGCTCGCATGCGGGCGCGACGGCACAGGCCCGAACGCCGGCACGCACGCGGATGCATCCCTCCAACACACCAAGCAACGCACCTGTGGCGGCCAGGACCATAGAAGCCCAGCGGCGCCGGGAGATGTTTCCCGGTGAACGCATTTTGGTCTGCTTGCCCGTTCGGCAGGTCGACCGACGGTCGACCCACGAACTCGAATGTTGAGTCACAGTGACTCAGCAAAAGGTGCTAGCAGGTGTGAGCAGTCGCGCATGCGCGACAAGAAAGGGGTACGAGCGTGCCGCGTGCATCCTTCGCGCTCTTGCCCGATGCTGGCACGCTTCGTACCACTTTCTGGTCGATTGCGCGCGGCGTCCGGGGTGGAACTCCCATCGCGCAGGCGGCCGTGCTGAGTTGACGCGACTGCCCCGCACTGCTGCTTCCAGGAGCAGGCTGCACGCACGAGCATGGCCCGGTGGGGCCTGTGCGTTCTGCTCGCAGTGCACATGCTGGTGAGCGCCGCGGCCTCAGGCGACGACTTTTTCAGCCAGGCCAAGCGCTCCATCTCGCATGACAAAAAGGTGCACCGCGCTTTCGTGTGCGTGTGTGCGTGTGTGCGCGTGTGCGTGTGCGTGTGTGCGTGCGTGCGACATGCGTGCGTGTGTGGATCTCTCTCTCTCTGTATGCCTCCCTCCCCTCCCTTCCTCCCTCCCTCCCTCCCTCCCTCCCACGCCCCGCCGTGCACCGCAAGCCCGATTGCACCCGTGGTGCGCAAGGTGCGTTGGCGCTCCTCTCTCACACTCACGCACGCCCAGGTTCTGAAAAGATTAGAAAAGCATCCTCTAGCACACGCGTCGGGCTGGGATCTCTCGGCTCAAAAGGGCCCGAGCTTGGGGGGCAAGAAGTGGCAGAAAGAGAACGACAAGCTTGAAAAGCAGCTCGAGAACATGTCTGACTCCGTCAACCAGAGTGAGTCAAGTTTAGTTTACTTGATTTTTTTCTTTTTGAGAGGACATGTCTGGCTCCGTGAACGAGAGTAAGTCGTGTAAGTCAAGTTCAGTTTAGTTTATTTTTGTAAGTTTAGTTTATTTTTTTATTTTACTCAGTCAACGAGAGTAAGTCAAGAGTAGTCTTCTTGGAGAACATCGTTTAGTTTCTGTGTTGAAAATCGTAGTATAGTTTAGGTTAGTTTGAGAGAGTTGTTTAGTTTCTGTGTTAAAAAAAAAATCAGCACGAGAACGTGTCTGACCTGGTCAACGAGAGTAATGAAACCAAACCCTAAACCCTAAACCCTAAACCCCAAACCCTAAACTAAACCCTAAACCCCAAACCCTAACCTAAACCCTAAACTTCAAACCCTAACCTAAACCCTAAACCCCAAACCCTAACCTAAACCCTATACCCCAGACCTGAGCCTAAGCCCTAAACCCTAAACCCCAAACATTAAGCTATAAACTCTAAATCCTAAACTCTAAACTCTAATTTCTATCCCCTGGTCCTTGAACACTGTTTAGTTTAGGTTAGTTGACACTGTTTAGTTTAGGTCTAATTTCTATCCCCTGAGCCCTAAACCCTAGACCCTAAAGGACCAGGGTAACAGGAAACAGTATCGTCGCGACGAGGATAGAGGAAACTAAACAGTGTCAGCTATCCTAACCTAACCTAAACTAAACAGTGTCAACTAACTTAAACTAAACAGTGTTCAAGGACCAGGGTAACAAGAAACAGTATCGCCGCGACCTAAACTAAACAGTGTCAACTAACCTAAACTAAACAGTGTTCAAGGACCAAAGTAACAAGAAACAGTATCGCCGCGATGAGGATAGACTTTTCAATCAGGTCCTGAGAGTGCGTGAATGCCTGCCTCTCTCTTAAAAAAGAAAAAAGAAAAGAGGGACGGTGTATTCTCGCTTCTCATTTCCTCATTCGGAAGATTATCCTCCTCTCGGGGAACTCTTGGGGGCGGGGGGGGTAGGATCTGCGGCTGTGCTGGGGGGGGAGAAGTGGAGTGTTGGGAGGTTAGTGTCAAAAGAGACCTAATACACAGGCAAAAGAGACCTACTATCATTGCCTCAGTGTCAAAAGAGACCTAATACACAGGCAAAAGAGACCTACTATCATTGCCTC
>Ga0315899_10009742_pt1 | contig 10315 bp, 5 predicted proteins | sample LakEriMetagenome_2_FD_203518 | JGI IMG/M metagenome (GOLD analysis project Ga0315899, IMG submission 203518) | Freshwater fungal communities from buoy surface, Lake Erie, Ohio, United States - Buoy 4 MA112 | ecosystem: Environmental > Aquatic > Freshwater > Lake | place: USA: Lake Erie, Ohio...
ACGTCGCGTCCGCCACGCCGGACGCGCCCGCCGCGCCCGCCGCGCCCGCCGCCGAAGAGCAGGCGGTCGACCTGCACGCCGGCGGCCCGCGCGCGCGCTACCGACTGGTGTGCCACCACTGCGGCGCCGAGCAGCGCGTGCCGCGCACCTGCCCCGAGTGCGGCAACGTCGACCTGGCCGGACTCGGGCGCGGCACGCAGCGGCTGGAGGAGGGCCTGCAGGAGCTCTTCCCCTCGGCCCGCATCGGGCGCCTCGACCGCGACGTCGCGCGCCGCCGCGGCGCGGCCGAGAAGATGCTCGACGCCGCGCACGCCGGCGAGGTCGACCTGCTGGTCGGCACGCAGATGCTCGCCAAGGGCCACGACTTCCGGCGCCTGACGCTGGTCGTCGTCGTCGACGCGGACGCCGGCCTCTTCGCCGCCGACTTCCGCGCCCCCGAGCGGCTGTTCGCGACGCTCATGCAGGTCGCCGGTCGCGCGGGCCGCCACCACGCGTCGAGCCGCGTGCTGATCCAGACCCGCTACCCCGACCACCCGGTCTACGACGCGCTCGCCGCCCACGACTTCGAGCGCTTCGCCGCGCAGCAGCTCGCCGAGCGCGAGCAGGCGTCGCTGCCGCCCTTCGTCCACCAGGCGCTGCTCACCGCGCAGGCGAAGACGCACGAGGCGGCCGAGGCCTTCCTCGCGCAGGCCCGCGACGTCCTCGCGGGCGGGCGCACCGACCCGCCGATCGCGCGCGCGGTGCTCGACGCGCTGAACGTCTGCGACCCGGTGCCGATGCCGCTCGCGCAGATGCGCGGCGAGGCGCGTGCGCAGATGCTGCTCGAATCGGCCTCGCGCGGCGCGCTGCACGCGGCACTCGGCGCGTGGCTCGCGACGCTGCGCGCGCAGCGCACGCCGGTGCGCTGGCAGATCGTCGTCGACCCGCACGAGATCTGAGCCCGCCGATGACCGACACGCTGAACCCCGCGCAGCGCGAGGCCGTCCGCTACCTCGACGGTCCGTGCCTGGTCATCGCCGGCGCGGGCTCGGGCAAGACGCGCGTGATCACGCAGAAGATCGTGCACCTGCTCGAGGGCGGCGTCACGCCGCGCGCGATCGGGGCGATCACCTTCACCAACAAGGCCGCCAAGGAGATGGCCGACCGGCTCGGCCGCATGACGCGCCTGAAGGGCGCCGACACGCCGCTGGTGTCGACCTTCCACTCGCTCGGCGTGCAGATGCTGCGCGCGGACGGCACCTCGATCGGGCTGAAGAAGGCGTTCTCGATCCTCGACGCCGACGACGCGGCGTCGATCGTCGCGCAGCTGCTGTCCACCACCGACCGCAAGCTCGTGCGCGCGGTGCAGTCGCGGATCTCGCTGTGGAAGAACGCCGGCCTCGACGCCGACGAGGCGATGGCCGCCGCGCGGGACGGCGACGCGCACGCGGCCGCGCGCCTGTACCGCGACTACGCGGCCACGCTCGCCGGCTACCAGGCGGTCGACTTCGACGACCTGATCGGCCTGCCGCTGAAGATGCTGCGCGAGGTGCCCGAGGTCGCGGAGCGCTGGCAGAACCGACTGCGCTACCTGCTGGTCGACGAGTACCAGGACACCAACGCGACGCAGTACGAGCTGTTGAAGCGTCTCGTCGGCCCGCGCGCCGCGTTCACCGCGGTCGGCGACGACGACCAGTCGATCTACGGCTGGCGGGGCGCCACGCTCGAGAACCTGCGGCGCCTGTCGACCGACTTCCCGCGCCTGAGGGTGATCAAGCTCGAGCAGAACTACCGCTCGAGCCGCTCGATCCTCGCCGTGGCCAACCGGCTGATCGCGAACAACCCGAAGCTGCACGAGAAGACGCTGTGGTCCGAGCTCGGCGTCGGCGACCCGGTGCGCGTGCTGCCGATGGACGACGACGAGGCCGAGGCCGAGTCGATCGCGATGCGGCTGCAGTCGCAGCGCTTCGAGCGGCGCGGGAAGTTCGGCGACTACGCGGTGCTCTACCGCTCGAACCAACAGGCCCGCGCGATCGAGCAGGCGCTGCGCCGCGAGAAGATCCCGTACGTGCTGTCGGGCGGGCAGTCGTGGTTCGAGCGCGCCGAGATCCGCGACGTGATCGCGTGGCTGCGGCTGCTCGCGAACGAGGACGACGACCCGGCGTTCATCCGCGCGATCACCACGCCCAAGCGCGGCGTCGGCCCGCAGACGCTGCAGGCGCTCGGCGGCTACGCGGGCGAGCGCCACGTGTCGATGTTCGCCGCGCTGTTCGAGACCGGCGTGGAGTCGCGGCTCGCGGCGCGGCAGCTCGAGCCGCTGCGCACCTTCGGCGCCTTCGTGAACCGCATCGGCGCGCGCGCGAAGCGCGAGCCCGCCGGCGCGCTGCTCGAGGAGATCCTGAAGGCGATCGGCTACCACGCGCACCTCGTCGAGACCTTCGACGAGCGGCAGGCGACGCAGAAGTGGCAGAACGTCACCGACTTCGTCGCGTGGATCGCCAAGCGCGGCGAGGAGGACGGCAAGACGCTGCTCGATCTCGCGCAGACGATCGCGCTGCTGTCGCGGCTCGACGGCGAGGACGGCGACACCGATGCGGTGCGGCTCACCACGGTCCACGCCTCCAAGGGCCTCGAGTTCCCGCACGTGTTCGTCGTCGGCTGCGAGGAGGGGCTGATGCCGCACACCCACGACGCCGAGGACGAGGACGACGACGGCCCGCAGCGCGTCGAGGAGGAGCGCCGGCTGATGTACGTCGCGGTCACGCGCGCGCAGCGCTCGCTGACGATCACCTGGTGCCGCCAGCGCCGGCGCGCGAAGGCGATGGTGCAGCGGCTGCCCTCGCGCTTCATCGCCGAGATGGGCCTGGAGGCCGAGGGCGGGGCCTCGGCCGTCGTCGAGGCGGGGGTCGCGAAGCAGCGGCTCGCGTCGCTGAAGGACCTGCTCAAGCCGCGGGGGCCGGCCGCGCCGGGCTGACGACGCGCCGCCGGCTGCGCAGCCGCCCTGCAGGCCGCCCGGCTCGCATCGCGCGGTGGCCGTCGCGTCGGCTCCGGAAAGCAGAACGGCGCCCGCAGGCGCCGTTCCGGGGGACGGAGCGCGACAGGCCCTACTTGGCCGCGCTCACCATGTACTGCACGCTCGCCTTGATCTCGGCGTCGCTCGCCGCCGAGCCGCCCTTCGGCGGCATCGCGCCCTTGCCCTTGATCACCGACGCGGTCAGGCCGTCGACGCCCGCCGCGAGGCGCGGCGCCCAGGCGGCCTTGTCGCCGAGCTTCGGCGCACCGGCGACGCCCGCCGCATGGCAGGCCTGGCAGGCGGTTTCGTAGAGCTTCTTGCCGGCGTCGGCAGCCGGCGCGGCGGCCTGCGCGGTGACGGCGGCAGCCGTCGCGGCGGCAGCCACCGCGGGCGCGGCCGCGGCCGGTGCGGCCGCTGCAGGAGCCGGCGCCGCCGGCGCCGCGGACGCCGGCGCGGGCGCCGCATCGGCCGCGGCCTTCGGCTCCTCGAACTTCCCGCCCGACTTGTTCGCCATGTAGGCCACCGCGCGGCCGATCTCGGCGTCCGAGTACTCGCCGCCCGCCTGCGCCGCCATCGCGCCCTTGCCCTTCAGCGCGGAGTTCAGCAGCGCCTCGTAGCCGGTCTTGATCCGCGGCGCCCACGCGGCGGTGTCGCCGAGCTTGGGCGCGCCCGCGGCGCCGACCTCGTGGCACGCGCCGCACTGCGCCTTGTAGACCTCCTCGGCCGGGCGCAGCGCCTTCGCGCCGCCGGCCGAGGCCAGCTGGAATCCCGCGACGGGGCGGATCCGCGCCTCGATCGCCTCGGGCGTCAGCGCGGTGCTGCCGGCGGCGGTCCGCTTGCCCGAGCCGACGTAGGTGGCCAGCAGCACGATCAGGATGATCGGAACGACGAACGCGAGGACCACGACGGTGATCAGCTGGCGGGGGGTCTTGATGAAAGGCTCGTGCTCGCTCATTCCGCTCTTATCCGGTGGCCTCGCGCTGCAGGCGCGCGCGGGCTGCGTCGATACAAACCTTGGAGTATAGCCCGAAGGGTCCGACGACCGGTAGGTCGCGGAGGCGGCCCCCCGACCGCCTCCGCGCCTCCTAGGACCGTGCGGCGCGGCGCCCCCCGACGCCTTGCCGCGCGACCCGTTCGAACTCAGCGCTCCGCCTGCGACAGGCGGACGACCGCGACCGTTCCGACGAGCGCCGTCGCCTGGTCCTTGAGCTGCCCGGCCGCGGCGGCCGTCTGCTCGACGAGCGCGGCGTTCTGCTGCGCGCCGCGGTCGAGGTCCTGGATCGCCTGGCCGACCTGCGAGACGCCACCGTGCTGCTGCGAGGCCGCGTCGGCGATCGCGACGCTCAGCGACTCGAGCTCCTGCGCGTTGCCGACCAGCGTGCGCATCGTGTCGCCGGCGCTGCGCACCACGGTTGCGCCGTCGCCGACCTTGCGCATGGTGGTGTCGATCAGGCCGCGCATCTCGCGCGCGGCCTCGGCCGAACGCTGCGACAGCGCGCGCACCTCGGCGGCGACCACCGCGAAGCCGCCGCCGTGCTCGCCGGCGCGCGCCGCCTCGACCGCGACGTTGAGCGCGAGGATGTTGGTCTGGAACGCGACATCGTCGATCACCTCGCCGCCGCGGCGCGCGACCTGCGCGTCGCCCGACGCGATCTCCGCACCCTTGCGCGCGTGGTCGGCCGTGCCGCGCACCGTCGACGAGATCTCCTCCATCGACGCGGCCGACTCCTCGAGCGCGGCCGCGGTCTGCTCGGTGCGGCCCGACAGGTCGGGCGCGCCGGCGGAGATCTGCGTGCTCGCCCCGACGATCGCGTCGGCGCCGGCGCGCACCTCGCGGGCGAGGCGTGCCGCGTCGCGCACGGCGACGTCGGCCTCGTGCGCAGCGGACGCCGTCGCGATCGCCTTGCGCGCCGCCCCGGCCGCCGCGTCCAGCCGCAGCGCCGTCGCGCGGTCCGGCCGCGGCACCAGCACCTTGGCGACCGCGCGTTCGAGCTCGACGAGCTGCGACTGCGCGACCACCGCGAGCCGGTCGATCCGGGCGCGCGGGGGCGGTGCCGCACGACCCGATGCCGCGATCGCGAGCGCGGTGTCGCCGAGTTGCGCGAGCGACTCCACCAGCCCCGGCGTGCGCGAGGTGGCGGCGTCCATCATGTAGTACGGGTCGACGTCCGGGTCGAGCGTGAGGTTCGAGCCGTCCGACGCCTGCGAGACCAGCTCGAGCAGCGCCGCGCCGTGCGCGCCGTGCGCGGCGAAGCGCGACTCGGCCTGCGCATCGGCGGCGAGCGCACCGAGCGACGTGCGCGTCGACTGGACCGCCTTCCACTGCGCCTCGGTGCCGAGCGCCTCGCCGTGCTCGCGCTGCGCCGCCTCGAGCGCCGTGCCCGCTGCCGTCGAGGCGCGCTCGCCGCGCATGGCCGCGCCGCGCGCGTCCTGCGCCGCGTCGAGATCGGGCAGCAGCGCCTCCAGGTACGCGACGCCCACCCGCTCGGCCGCCGAGCACGCGATGCTGCGCTGGTTCGCGTCGGGAAAGCCCCAGCTCCGCACGCCGAGCGGGATCGCGAACGCCGCGGTGATCGTCGCCGGCTTCGCGTCGAACCCGATCTGGCGGAACAGCCGCACGCCGGGCGCCCACACGCCGTGACAGCGGAAGAACGACACCGTGCCGTCGAGGGCGGCGTCGTGGGGGTCCATCGGTCGTGCTCGGACGCTCATCGTCGTTGGGTTCACGAGGGTTTCGCTCGGCGCGCCGTCCTCCCTCGCGGATCGGCGCGTCACCCGGCACATGCGATCGAGTCAGCGGATCCTACGTAAGCGTTTCCCTACGGATCGTCGGAACAGCTCGGGCCGCACGGCGCATTCCGGGGGACCGCGGACGGGCGCGCGGCGGGAGGTCGGGCCGCACCGGGGTACAATGACGCCCGCAGCGCCCGTAGCTCAGGGGATAGAGTATTGGCCTCCGAAGCCAAGGGTCGCAGGTTCGATTCCTGCCGGGCGCGCCACCCACTGCCCGCCGCCGCCGTCGCCGGACGCCGGTGAGCGTCGGCCCCGAGCGGGTCCGACACCTCCGATCCCCACGCCGCTCCGCCGGCATCGACCGTTCGTCCCGATCATCGGGATGAGCACCGCTTTTCCCCCTTTATCCCGGCGACTCCGGGCCGAGGGCGGCGCCTACATTCGGTTCGACCCCTCCATCACATCGTCCGGCACCGGCCGGGCGCGCGCCCAGGGACATGGACCGAATCGAACGCATGCTGCGCCGCGCGACGCTCGTGGCCTCGCTGCTTGCGGGTGTCGCCGTGCCGAACGCCGTGCAGGCACAGGACCCGGGCCGCCTCTTCGGCGCGGGCGATCCCGCGAGCGCGGCGGCCGCGATGGGCGCCGGCGGCGGGGCCGCGGGGCTCGGCGCGGGCGGCGCGGGGTTCGGCGGCGCCGGCTTCGGCGGCGCGGACCTCGGCCCGACGGGCGCCGGCGGCTTCGGCGCGATGCAGGGCCTGCGCGGCCGCGGCCCGTCGCTGCCGCAAGGCATGGTCCCCGGCGGCGCCGGGCAGCTCGACGCGAACGCCGCGGCCGGCGTGCCGCGCCCGCTGCCGCCGCTCGAGCCCAACGACTTCCAGAAGTTCGTGCAGGCGAGCACCGGCCGCCTGCTGCCGCTCTTCGGCGCGACGCTGTTCGAGGAGGCCCCGACCAGCTACGCGCCCGTCGGCGGCGTGCCCGTCCCCGCGGACTACGTGATCGGGCCGGGCGACGAGATCGTCGTGCGCTCGACCGGCGTGCTCGACTTCGAGCTGCGCCCCGTCGTCGACCGCGACGGCCAGATCGTGCTGCCCAAGGTCGGCGCGGTGCAGGTCGCGGGCACCCGGATGGCCGACCTCGAGCAGGTGCTGACCCGCCAGGTCGGCAAGAGCTTCCGCAACTTCACGCTCTCCGCGACCCTCGGGCAGCTGCGCGGCATCGACGTCTACGTCGTCGGCCAGGCCCGGCGACCCGGCAAGTACACGCTCAGCAGCCTGTCGACGCTCGTCAACGCGCTGTTCGCGAGCGGCGGCCCGAACGCGCACGGCAGCCTGCGGCGCGTGCGCCTCGTGCGCGCCGACCGCACCGTCGTGTCGATCGACCTGTACGACTTCATCGTCCGCGGCGACAAGTCGAAGGACGTGCGGCTGCTGCCCGGCGACACCATCGTGTTCCCGGCCGCCGGCCCGCGCGTCGCGCTCGCGGGCGCCGTCAACCTGCCCGCCGTCTACGAGCTCGTCGCCAACGACACGCCGATCCGCGAGGTGCTTGCGCTGTCGGGCGGGCTGCCGGTGCTCGCCGACCCGCTGCGCGCGCTCCTCGAGCGCGTCGACGGCTCGAAGCGGGCCGCGCGCACGGTCGAGCAGTTCGGCCTCGACGAGGCCGGCCTCGGCCGCACGCTGCGCGACGGCGACGTGCTGAGCGTGCAGCCGATCAGCCCGCAGTTCGCCAACGCGGTGACGCTGCGGGGCAACGTGGCCGCGCCGCTGCGCTATCCGTTCCGCCCCGGCATGCGGGTGCGCGACCTGATCCCCGAGCGCGAGGCGCTGATCACGCGCGACTACTGGCTGCGCAAGAACCTGATGGTGCAGTTCGAGGAGCCGGTGCGGGAGGGAGAGGACTTCGACCCACGGGGGGCGAGCGAGCGGTCCGGGCGGACCGATCCGGCGCGCGGGGACGCGGGACGTGGCTCGGGTGCCGTGCTGCGCGACTCCGCCGTGCTTCGCGATGCGGCCACCAAGGACGCGGGTCAGCGCGTCTCCGCCGAACGCGCTCGCCAAGACCTGAAGAGCGTCTTCGACGAACCCAACTGGGATTACGCGGTGATCGAACGGCTCGATGCCGCCGAAATGCGGCCGCGCCTGATTCCATTCAACCTCGGCCGCGCGGTCCTGCAGCAGGACGATGCGCACAACCTCGAGCTGCAGCCAGGCGACGTCGTCACCGTCTTCAGTCAACGCGACCTGCGCGTGCCGCGAAGCCGACAGACGCGGCTGGTGCGCATCGAAGGAGAGGTCGCCGCACCGGGAATCTACAACGTCGAGTCCGGCGAGACATTGCCGCAGCTGATCGCGAGGATCGGCGGTGCGACGCGCGATGCGTACCTGTTCGGAACCGAGTTGACGCGCGAGAGTGTCCGCCAGCAGCAGCAGGACAACCTGCAGACGATCGTGCGCCGGCTCGAGGACCAGACGTCGTCCGGCATCGCCGCCCGTCAGCAGACGCTGCAGGCCGGCACTGCCGCCGACCAGGCGGCGCAGGCGCAGCGGCTCGCCGTCGAGGAGAAGATCGCACGCGAGCGGCTCCAGCGCCTGCGGTCGATGAAGCCGACCGGGCGAATCTCGCTCGAGCTCGATCCCGATACACCCGCGCTGCCGGCGATCGCGCTCGAAGACGGCGACCGGATCGTGCTGCCGCCTCGCCCGTCGTTCGTCGCGGTGGTCGGGTCGGTCTACAACGAGAACTCGCTGCTGTGGCGCCAGGGCAAGACGGTCGACGACTACCTGCAGGCGGCGGGCCTGACCGACGGCGCGGACATCGACAATGTCTTCGTGCTTCGAGCCGACGGCAGCATCGCGTCGCGCCGCGTCGGCGCATGGGGCCGGGCAGGCGTCGGCGCGCTGCGCTTGTCCCCCGGCGACACGATCGTCGTGCCCGAGAAGGTCGACCGCGAGACGAAGTACGCCGCGTTCATGCGGGGCCTGAAGGACTGGACCCAGGTGGTCTACCAGCTCGGGCTCGGTGCGGCCGCGATCAAGGTGCTGAGGGACTGAGGCGATGGGCCATCCGGATCTCGTCCCGCTTCGCGAGGCGTCGCTGCATCGCACCCCCGACACGGGGTTCGGACTCCTCGATCTGATGGTGCTCCTCGCGGAGAACGCGCGTCGCCTGGCACTGGTGCCGATCGCCTGCGGCCTCGTGGCGCTCGGCATCACCTTCCTCGTGTCGCCGACCTACACCGCCGTCGCCCGAATCCTGCCGCCGCAGCAGCAAGGCGGCGCGGCAGCCCTGCTGGCCGCGCAGCTGGGCTCGCTGGCGAGCCTCGCCGCGGGCGCGGCCGGGCTCAAGAACCCGTCCGAACAGTACGTCGGCATCCTGAAGGGACGCACGATCGGCGACGCGATCATCGAGCGTTTCGACCTGCGGCGTGTCTACGATCTCGAGCTGATGGAGACCACGCGGCGGATGCTCGCCAGCCGTGTGGACATTGGCGCCGGCCTGCGCGACGGGATCATCTCGATCGAGGTCGACGACGAGGATCCGAAGCGTGCGGCGGACATCGCCAACGGATACGTCGCCGCGCTGCGCGAGCTCTCCCGTTCGATGTCGGTCGGCGAGGCGTCCCAGCGGCGCGAGTTCTTCGAGCGACGGCTGGCGCAGGCACGCGCCTCTCTCGCGGTCGCCGAGGCGGCACTCCAAGGCAGCCGCGTGGATGGCTCGACTCTGAAGGCCGAGCCACGCGCGGCGATCGAGGAGGTCGCGCGACTGAAGGCTGCCGTCACGGTCGCCGAGGTGAAGCTCGGTGTGCTGCGCGGCTACATGTCCGAGGCGAACCCGGACCTGCGACTCGCGATGGCCGAGCTGGCTGCACTCCGCACGCAACTCGCTCGTGCGGAGCGCGGCGACCGTGGGGACGGGGCGGCAGGCGGTCCTGCCGCCGACTATGTCGCGCGATACCGCGACTTCAAGTACAACGAGGTCCTGTTCGAGCTGATCGCGAAGCAGTACGAGCTGGCCCGCCTCGACGAGGCGCGCGACACCATCGTGATCCAGGTGATCGATGTCGCGGCCCCTCCCGACCGCAAGTCGCGCCCGCTGCGGGCACTGACAGCGATCGTCACGACGGTCGCGGTGTTCTTCCTGATGCTCGCCGCCCTGGTGATGGGCGCGCACCTCAAGCTCGCTTCCGATCGCGCCGATGGACGCGACAAGGTCGCCCGCATCCGTAGGGCACTGTCCCGGCGGGCTCGATGACGGCGATGGGCACGGCCCTGACGGACGGGGTGATCGCGAAGCGCGCGCTTCAGGTGCTCGCCTTCGTGCTGCTCGGCAAGGTCGTCGCGGCCGCCAAGGAAATGGCGATCGCGTGGCGGTACGGCATCTCCGAGGTCGTGGACGGCTACCTCGTCGCATTCGCGATTGCGAACTGGATTCCGTCGCTGTGGATGACCGTGCTGACGCTGGTGCTGGTGCCGTTGCTGACGCGGAGCTCATCGTTTCCGGCCGGGGCGTTGCGGCGGTTCGACGCCGAGCTCGGCGTCGCGACCCTCGTGCTCGGCGTCGCCGCGGCGGTGTTCGCGGTCGTCGCCA
>Ga0315899_10009744_pt1 | contig 10315 bp, 15 predicted proteins | sample LakEriMetagenome_2_FD_203518 | JGI IMG/M metagenome (GOLD analysis project Ga0315899, IMG submission 203518) | Freshwater fungal communities from buoy surface, Lake Erie, Ohio, United States - Buoy 4 MA112 | ecosystem: Environmental > Aquatic > Freshwater > Lake | place: USA: Lake Erie, Ohio...
GTGGAAGTCGTGTGGAAAGTTTGAGGGCTTTGTCGCAAGGTGTCCACATCATGCACACCTTAGCGCGCGCATGCACCTGACGCGGTATGTCTCCGTCGAAAATCGCTCCGCGTCCGCGTCAGTGTCTGCATTGGCGTTCTGATAGCATCTTAGGAGAAAGTCTGAACGGGGTAAAAGGAGCGGGTTGAGACGGGGCAAAGGGAGCGCTCCATTTGCCCCGTTTCAACCCTCAACCGTCCATTCCCTGCGGCTGGGTGCCTGACTTATATGAGCTGTGCGCCGATGCTGGCTGCAGGGACGCGCGGGGCTCGAGAGCGCGCACTTGCTAGGTGACGAGGAGCGGCAACTTTGCCATTTCAGATTACCATGAGTGCGCAGGCGGACGCGGCCAACGAGGCTGCGGCGCCGAGCGCTAGCGCAGCAGCTCGGGAGGACGAGGGAACTGCGGGCCAGCCATCGAGTCCCGCGCCGGTCTCCGTGCCGGCCGTGGCAGGCAGGCTGACTGAGCGCCAGGAACTGCAAATGGCCATTGCGGAGTCAATCAGGCTGCCGAAGACAGCGGCAGAGATCGATGGCGGGCGCAGCGACGCCGCACGGTCGCCAGCAGCAGTGATGTCGGATGAGGACGTTGGAGCCGTGGGCGCGTCGGCTGAGGCGGACGTGAGCCCTCCAGTCCGGGCGCCCGCAGTAAGCTCGCCGCCGTCTCGCTTGCCCTCGTACCAAGATCTGCTTGATCGAAAGGCGCTGGCGCATGGCGACAGAGTCTTCTGCACACAGCGCAAGGGCAAGCGATTCTTTGGCGACCTTCTGGATGACGGCCGCATCCGCTATTCGAGCAAGTGTGTGCTTGTGTCTGTGGGTGTGCGGGGGAGAATGCGTACATGGTCTCTTTCAAGTGTGTGCGTGCGCGCTCGCTGATGCCGCCTTTGCTTCAGACTAAGCATGCTCTGAAACATCCAAAGGCAAACGCCGGCGTTGGAGGGCGTCTACTTCCCGTCGCCGTCTGCTTTCAACAACTTCTGTGGCAAACTCGCAGACCCGAGCTATAATTATGGAAAGTAAGACACGCATGGCCAACCTTGCATGAATGCGCCTAAACACCGAAGCGCTCAACAGCAGACTTTGATCTCGGCTGCAGCTTCCTGACCTCTGGTGCCTTACACATGTAAACATAAAAACAGCGGATTCAATCTCGTTTTTCACAAGCGTCCTGACGCCTCGCACTGGATGCCCCTGGACTATTACAGGTTGCAATAGATGTGTCAAAAGAGACCTACACATGTGTCAAAAGAGACCTACACATGTGTTTGGACTATTACAGGTTGCAACGCACTAAACCCTAGACCCTAGACCCTAGTCCTCGCACTGGATGCCCCTGAATTGAGACGTGGGGATCGGGTCCGGGGCGCGTTTATTAACATCATTCATAGGACTGTTGAGTTCGTGGATGCTTCAAGCATCCACGAACTTAATGAACTGAGACGTGGGGGTCTATCGGGGGTCCTACTACTTGCCGCGCATGCGCGCGCTCTCTATCTGTCTAGTTTGTTCGCTCGCTAGCGCTTTTTCGCTTCAACTGCAAACACTGGCTCAGAAGCCCTAAACGCAACAAAAAAAAAACTTGCGTAGACCGTAGTAATTTAGACCGTCATCGTCTTTAGATGACGGTCTAAATTTTTTTGTATGTTTTTTATAATTTAGACCGTCATCTAAAGACTTCTCGCCCCGCCCTCAGGTGGGTAGCATGTGGAATTAGTGAAAGAAAATACCCCAAGGATTTCACTCCAGGCGACCCCCCTCCTCAGCAGCAAGAAGCCCCGCTCAAGTCACGCAAAAATGGGTCTCTCTCTCTCTCTCTCTCTCTCTCTTTCTCTCTTTCTCTCTTTCTCTCTTTCTCTCTTTCTCTCTCTCTCTCTTTCTCTCTCTCTCTCTCTCTGTCTCTCTCTCTCTCTCTCTCTCTCTCTTTCTCTCTCTCTCTCTCTCCTCTCTCTATATATATATCACTTGTCACAAGCGAGGTAACATTCACCACGATTTCCCCGTTCATTTGCATACACAGGTCGGATGTGCACGTGCATTTTGCCTTCGGATTCAAAGACAGTGACATCCCGCCCTCCGCGGCGCTGTATGCTACATCTGGTACGTCCTACACACACACACACACACACACACACACACACACACACACACACACACACACACACACACACATCAACACACAGCGAATACCGCGCATTGTGGGGAATCAAGAGGGGGTTCGCGTTCAGGGGGAGATGACGCGTCGGACGCCCAAAGAAGAGTTGTCGATGTAGCTGTTGCTGAGGTGGGAGGGGCTGGGGCAGGGGCTGGGGAAGGAGGAAGTGGTCTAGGAGGCAATGCTGTTGGTGCGGTAGAATCGCCTGCGGTCGTGACGGCGTTCATCGCCGGCGCCACTCTTAGCGAGCAACGAAGAATATCTGTGAGTGTGCACTGCAGACTCGCCAAATAGATTACACATATTAAGTGTGTATGTGTGCGCGTGCGTGCGTGCGTGCGTCCTTGTAATTTTGATTCTATTTTTCCTCCTCCTCCTTCTCCCTCTCTCTCACCAGGAATTAGTTGCTGGAGTGGTGGCAAAAGCGAATGCGCTGCCCCGCAAACGTTCTTTCAAGGTCTCTCTTTCGCACACTCCCTCCCTTCCCAGCGTACAACGCGCGGACTCGCGTGCGCGCGCACACACGCACATACACTTTAACAGAATACCTCGCACATGCACACCAGGACATACAGACTTACTGCCCACAATACCCCACACATCCACACCTGCCCACAGCAGACCAAACAGCGGCTTGGTATACCAAAAAAAATGCTCAAAAGCCAGATCGCCATGGCAAAGCGCCAGCTATCCGCTGCAAACACAGCCGGGATCAGCAGCCTCGGCGAGTATAATAGTAGAAATGGTGGTGGTGGAGCAGGTGGTGGGGGTGGGGGTGGGGGGGGGGCTGGGGGGGGGCAAGTGTCGGGGCAACTTACTGTCCCAAAAAGGGACAGGAGCTTGAGTTTCTCTTCTCGCAGGTGTGAACGTGTGTATGTGCGTGTGTTTGTGTGTGCATGCGCAAGCGCACGCAGGTGGTGTGCGTACGATAGGTGCTGTATACCAGTAAGATATGGTGCAATGCTCAAGTTTGCCATGGTCACCTGTGTGTGTGTGTGTGTGTGTGTGTGTGTGTGTGTGTGTGTGTGTGTGCGCGCGCGCGCGCGTGTGTTTGTGTGTGTGTGTATTTGTGTGCGTTTGTTTGTGATATGCAGGAGCATCAGCGGTGGGTGAAAGGAGTGACGCTGCGCGTGAACAAGACCAAGTCAACTTTCCGGGCGGTATGTTTGACTGCGAGGCAAACATGCGCATAATATGTGCATGAATGCATGTATATGAGCGAGAGAGAGAGAGAGAGAGAGCGAGCGAGCGAGCGAGCGAGAGAGAGAGAGAGAGACCCTTTTTTGCGTGCCTTGATCGGGGCTTCCTTGAAGTCCTCGCTACACTCCTCGAAACACACACACATACACACACACAATCTATGTGCACACACACACACTCTCTCTCTCTCTCTGACAAGTATTGCATAATGTGTGTGTGTGTGTTTGTGCGTCCTATGCGCACAGCAAATCGACATCGAGGAAGACGAAGTCTTCGAGAAACAGACAATCCTGCAGACGTATTACTTCGCAGACTGTGGATCCATGTTCCGCCCGCTCAAACGGCGATCAGCAGAGTATATATATATCGCCTAAACCTCAAATCTTCAACCTCAAACTCTAAACCGCTAGAAGGGCTATCAGAAGGGGACGAGCACACCCTATGTTACATGTTTAAAATGTCGTATGAGTGGTGAATGTTACATGGTATGTGACATGGTAAAAGAGGTCGTATGAGTGGTGAATGTTACATGGTATGTGACATGGTAAAAGAGGTCGTATGAGTGGTCAACGGCCCGATAATGGAGGAGGATACATGTGTCATATGAGGAGGAGGATACATGTGTGCCAAAGAGGTCGTATGAGTGGTCAACGGCCCGATAATGGTTTTGAGCTTAATGCACACACATACGCACAGGCACCTACGCCTGTAAACACTCTTCTGACAGAGGAACGTGTGACTATCTGTATGCATGGACACCATGTATGCATGGGCACCTTTGACACTCCCCCACCAACACTCCCCCACCAACACACACACACACGTGTCCTTGGCGCTGGTCCCAGAGGGAAATCCAAAGGAATCGCCAAAGCAAAAAAGAATGCCGGGGGCAAAGGCTATCGGCAGCACAGGCAGCCAGCTGCTGGAACAGGGAAAGGGTCCAAGAGCAAGAAAAAAGTCGCACGTGATGAGGGCACGGAGCCTCAGGATGGAGCGGCAGAAAGCACTCCTGAACCGGTGTTGATATATGAATGCATGCATGATTGCATTTGCACAAAAAAATGAACATCACATTGTTACGCACGCACGCACGCACGCACGCACGCACGCACGCACGCACGCACGCACGCACGCACGCACGCACGCACGCACGCACGCACGCACGCACGCACGCACGCGCGCGCACACACACACAACACACACACAAACACACACCCTCACGTTCACTCGCTCGCACGCACACACACTCATATCTCCTGCCTCATCCAATCAGGCGGTGTTGTTGAGCGATGAAGAGCATGCTGCACTGCAAGCAGCAAAGCAGGAGATCAAGGGTCTGCTCTCTTCTCTTTCACACAAGAATGCCGAGCTCGACAAGCTTGCTGCCGGTGTGAGAGAGTGCATGCGTTTGTTTGTGCGTACGTGTGCATATCTGCAATACATGTACATGCATGTAGGCTTGGTTACATGTTCTGCATTACCCTTGCATGTGTAGTCACTGATGGACCCGACCCCTCCCTCCACACCCCCCCCCCCCTCTCTCTCTCTCACTCACTCTCCTCCCAACACTCGGTGCAGTGGAAGGACTTGCAAGAGATTGCTCGGAGTTGTCGGCAGAGCACCGCGAACTCGAGTCTGAGCGTGCTGCCCTGCTGGAGGTGGGTGTCAATCTATCTATTTTTTAATCTCTTCTGCGTGTCCATTCACCACACTGTGGGGAAGGTGATGAACATATATGTAGTGTCAGCATGTCGATTTTTCCTATGTACTAGGTCTCCTTTGCAGAAGTGAGCAGACGTCGCCTATGCAACTATCAAGCAACTGTCAGTATCATATGAGGAGGAGGATACATGTGTCATATGTGGAGGAGGATACATGTGTGTCATACGATGCAACTGTCAGTATCATCTATCTATCTATCTATCTATCTTCCACCTACCTACGTACCTATCTATCTATATGATGATGTTATGCATGCGCAAAAGAGACCTACTATAGTGTCAAAAGAGACCTACTACCTATCTATCTATATGATGATGTTATGCATGCGCAAAAGAGACCTACTATAGTGTCAAAAGAGACCTACTACCTATCTATCTATATGATGATGTTATGCATGCACAGGATACATGTATCCTCCTTACCTACGGACCAGGATACATGTATCCTCCTCACCTACTTACATTTCTATCTATAGATAGATGGGTGTGATGTTGTCTATGCATAGGATACATGTATCTTTGGGATACGGCATATGACGCACAATGCATATCCGTGTTGTGCGTGACACAGACCTCTGTTTTTTGCATCTCTCACCTCTCTCTCTCTTTCTCTCTCTCTCTCTCTCTCTCTCTCTCTCGCTTGCTCTCTCTCTCTCTCTCTCTCTCTCGCCCTCTCTCGCCCTCTCTCTCGCCCTCTCTCTCCTTGTGAATAATTTTACATGTAATTGTAGTAGGTGCCCCCACATACGCGCATCATTCGATGTACAAATGTACACCACAGACACACACACACACACATACACACACACAAGCAAATGCGCGCACGCGCGCGCACACACATGCAAACTTGTCGACACGCAATATATATACACACAGATACACACACGCAGATACACACACACACACAAACACACACACAGGCAGACAGCTCACGGCAGTGCACTGTTTGCTGGGACGGCGTGTCAACTGTCGCTCTCCGCCCTTGCGGTGCGTTCGTATCTCTCACACGTGAGTAGTATAGATATGTACAATTACGCTGGCTGTCAGTGATCAGCCCAAAAATTCATGAAGCAAACAGGCGACCTAAAGGCCGCCACCCTTTATTTTGCTTCATAAGCTTCATAGGCATATACTACCCCCTTACCGCCAGCGTAATTGTACATATCGTTTATATTAATGAAACCAACTCTTAAACCCACCCATACATCACACCATCCACCCCAAAGCCAGAGGCTTTATAACACATTTGGTTTTAACCTCCGCCCACCCCTCCGCCCATACCTAGGCAACGTCGCCTAGAGTCTTCGACTCTATAGAGTATTTTATACTCTATAATACGCCGAAGGCGTATTACTCTGCGGACTGGTTGCATTTGCGCGGTTCGCTGCGCGGTGCGCGCTGGTTGCAGTCGCAAGCGCAGGCAGTGCCATGCTTTTGAAAGCTCGGGCTTGCTCGCTTTGGCGTGCAACGGAGGGATTTTGAGGGTGCGGATGGTGGGCGGAGGAATGGGCGGATGGGTGGGCGGAGGGATGGGTGGGTTTGCGGTAAAACCAAAGGTTTTATAAAGACGAAGTCTTTAGGGCGGATGGTGTGATGGGTTTAAGGGTTGGTTTCATTAATATAAACGATATGTACAATTACGCTGGCGGTAAGGGGGTAGTATATGCCTATGAAGCTTATGAAGCAAAATAAATGGTGGCGGCCTTTAGGTCGCCTGTTTGCTTCATGAATTTTTGGGCTGATAACTGACCGCCAGCGTAATTGTACATATCTATACTACTCACGTGCACATATCACACAGAGGTACATCACATCTATATGCAAATAATCAGTGCATGTCAATCCATCTCTCTCCAAGGCGTTGCTAATATGTTGCTAAGGTGTTGCTAAGGTGTTGCTAAGGTGTTGGTTATATGCGTATGTCAATCCATCTCTCTCATCTCGCCGCTCGCGCGCGCGCGCTTGCGCTTTCTCTCTCTCTCTCTCTCTGCCTTCTTCGCCCGCCCTCTATTTCCTTGTGTCTCTCTCTCCTCCCTCGCCCCACAGGCCATACCTGTGTCTGCGACCAGTGCAGCGGAATGACGACTGCATGCCCTTTATGCCGCACCAAGGTGTTGCTAATGTGTTGCTAATGTGTTGCTAATGTGTTGGAATGACGACTGCATGCCCTTTATGCTGCACCAAGGTATCGCAAGGATGCCGTGAGACTGTACACAGTAACGTGCGTGTTTGTGTGTGTGTGTATGTATGTCCGTGAGACTGTTGTCGTCCTCTCCTTGCACTCTCCCCATCCTCCGCTTTCATCTTTCTCTCTGCGGCGCCGGCAGGTGTGTGTGCTCGGCCGATCGGTCGGGCCATCATGAATACAGATCATGTTGTGTGCACAGTAACGTGTGTGTGTGTGTGTGTATGTGTGTGCGTGCGTGTGTGTGTGTGTGATAGGTGGCAGGGATCACGCGAATATTCTTTTCAGAAAAGCGTGAGAATGCAGCGCTACCAGCGCCGGCTGCCCCGCACAGCTTTCTCCGCGCGGACCGCAAGACTGTGCTGGTGTCGTTCATGACACAAACGTGAATAACAGCGCGCACACACATCTGTAACCGCAAGCCAACACCCACAACATCACTCGTAAACTTAGCAAATGCGCGCGTAGACACCCAGTTGTAGTGTATGCTGCGTGCACGGGATGCAAGAAATGAAGTGTACGCGCAGAGACGCGCACGTGCGTTGCGTGAGTTGATACAAATGCATGCACGCACGTCGACTTTGAAACCTGTACCTGTGCACAGCGGTTTTCTGCTGCGTCAAAAACTGAAAAGGCGCAGACGGGCACGGCCCGGGGCGGTGGTGCGGACCTAGGCGGCGCACACGGCTGTGCAAGTCGCTCGCACGGTGTTGTCCTCGCAGCGTTGCTGCATGCCATTCGTGATGCTGCCCCTTGTTTGTTTCTTTGCGTCATCTGCGCCCACACAGGCATGCACACACACACCTTCACAAGTGAAAAACACAAAAACACACAAGAGCGAACGCGCTCGCTAACTAACACACAAACGCACACTATTCAGGTGATAGCTCGACCAAGATTATGCCCCTCAACACACCGCTCGCAGCTCGAGCACACATCCAGGTGTTTGTGTTTTTACGCGCGCGTGTCTTTGTGTGCACGCGAAGTGGCGTGCCCTGCGGTCCAAAAATGCATTCACCACTTAGTTTGTGCTCTCGCATTGACGCGTGCGCGCTTCTTCTCTTCATCTCTCGTACTTCCAGTACTTGCAGGAGGCTATTGCACGTGCAGATCAGGAACGCACTCGCATAGACTCCAGGTGACAAATGGTTTTTTTTTCTTTTTTTTGCGCACTCGCATAGACTCCAGGTGAAAAATGCCTCTTCCTTCGTCTCTTTTTGTCGCTCTGTCTGTGCCATTTCGCCCGCGCCCTATTCTCAAGGCCTGTCTTCAAACAACATTTATGTTGATGATCAGTGTCCTCCTCATCTTCCTTCACATGTGTGCTGGAAGCAAAGTGCATGCGATGGACACGTTTTCAAGTGCACAGTGTGCTCAGACTCCCGGCCCCTCAAGTGCACGGTGTGCTCTGACCCCCGGCCCCTCTCCCTTCCTTCGCTCGTCCTTCCTCCGTCTTTCCCTCTCTTCCTTCCTCCCTTCCTCATCCCTCTCTCTCTTACGGTCACAGCCTCAAGTGTGGAGTATGTCATGACCAATTTGCAAGCTGTTCCCACACGCACGCAGCTTGTCTCAAGGGCCTCGCTGCCGGTCTCTATGTCCGTCTATCTATTTGTGCCTGTATGTGTCTGCATGTGGCGCGGACGCATCTGTTCACGGATTACGCGTACTGAAGTTGAGCCTATATCGCGCGACTTCACTCTCACTCGCACACCGACATCTGCAGGCTTAGATGTCAACTGCTCAGACCCGCGGAATATGTGTGACCTTTGATAAAAGGAAACGAATCTGACGCCTGATAGCCGAAGAGCAGAGCGGGAGCGCCTGCAGCAGCAGCGGAACAAAATTGCGCATGAAAAGGGGGTGCTGCTGGAGTGGGAAGCGGCCTCCACGCGGGATTGCCTTGTCTGCAGGTGTGTATCGACTTGGGGCCGGCACTGATCCCCTTGACGTTGCGAGCCCCCCTTAAGCCCCAGGCCAATGCATGCGCATGCGATCACACCCAAGACACTAACAGCGAAAGCCACCACGCTCACACACCTTCACGCACGAGAGGAATCGAAAGATACAAACACCCTGAAGACACAGAGTTGCGGTGCATTTCGAGGTTACACCCGACCCCCCTCTCATCTCTAATTACCATACAACACACCGCCACGCATAACCACGCATGTGCATGGTATGCAGCCGCAAAGTTGTCAAGGGAGGTGATGAAGAGAGTCTGAGAGGCGGCATACATTGTCTCGGCTGTGGACTCAAACCGGGTTGCCATAAGGCCAGGTGAAGATGAAAAACTCCAAATCCTCTTCCTGGCTTGTAGCACACAGATAGGTCACAATCTTGACTCTGTTTCCTCGAATGTCGGATTGCGTCTTGACGGAATGCTCTCACCCCGTTGTACTTCACGCTCCCTCCTTCCGCACTAGTTGCCTATCGCAGCAGCCGCAAGGAGAATGCGTGGAGGCAAGTGTGGACGCAGCTGGTGAAATGGGGAGGCGTGCTGGAGACGGAGCAAAGGGCGGTGTGGCGGATGGGAGAGCGGGGAGTAATCAAATTTCGCCTTCCACTGTTGCACTTGTTCCATGCGGGCACGTGTGTGTGTGTGAGGAGTGTGCAAGCAAGCAGAAGGTGTGTCCGTGTTGCGACGTCAAAGTTGCTACTACCATTCGCATCTTTCTCAGTTGACGTGAACGACGGCTCGTCTCGGCTGATATCTGCTGAGAGCAGCGAGATTACAGATACGCTGCAAACGTTTTCCGGGCGTCGCCCGTGACGGGCACTCGTACCTTGGAGGTATGTAAGGCTAATGAAGCGTGACCGAGGTGGACAGGTTTCTGACTGGGAAGAGTCCCAAGTGCTTGCGGCTTTTCGCCGTTAGTGAGTTATCAGCGGCTTTGCAGTGATGGGGCTCTTCAAACAGCTCATGATATTTGGGAAAACTGGACTGCAGGGGCTTCCCACGCGGGTGACTCTTTTTCTCTGGGCCTTTAGCCGACAAGGGGCTACTAGGGTTCCCCT
>Ga0315899_10009745_pt1 | contig 10314 bp, 7 predicted proteins | sample LakEriMetagenome_2_FD_203518 | JGI IMG/M metagenome (GOLD analysis project Ga0315899, IMG submission 203518) | Freshwater fungal communities from buoy surface, Lake Erie, Ohio, United States - Buoy 4 MA112 | ecosystem: Environmental > Aquatic > Freshwater > Lake | place: USA: Lake Erie, Ohio...
GGATTTACTGAGCATCGCGCCGCTTGGCGTGCATATCATTGCGCTGTTGGCGCTGCATGGGGCTGCGATGCGGCTCCGCTTCTGGTTGGCGCGGCAAGGCTTCTTCGTGGTGTGGCTTTGCTTTTGCCTGGGCGCCTTGGGCGCAATCCTGCTGGCTTGGGGATTCACTGCACTGCTGCAGCTCACCTTGCCGCCTTGGCAGCCGATATTGCACACGCTGCTGCTGACGGCAGGGCTCTATCCGCCCATCGCCATTATTCTGTCGCGCGCGCATGAAGTGATGCGTCGGGCGGAGAATCTACCATGAAGCTCTGGCCCGGGCGCCCTTCCGGCTTTGGCGCCAATACGAACATCAAGCGGGAAGAAGAACGCCGCCGCACCATCTTCACGCGCCGTGCTGCCTTGCTTGGTGTGGTGCAGTTGGGCGCGCTCGGCTTTCTTGGGCATCGGCTGTATCGGCTACAGATTGAAGAAGGCCGGCGCTACGCGACCCTGGCAGAAGAAAACCGCGTCAGCGCCAGGCTTTTCGCGCCGCCACGCGGGCGTATCCTGGATCGGCGCGGCGATGTGGTTGCCGGCAATCGGCTCAATTGGCGGGCACTTCTGGTTGCGGAACAGACCACAGATGTCACCGCCACCATCGAAACCTTCTCCCGCATCGTGCCGTTGCAGGACCATGAAAAGGCGCGGATTGAACGCGATATTCGCCGCAATCGCCGTTTTGTGCCCGTGATCCTGCGCGAATTCCTGAGCTGGGAGGAAATGGCAGCGATCGAGGTGAATGCACCCGACCTGCCCGGCGTTTCGGTGGATATGGGCACAACCCGCATTTATCCCGAAAGCGAACATCTGGCACATGCGCTTGGCTATGTCGGCACGCCAACCGAACAGGAAGCGGGCGATGAGGGCTTGGTGCATTTACCCGGCATGCGCGTGGGCCGCGCCGGGCTTGAACGCTTCCATGACCGCATACTGCGCGGGCGCGCCGGTGCGGTGCAGGTTGAGGTGAATGCCGTGGGCCGCGTGATCCGCGAATTGGATCGGCGCGAAGGCATTCCCGGCCAGGATGTGCAAATCTCTGTTGATACCGGGCTGCAAAAAGCCATTCGCAACAAGATAGATGAAGGCACCACGGCAGTGCTATTGGATGCGCGCAATGGCGAGGTTCTCGCTATGGCGACCAAGCCTTCCTTTGACCCCAATATCTTCAATTCCGGCGTCAGCGCAGCGCAATGGCGGCAATGGACGGCTTCACGCTCCACACCCCTGATCAACAAGGCGACCAATGGGCTCTATGCGCCCGGATCCACTTTCAAGATGGTGGTGGCGCTGGCAGCGCTGGAAGCGAAGGTCTGCCGCCCCACCGATACTGTGCATTGCCCCGGACATTTCGATTTCGGCGATAACCGCTTCCATTGCCACAAGCGAAGCGGCCATGGCGGGATGAATATGCGCACCGGCATAGCGCAAAGCTGCGATGTCTATTTCTACGAAATGGCGCGTCGCACCGGCATGGATAAGATTGCCGCCATGTCCAATCGCTTCGGCCTTGGTGTGGATTTGGACATTGAATTACCCGGTACACGCCGCGGCCTGGTGCCAACCCGTGGCTGGCGGCAAGCACAGGGTCATGCGTGGAATATTGGCGATACCATTGTCCATGGCATCGGCCAGGGTTTCTATCAGCTGACCCCGCTATCCCTTGCGGTCATGACCGCGCGGCTCGCCACCGGGCGCGCCGTGCAACCGCATCTGACACGCGCCATTGCCGGCCAGCCGATGCGCGGTGGCAAGCCTGAGGATTGGCCATCGCTCGGCATTCCCGATGCCGATTTGCGCGTGGTGCGTGAATCCATGTGGGCGGTAGTGAATGGCGGCGGCACAGCGGGGGCGGCGCGGCTGCCAGGCCAATACGGTGTCATGGCCGGCAAGACCGGCACGACGCAGGTTAGGCGCGTTTCTCGCGAACAGCGCGAAAGGGGTTTCAATGTCGCGACCCTGCCGCGCGAATGGCGACCGCATGCGCTATTTGTTGCTTACGCGCCTTATGACAATCCAGTCTTTGCCCTTTCGGTGATTGTGGAACACGGCACCAGCGGATCGGGCGCTGCGGCACCGCTCGCGCGCGATATAATGGTGGAAGCCTTCCAGCGCCTGCCCATCACACCCACACCCCGCGACCCGCGCGTGGCGGAGCTTGGCTGATGATTTTCGAACGTCGGCTGCTCACAGAAAGTCGCGGTGCTGGCCTGGTTTCAAAGCTCTGGCGCGTGCCTTGGCTTTTTGTACTGCTGCTTAGCGGCATCGCCGCCATTGGCTATGTCGCGCTTTGGACAGCAGGCAGCGGCAATGCGGATGCCTATGCGCAGAAGCACGCGCTGCGCTTCGGCTTCTGTTTGGTGATCATGCTGAGCATCGCCTTCATTGATATCAGGATCATCCTGCGCTTCGCCTGGGTGGGTTATGCCTTGGCGCTCGGCTTGCTGGTGCTGGTGCTGTTTCATGGCAATGTCGGCAAGGGCGCCCAGCGTTGGATTGATCTCGGCCCGGTGCAATTGCAGCCATCAGAACTCATGAAAATCATGCTGGCGCTGGGCTTGGCGGCCTGGTTTCATCGCGCATCCTGGGAACGCATGGGCAATCCGCTTTTCCTGATCCCGCCGGCGCTGATGGTGCTGGTGCCGGTCGGCTTGATCCTGAAGCAACCCAATCTGGGCACTGCGCTGATCACCGCCATGATCGGCGCTGCCGTGTTCTGGGCGGCGGGCATGCGCTGGTGGAAATTCGCGCTGATGGCGGGCGCCACCGCCATTGCCGCCCCCATCGCCTATGATCATTTGCGCGATTATCAGCGCGCGCGCATCACAACTTTCCTTGATCCGGAAAGCGATCCGCTCGGCGCCGGCTATAACATCATCCAATCCAAGATTGCGCTGGGCTCGGGCGGGATGTCGGGCAAGGGCTTCCTGCAAGGCACGCAGGGGCATTTGAACTTCCTGCCAGAAAAGCAGACAGATTTCATCTTCACCCTGATCGCCGAGGAATTCGGCTTCATCGGTGCCATCGCCACCTTGTTCATGCTGCTGGCCGTGATTGTGTTTTGCTATATCGTCGCCTTCCGGTCGCGCCATCAATTTGGCCGGCTGCTGGCCATCGGCCTTGGCACCAATTTCTTCCTTTATGTCTTTGTGAATGTCGCCATGGTCACCGGCGCCATTCCAGTGGGCGGCGTGCCGTTGCCGCTGATCAGCCATGGCGGTTCGGCCATGCTGACGGTGATGATCGGCTTCGGCCTACTGCTTTCAGCCTATGTGCATCGAGATGCCGAATTGGGGCCGATGCGTGAATAGCGCGCGGCTGATGCTGGCTTGGGTGCTGGCCGGCCTGGTTGCTGGGATTGTCCTGCAAATTTCTGGTCATCCCGCTTATGCCACCATCGCCTGGGCAGCGGCTTCCCTGCCTGTCGCGCTGCATGTCGCGATTGGCGTGGTCCGCTCGCTTCTGGGTGGGCGGCTTGGCGTGGATGTCATTGCGCTTTTCTCCATCCTGGGCGCGCTGGCGCTGGATGAAGCCGCCGCCGCCGCGGTGATCGCGCTGATGGTCGCGGGTGGCGAGGCTTTGGAATCCTGGGCCGAGGGCCGCGCGAAAGGGGCGTTGACCGAACTTCTGGCCCGCGCCCCGCGCGGTGCGGCGCGCATCAGCAATGGCGAAATCACCGAAATCACGCTGGATGCTATTGCGCCGGATGACCTGCTGCTGGTCCGCCCCGGAGAAACCGTGCCCGCCGATGGCACTTTGGAAGATGCCGGCGCGACGCTTGATGAAAGCATGCTGACCGGCGAACCGCTGCCCGTTTCGCTGAAGCAAGGCGCGCGGCTTCGCAGCGGCGCTGTCAATGCCGGCGGCGCCTTTCGGATGCGCGCGAGTGCGGGGGCGGCGGGCAGCACCTATGCCGCCATCATCCGGCTGACCCAAGCCGCGTCACAATCCCGAGCACCACTGGTGCGGCTTGCTGATCAATGGGCCATTGCTTTCATCATCCTGACCTGCTGCCTGGCCGGCGCGGCCTGGTTGATCTCAGGCGATCCTCGTCGCGCGCTGGCGGTGCTGGTGGTGGCCACTCCCTGCCCGCTTATTCTCGCTGCCCCCATTGCGCTGATCGCCGGCATTGGTCGCGCGGCGCGGCGCGGCATTGTGGTGAAGGGCGGCGCGGCGCTGGAACGGCTGGCGCGCATCCATACCGTGATTTTCGACAAAACGGGCACGCTGACGCCTGGCCGGCCGAGGCTCGCAGGGATCGAAGCCGATGCCACCCTTGGCCGCGATGCCGCGCTGCGCCTCGCCGCCGCCTTGGCGCAGGCTTCCACCCACCCGGTTTCCGTCGCCCTGGTCGCCGCTGCCCGCGCGCGCGGCTTTGATCTGCCCGTCCCCGAAAGCGTTGAGGAAACCCCAGGCGGCGGGCTTTCCGGCCTGGTGGATGGCAAGGCGCTGACGCTTGGCAGCGAGGGCTTTCTGATCGGCCAAGGCATGGGTCCGGAAAACGGGCTTTTCGCCGCAGCCTTGGTGAGTGCCGCCGGTTCGGTCGGCTGGTTGGCCGTGGAAGGGCGCGCGGCGGCGGCCTTCATCATGGCGGATGGGCTCCGCGAAGAGGCGCCCCGCGCGGTGCGGGCACTCCGCCAGCTTGGCATTGCGCGCATTTTGATGGTGACCGGGGATCGCGCCGCCGCCGCCACGCCCATCGCCGCTGCATTGCGTTTGGATGCGATGCTGGCGGACCGCGACCCGGAAGGCAAGCTGATTGCGCTGCGGGCCGAGGCCGCCAATGGGCCGGTCGCCATGGTGGGCGATGGCGTCAATGACGCGCCGGTGCTGGCCGCCGCTGATGTCGGCATTGCCATGGGCGCGCATGGCACAGCGGCGGCGGCTGAAGCGGGTGATGTTGTGCTGCTCGCGGATCGGCTGGACCGTGCGCCGGAAGCCATTGCCATTGCACGCCGCGCGCGCCGCATTGCGCTGCAGGCCATTCTGCTGGGCATGGGGCTATCGCTGATTGCCATGGTGGCGGCGGCCCTTGGCTGGCTGAGCCCGCTCGCCGGGGCGCTGTTGCAGGAAGCGATTGATGTCGCCGCCATTCTTTACGCGCTCCGCGCCCTTTTGCCCGGGAATGATGGCGCCGCGGCGCGGCTTTCGGGTCAGGCTGGGCTTGCGGACCGTGTTGCCGAACATGCCGGGCTGCGTGACCTGGCGGAGGCGTTGCGCGGCGCGGGTGAGACGCTGCATGAAGGCCCCGCGCAGCTCGCCGAATTGCGCGTGCTTGAACGGCGGCTTCGCGATGAATTGCTGCCGCATCAGGCCGCCGAGGAAAGCGCGCTTTACCCCGAAGCCGCCGCGCGGCTTGGTGGGCAGGACCCGCTTGGGGTGTTGCTGCGGATGCATACCGAAATCGAGGGGCTGGCGGATCGGTTTTCGAGCCTTTTGCCCCTTGCTGAAGCGCCGGGTGGCTTTGCCGAAGTGGCGCCGGCGCTCAGGCGCACCCTATTCGCGCTGGAAGCGCTGCTGGCGCTGCACCTGACCGCGGAGGAGGAGGCTTTGGCGGGCCTGACAGGGCCAGAGGAGGTAGCGCATACTTCCCCTCGCTAAACCTATCGTTTCTGGGCTAAAGCGCTTTCTGAGATGAGCACGCAGCCCCCCGAATCTGAAGCGCCGAGCCGCGATGGGCTTTGGCCCATGCCGCCAGGTCCGCCACATGAGGAACGCCATTTCACGCAGAATGAGGTGGTGCGTGATCTGGTGATCGGCACTGCCGATGGCTTGACGGTGCCCTTCGCACTGGCGGCGGCCTTGACAGGGGTGGTCGCGGCCAATCCGCTGATTGTCACGGCGGGTCTTGCGGAAATAGCGGCAGTCTGTGTTGCGATGGGGCTTGGCGGGTATCTGGCCGCGCGCACAGAGGCCGAGCATTTCACCGCCGAACGTCGGCGCGAAGAAGAAGAAACCGAAATCTACCCGGATCGCGAACGCTGGGAAGTGGCGGCGATCCTGCATCGCTATGGCGTGCGCGGTGATGCCTTGCGCGCGGCGGTGGATAGCATCTGCGCCGATAAGCGCCGCTGGGTGGATTTCATGATGCGCTTTGAATTGGATTTGAAGGAACCGCAGCCCGATCGCGCGGCGCGTTCCGCGGTCACGATTGGCGGCGCCTATGTGGTGGGCGGGCTATTGCCGCTTTCGCCCTATATGCTGCTGGACAGCACGCAACAGGCCTTGGTGATTTCCGCCTGCATTACCGGCGTGGCGCTGGCGGGCTTTGGTTGGCTGAAGGCGAAAGCGACCGGCCTGCCGGCTATGCGTGGTGCGGTGCAGACGCTGTTCATCGGCGGGTTGGCCGCGAGTGTTGCCTATGTGGTGGCGAAGCTGGTGGGGGGTTAGGGCGGAATCAATCGATGCCGGACCAAACCTCCTTTGAGCCCTACCTTTTTTACGGAGTCATACGACCAGAGCGGGCGATACTCAGTTTTCAATACCCTTTGCCTCAACATTGTACGCTATTTCTTAAGGACAAGGAAGTCGATATAAATCTGAAGGTAAGCATCCTCCTGAATCAGCTTGCAGCAACGGTGGAAACCGATATCGAGTGGGATGTGTTCGATTTAAGAAACATGATTGCAACAATAATTCATCACGACTTAGCAATTCTTTCTTTCAGTACAGGATATGCGTATGTTTTCGAGCTAACGCGCGTCATCAACCGCAGCTTAGGCGTCGATCAGGTGTTTGGTATCGAAATACCTGCGATCGAAAATCGCCAAAAGGCCAAAGCTGGAGTACGCTTCTCTGAAATCAAACCCAAGACCTACGGAGTTAACGGCGTTTACTTGAATCGATGTTTCTCTGATCTGGCTTCCGCGATGAGGTATCACGACGATACACCCTTCTACTGCTACCGTGCCATTGAGTCGTTGCGTAATCATTGCGCTGCTCAGAATGGCTTGCTTGATTCTGACGATGGTACGCAGTGGCAGAAATTTCGAGAGGTTTCCGGCCGCAGCAGGGAAGAAATAGAGAGATATAAAAAAGAGTATGCTGTTCAGCAGCGTCACGGCAAACCGGGTAAACCCATGAGCGATCAGGAGCGTGCAGAAATGTTTCTGCTGACATGGGATATCGTAGACGCATATCTCGACAGCATTTAGGTCAAGTGCGTTCCGATCGTTGCAAAGCCATCCCCGGTGCCAAGCGATGTAGCCGCAGCCCGTCATCCAAGATAATCTCCGCAAGGCATTTTTTTACTTGGGCAGACAGCGTCTGACCAAATCCCTCACAAGGCCCGATTGGCCCGCGCCACCACCGCTTCAAACAACACCTGGCACCCTGCTTCAGCTTCTTCCGGCATGATGCTCTCCGCTTCGTTGTGCGAAAGCCCATCCTTGCAGGGCGTGAAGATCATCGCGGTCGGCACGGAACGCGCGACATAAACCGCATCATGCCCGGCGCCCGAGATGATCTCGCGCGAGGGCAAGCCAAGGCGCTTGGCGGCCTGGCGCACCAGATCAACGCAAGCGGGGTCGAAGGGTTGGGCCGGGATGCGGAACAGCTCGGTCAATTCCAGCTTGCAGCCATTGGCTTCAACGAGCTTGCGCGCTTCTTCCGGGAAGCTTTCGGAAAGGCCCTGGATTTGCGCATCTGACGGGTGGCGGAATTCAACACTGAAGCGCACTTCGCCCGGCACCACATTGCGGCTTGCGGGCAGCACTTGCAGGAAGCCCACTGTGCCGCGGCCATCCTCACCCCGCGCGCGCATCAGCGCATCCACGCGTTCAATCACGCGCGCGGCGGCCACCAGCGCATCGCGCCGCGCGGAAGGCGGCGTGGTGCCGGCGTGGCTGTCTTGCCCAATGATCACCGCATCATACCAAACCTGCGCCTGAGCGCCGGTGACGACGCCAATCTGCTTGCCTTCGCGTTCCAGGATCGGGCCTTGTTCGATATGCAATTCGAAATAGGCATCGGCCGGGAAAGGGGCGGCCTTATGCGGGCCCTTATAACCAATGGCATCCAGCGCATCGCCCACACTCACGCCATCCACATCGCGCAGCCCATAGGCTTTTTCCTGCGTGTAGATGCCGGCCCAAACGCCGCTGCCCATCAGGGAATGGCCGAAGCGGCTGCCTTCCTCATCGGTCCAGTTCACCAATTCAATCGGCGCTTCAGTGACGATGTTCAGGTCATGGATGCTGCGCATTACCTCAAGCCCGGCAATCACACCCAGCGCGCCATCGAATTTGCCGCCCGTGGGCTGGCTATCAAGATGGCTGCCGAGCAGCACGGGCAGGCGCGCGGGATCGCGGCCTTCGCGGCGGGCGAACATATTGCCGATGGAATCAACGCGCACGGTCAGGCCAAGGGCTTCGCACCAGCCGCGAAAACGATCCCGCCCGGCCTTATCCACATCGGTCAACGTCAGGCGCTTCACGCCACCCTTGGGCGTGGCGCCGATCTCCGCCATCGCCATCAGACTATCCCAAAGCCGCTTGCCATCAATGCGCTGATTTGTGCCGCTCATGTTCCGCTAATCCCTTGGCTTGCTTTCGCCCTGCCTTTGGCGCGCGGCGCGCGCCCTGTCCAGGGGTCAAGTGGACCCAGGGGCGCCGGACCAGCGGGCGTTGCATCTTCCAGTCCCCCATGTGCATCTTAACGCCTAATCCTAACCCATGCCTGCCACCAGGAGAAACACCATGGCCCATGCGCTTGACGGTTCCGCCCCTGCCATTCTGCGAAACTCTGAATTGGATGCCGAAGCCGTGCGCGCCGCGCGGGTTGATCTGGCCGCCTGTTTCCGCATGGCGGCGCGGCTTGGCCTGCATGAGGGGATTTGCAACCATTTCTCCTTCGTGGTGCCGGGGCGCGATGATCTGTTCCTGGTGAACCCCTATGGCTGGGCCTTTTCGGAAATGACCGCATCCCGCCTGCTGGTTTGCGACTTCAAGGGCAATGTGGTGGCGGGCGATGGCGTGCCGGAAGCGACCGCGTTCTACATCCATGCGCGGATGCATCTGAACAAGCCGCGCGCCAAGGCAGCCTTCCATACCCATATGCCCAACGCCACCGCCCTTGCCATGCTGGAAGGCCCGCCCTTGGCCTGGGCCGGGCAAAGCTCGCTGAAATTCTATGGCCGCACCCTGGTGGATGAGGATTACAACGGCCTTGCCTTGGATGAGAGTGAGGGTGACCGCATCGCCGCTTCTATCGGCGATGCCGATATTGTCTTCATGAAAAACCACGGCGTCATGGTGGTGGGCGCGACCGTGGCCGAAGCTTGGGATGATCTTTACTATCTGGAACGTGCCGCCGAAGCGCAGCGCCTGGCCATGTCCACCGGGCGCAAGCTGAAGCCCGTGCCGGCCGAGATGGCCGCGCGCACCTATGCCCAAATGCGCGAAGGGGATCGTGAAAGTGCGAAGCTGCATCTGGAAAGCATCAAGCGCATCCTGTCGCGTGAAGAGCCGGATTTCATGCATTGAACCCTGCCGCCACCCAGCGCGGCTTGCTTCTGCTGGTGATAACGACCGTCGGCTGGGGCATGAATTGGCCGGCGATGAAGGTGCTGCTCGCTGAATTGCCGCCGCTGACCACGCGCGCCATTGGCGGCGGGCTTGGCTTCATTGTGCTGCTGGTGGTGGTGATGGCGCAAAAGCAAAGCCTTGTCGTGCCGCGCGCGATTTGGGGCAGGCTTACGCTGATTTCGCTGTTGAATGTCACGGCCTGGATGGGGTTGGCGAGTTTTTCGCTGCTGTGGCTTTCGGCGTCTGAGGCAACCATCATTTGCTACACCATGCCGGTCTGGGCTGCGGTTTTTGCGTGGCTGATCTTGGGGGAAAAGCCAAGCTTGGCGCGCATCCTGGCGCTGGTGCTGGCATTATCGGGCTTGGTTTATCTGGTGCTGGGCAAAGGGCTTGATCTTGGGATTGCAAAGCTGCCTGGGGTGGCCTTGGGCTTGGGCTCAGCGGTGCTGTTTGCTCTTGGTACGGTGCTCACGAAACGGATGCCGCTTGGCCTGCCGCCATCAAGTGCGGTGGCCTGGCAGGTTGGCATTGGCGTGGCGCCGCTTTTCATCGCAGCGTTGATTTTCGACCCGCTCGATTTCAGCCATGTTTCTGCGCTGGGTGTTGGGCTGCTGATCTATGGCGGCGTTTTCGCGCTTGGGCTTTGCTATCTTTCCTGGTTCGCGGCGCTCAAGATGCTGCCGGCGTCACTTGCATCGCTTGGCACTGTCATCACGCCTGTAGTGGGCGTGTTGGGTGCTGCGCTGTTCCT
>Ga0315899_10009746_pt1 | contig 10314 bp, 7 predicted proteins | sample LakEriMetagenome_2_FD_203518 | JGI IMG/M metagenome (GOLD analysis project Ga0315899, IMG submission 203518) | Freshwater fungal communities from buoy surface, Lake Erie, Ohio, United States - Buoy 4 MA112 | ecosystem: Environmental > Aquatic > Freshwater > Lake | place: USA: Lake Erie, Ohio...
ATCGGTGTCCATACTCGCACGCGCTCTTCCGCTTGCTTTGAATGGGAAGCTTCCTACTTTGTAGTTCTTGCCCATTTCTTTCAATTGCTCTTCGGTATATCCAACGCTCGCTACCTCAGGCCATGTGTAAACAACACCTGGGATGAGGTTGTAGTTGATGTGCGGCTTTTGTCCAGCAATAACTTCAGCCACGAATGTTCCTTCTTCTTCTGCTTTGTGCGCAAGCATAGCGCCTTTCACCACATCGCCAATTGCATAAATGTTCGGAACGCTCGATTGAAGGTGATTGTTAGTCACAATTCTTCCGCGTTCGTCCACTTGAACACCTGCTTTGTCTAATCCTAAATTGTCGGTGTAAGGCTTTCTTCCAACCGAAACAAGAACATAGTCTCCTTCAAGAGTTAGCTCTTCTCCTTTCGCATTGTCTGCCTTCACGGTAACTGCTTTTCCTTTCGCTGTTACTTCTTTCACTTTGTGTGAAAGGAAGAATTCGAATCCGATAGCTGATAAAGATTTTTGAAGTTCTTTCCCCATAGTTTTATCCATAGTAGGAATGATTCCGTCCATGAATTCAACCACACTCACCTTCGAACCGAGACGCGCGTATACGCTTCCCAATTCAAGTCCAATTACACCACCACCAATCACAATCAAGTGCTTTGGAACTTCTTCCAACTTCAATGCTTCGGTGCTGGTAATAACACGTTTTTTATCTATTTGAATGAAGGGAAGGCTCGCTGGTTTTGATCCAGTAGCGACAATGAAATTCTTCCCTGCAATTTCTTCATTTGTTCCGTCTGCTTTCGCAATAGAAAGCGTTGTAGATGAAGTGAAAGTTCCGTGACCGTGAAGCACAGTCACTTTGTTTTTCTTCATTAAATAATCAATACCCTTTGTTGTTTGGTCTACCACGTCTTGCTTGCGCTTGATCATTTGACCCAAGTTAACCTTAGGCTTTGACCCCAATTCAATTCCGTGAATGTCGAAGGTGTGAACCGCTTGGTGGTAGTGCTCGCTAGAGTCTAGCAATGCTTTTGAAGGAATACATCCCACGTTCAAACAAGTTCCTCCAAGTGTTGAATAACGCTCAACCAATGCGGTTTTCATACCTAATTGAGCGCAACGAATAGCAGCAACGTATCCGCCTGGACCCGCGCCAACAACAACTACATCGAAATTTTCCATGGTGCAAAGATAAGCACGTCAATCGATGACCTCGCTTTCTTTTGCTTTAGATTTTCTGCGTTCTTTCAGATAGGCTCGAATAACGAAACCGTTAGTAACCACAATGAACCCGAGGATAATATATTCCAGATAATCTTTTATGCCGGGAAACTTTTCGCCTAGGAAATATCCCATGAGCGTTAGAGAAACAACCCATGCAACAGCGCCAACAATGTTATATCCTACAAACGACTTGAACGGAACGCGAATAACACCGGCCAAGATGGGTGCGAAGGTTCGTATGTATGGAAGAAATTTGCCTAGAATAAGCGTCTTTCCGCCATGTCTTTCGTAGAATGTGCGCGTTGCATCGACATATTTCTTTTTGAAGAAAAATGAATCTTTCCGATTGAAAACTGCCGGCCCCACCTTCCATCCGAAATAATAGCCGAACAAACAACCAGCCAGCGAAGCAACAGACATATATGCAAGCAGGCTGTAGATGGAAGTGTCTAAAAGTTCGGGTTGTGTTGAAGTAATTAGCCCGGTGAAAAACAAAAGTGAATCACCAGGAAGGAAAAAACCAATGATGATTCCATTTTCAGCAAAAAGAATAATCAACACCAAGGCAAGTCCGCCAATGTGCAGTATTTTTTCGGGGCTTGTAATACTTTGAATGAAATCCCACATAAGACTGCAAATTAGTCTTTTCTTCTTTCAGAATGTTTCTTGATTATCTAATCTAACAACACCGATTCGTTAGGAAGTTTTTTTCGGGTATTCGACGCGAATAGTTTTGAAATTACTCGGGTCATATTTCACAGTAACAGCTGAACCCACAGCGTACATGGGTTCATTGTTACAGCGGTCTTCTGTTCGTATACGAATGGTTTCTCCACCCTTAGGAGTGTATTCAATAACCGGATAAAAATACTTCTTCCCTTTCTCAGTGGCGCTCATCCAATTGACAATTCGCCCAACCGTCTTTTCACTTTTAAAGGCAAAACGAACCGTGTCTTTGAACAGATAAAACCCTATACCAACTGACAAAAGCGCAAGAAAGGTATAGGGGATATAATCTGGAATATTATCAAGCATGATTTATAGCTTCACGAATGAGACAACGGACTGATTGTTTTCAATGGTTACCGATAGCGAATAAATGCCGCTTGGTAAATCTTGAATGTTTATTTTTTGTGTTGAAGAAATAACTGTTTTTTGTTGAAGGACAACGCGACCGGTCATGTCTACAAGGGTTACCATTCCTGCACCCAATACATTACTGTTCAAGGTGATTTCGTTGTTTGCTGGATTGGGATAAATATTCAATCCCAATACATTGTTCTCTTCAACACCGCTCACGCCTTCGCAGATGCAGTTCGAATTGTAAGCATCGTTTTCGGTTGTAGCTAGACCATCGTCGCACGGATCACCAATGAAATAACATGAACCATCGTCAATGGTTGCAGCCGGATTGTAGTTGCATGCATTTCCGCTGGTACAGCCAGATGCAACAATGTCTCCCGAACTCAAGTATCTCACAACACCCATATCGTTCGGATTTTGAGCGGTTAGTCCTGCGCAGACTACTTTACCGTCTGTCTGAAGTCCAATTCCGTAGGCATCGTCGAACGCGCTACCCAATGAAGTGACAACAGTTCCAGTTCCAGCCCAGGTAGCATCCATGGTACCGTCATAGCTGAAGCGAGAGGTGATGAAATCACGCATCATAAATCCTGAACTGGTGGTTCCGCATGCGTACCAATTGTTATCAGCACCTAATGTGCAATCGTAGAAGGAACTGTAACCTCCCACAGCGTTGTTAAGCGTGCCATTGGTTCCAAAAGTAGCGTCAAGTGGGCCGTCTATGTTATGACGTCGCGCAAATGCTGAAGACCCATTTGTTCCTACAGCAATTAATTTTGAATTGGAATATTCGATGTCGTAATAAGTTCCACCCGCAGTGTCTAACCAAATACCATTTGTTCCGAAAGGCACAACGGGTCCGCCGTCAAGGGTCATAAGCATAATCATTGGAACAGAAGTGAATGTTGCTGAATTGTATTTGTCTCCACAAATAGCAATAGCACCTTCAGTTAGAACAGTTGCTCCGGTTACAGAAAACTCGTCGGTTGCACTTGTCTGATAAGTAGCTGTTCCGCTAGCTCCAAAAGTGGTCACTAAATTTCCTTGTAAGTCCAGACATTGCACTACAATTGAATTGTAGCTATAACCAGGGACGAATTTTCTTCCAACCAAATAAATTAAGTTGTTGTGAATTAGGACTTGATTAATGTACTCTTCGCCGCCATCTAAATTAGTTTCATACACACCTCCAACGGCAAATGAAGGATCTAATGTTCCATCGGGTTTAATAGCCCAAGCGGCAATTTGTGTGTCCGCAGCAGTCAAGCTTTTCGCTCCAGCCACAATGATATTTCCATTGGGTAAAAGGTCCATGTCGTATGCAAAATCAGACCCCGCTGTATTGGAAAGTGTGAATACACCGTTGTTGGCGAAAGAAGCATCGTAACTGCCATCTTCGTTTAGTTTTACAACCATCATGTCGAAATCCGAAGATTGGCCTGTAGTTCCGCACAAAAGAACTTTATTGTCACTCAATACGATTACGTCTTGAGCATTGTCAAAAACACCTGTTGGATTCACAAGAACAATTCCGTCTCCGCCAAAGGTGGCGTCTAACGTTCCTGGTTGAGCGATTACACTAATTCCTGAAAAAAGAATTGCGAAAAGAGCGAGTAAAGATTTTTTCATGTTGAAGATTTAGTTAGTCCTACAAATATAGTCTTCATAATTTTTACGGCCATGCAATTTATTCCCATTACTTCGTTACGACATTTGCACTGTTGTCTTCAACATAAAAATTAGAAATGAATCCTGTAAAAATACTTTGGGCCGATGACGAGATAGAATTGCTGAAACCGCACATTCTTTACCTTGAACAGAAAGGCTATGTGCTTACAACCGTGAATAACGGAAGATCGGCAATCGATTGGGTGAAGAAGGAATTCTTCGACATTGTTTTCTTAGATGAGAACATGCCTGGATTGAGCGGATTACAGGTGCTTCAAGATATGAAGGCCATTGACTCTTCGCTTCCAATCGTTATGATTACAAAGAGCGAAGAAGAGCACATCATGGAAGATGCCATAGGCTCGAAGATTTCAGATTACCTCATTAAGCCCGTGAATCCGAATCAGATTCTGTTGACGATAAAGAAGAACCTCGACGAAAAGCGTTTGGTAAGTGAAAAAACCACCAACGATTATCGTCAAGAGTTTCGCGAGATAAGCATGCAGTTGGGACAGCGCATGAACGCTGAGGAGTGGAAGAATTTCTTCAAGAAAATGACCTACTGGTCGCAAGAGCTTCGCAGTTCGAACGACGAGGGCATGAATGAAATATTCAAGACGCAACGCAGAGAAGCGAACGAGCAATTCTCGAAATTCATAAAGCAGAATTATCTCGAGTGGATGAAAGATTTTTCGAAGGCACCTTTGCTTTCGAACTCTGTTTTTCGTCAGCGTGTTGCGCCGTTGGTTGCTTCGGCGAAAGCCGATGAATCTGTCTTTATGTTGGTCATAGACAACTTGCGCTACGACCAGTGGAAGACGCTTATTCCCCATATAAAACCGTTTTACAGAATTGAAGAAGAAGACTTGTTCTTCAGTATTCTTCCTACAGCCACGCACTATGCGCGCAACGCCCTGTTCTCGGGATTAATGCCTTCGGAGATGCAAAAGTTGTATCCGAATTGGTGGAAGAATGAAGAAGATGAAGGCGGAAAGAACCTTCACGAAGAGGATTTCCTAGGTGCACAATTGAAGCGATTAGGTCTCGATGTGAAGTGGTCTTATAACAAGATTACTAATTATCATGCTGGAAAAAAATTAGCCGATTCATTCACAAATTTGTTGAAGAACAACTTGAATGTGATTGTATACAATTTCGTTGATATGCTCAGTCATGCGCGTACAGAAATGGACGTGATTAAAGAGTTGGCAGATGATGAGCCAGCATACCTTTCATTAACAGAAAGCTGGTTCGAGCACAGTGCGCTTCTCGAAATGTTGAAGCAGTTGTCTGAAAAGAAATGCAAGGTGATTATTACCACCGACCACGGAACTGTTCGTGTGGAAAATCCGATTCGCATTGTTGGAGATAGAAATACCAATTCGAACTTACGCTACAAGGCCGGAAGAAATCTCGATTACAATCCGAAAGAAGTTTTCGAAATTCGCAATCCAAGCGAAGCGCACTTGCCTAAACAAAATATCAGTACCGCTTTTGTTTTCGCCACCGACAACGATTTCTTTGTTTATCCAAACAATTACAATCAATTCATGAACTACTACCAGAACACCTTTCAGCACGGAGGTATTTCGTTGGAGGAAATGATCATACCGTTTATTGTTTTACAATCGAAGTAAGATGCAGCAGTTTGAAGTTCATTCGTTGGAAGAGCTGGAATCATTGGCACAGCGATTCATTCAAACACATCCTTCTGGAGTGTTTTGTGTGGAAGGGGAAATGGGTGCTGGCAAGACAACCTTCATATCGCTTGTTGCGAAATTATTGGGTGAAGAGAACACAAGTTCACCAACGTTCTCCTTGGTGAATGAGTATCACCTCGGAAATAACGAACGCATGTATCATTTCGACTTGTACCGTGTAAAATCAAAAGCCGAACTGCAAGAGTTCGGCTTCGAAGATTATTTATTCGACGCTCGATATGTGTTTATCGAATGGCCAGAAGTGGCTTTCGATTATTTAGACGAGCATTATTTCCTTCGCATTCGCGAAGAAGACGGAAAACGTGTTTTTGAATTTTAGTGTGAACCTTTGTGAGCTGGAGCAACTTCAGGAGCTGCTTCTACCACAACTTTTACGTCTTCAACTTTAGCACCTTCTGTAGCATGAGCATCTGCTCCATGAGCATCAGCAGCATGAGCTGAAGTATCAGCAGCAGCTGTGTGATCTTCGTGTTTCACTTCTTCAACCTCTTTCGCAGGAACAGAACCTGGTAGTTTAGTCATTGGCGCTGCTGCGTTATTATTGATGTTTACGAACATTAATGTAAGAATTGCAGCAATTGGAACAATCAACCATAAGAAGAATGAGCTTTGCTTTGGAGAATCTGAATGTGACATAGTTTTTATTTTGCGGCTCAAAAATAGCAGATAATTCCAACCTTTCAAAAATAATAAGCAAGGTTTCGTAACTTCGAAGATGAGAATACTCAGCTATGGCCCTTTCTAAAAAACATTTTCACTCCATTGCGCTCGAAACAGCGCTATCACCGCAAGAAGAAATGCTGCACGTTGGAAAGAACATGCAGCGTTTAACCATTGGTATTCCCAAGGAAACCTCTTTTCAAGAACGTCGCGTAGCTCTCGCCCCTGAGAGCGTGGGGTTGTTGGTGAGCCGTGGACATGATGTAATCATAGAATCCGGAGCTGGTAACGAGAGTAATTTTTTAGATCACGACTACAGTGAATGCGGAGCAACAATTGTATACGATCGCAAGCAGGTCTTTCAAGCTAACGTAATCATGAAAGTGGCGCCGCCGAGCTTGGAAGAAATAGAATTGATGCCAGGAAGGCAAACGCTTATTTCAGCATTGAATTTGCCGGTGCAATCAAAGGAATGTTTCGTTCAACTTTCAGCAAAAAAAATCACAGCTATAGCCTGGGATTACATTCAAGATAAAAAAGGAATTTACCCCATTGTTCGCGCAATGGCAGAAATAGCGGGCAATACCTCGATTATGCTTGCAGCAGAATACCTTAGTCACCATACCGGCGGAAGAGGTCTTATGCTCGGCGGAATTACCGGTGTTCGTCCAACAGAGGTAGTCATCATTGGCGCTGGAACGGTTGGAGAAAACGCTGCTCGCGCTGCCCTCGGTTTGGGAGCAAGCGTCAAGCTTTTCGATAACAGTATTTATAAATTGAAGCGTATTCAGAACGATTTGGGCGTTCACTTGTGGACCAGCACCATTCAACCTTCTGAGCTTTCACGTGCGTTGAAATATGCCGATGTTGTTATTGGTGCCATTCGCTCGAAGAAGGGAAGAACACCTGTTGTTGTTTCTGAGGAAATGGTTCAAGATATGAAAGAGGGAAGTGTGATTGTAGATGTGAGTATCGATCGCGGCGGATGTTTTGAAACGTCTGAAGTAACGAACCACGAGAACCCTACTTTCCGCAAGCACGGCGTTATTCACTATTGTGTTCCGAACATTGCTGCGCGCGTTTCAAGAACAGCGTCGTACGCACTTTCGAATATTTTCGCTCCTGTAATTATAGACTTAGGCGACGAAGGTGGAATCGTAAATCTGATTCGAAATCAGAAAGGGTTCCGCAACGGAGTGTATCTCTATCACGGAACCCTTACCAACGAAGACATTGCTACGACATTCGATTTGTCGTGGAAGCCTTTGGAATTGCTTATTGAGGCGATTTAACAAAAAGCCCCAACGAAGTGAGGCTGTTTGAAATGTGTTAGTCTTATGAATTACATGAACGCTTCCATAGGCGGACAAGTACATACCAAGTTTCTATCTCCGTATGCGTTGTCTACACGACCAACGCTAGTCCAGAATTTATTTTCACGAAGACCAGGCATTGGATAAGCAGCAGCACTGCGAGAATATGAATGGTTCCATTCGTCTGCAGTTAATTCTTGTGCTGTGTGTGGAGCCATTTTCAACAAGTTATCTTGTTTGTCGGCTGCACCGCTTTCTACATCTGCAATTTCTTTTCTAATTTGAATCATAGCGTCGCAGAAACGATCCATTTCAACCAATGGCTCACTTTCGGTTGGTTCAACCATTAGTGTTCCAGCAACCGGGAAAGAAACGGTTGGTGCGTGGAAACCATAATCCATCAAACGCTTTGCAATGTCTTCCACCTCAACCCCGAAAGATTTAAATGAACGACAATCCAAAATCATCTCGTGTGCAACGTGTCCGTTCGTTCCTGTATAAAGAACATCGTAATGCCCCTTCAATCGTGCCTTCATGTAGTTTGCGTTGAAGATGGCCACCTTCGTAGCATCTGCCAATCCGTCGAATCCTAACATCTTAATGTATCCATAAGAAATCAATAGGATCAATGCGCTTCCGAATGGTGCAGCACTCACTCCGTTAATTCCGTTTTCACCGCCCGTTTTCACAAATACGTTTGAAGGAAGGAAAGGCTTCAAGTGCGCGGCAACACCAATTGGGCCCATGCCAGGACCACCACCTCCGTGAGGAATAGCGAAGGTCTTGTGCAAGTTCAAGTGACAAACGTCTGCGCCAATGTTACCTGGGTTGGTCAATCCAACCTGAGCGTTCATGTTCGCACCGTCCATATATACTTGTCCGCCGTTGGCGTGAATGATATCTGTAATCTCGTTAATCGCTTCCTCGAATACACCGTGTGTAGAAGGATAAGTCACCATTAACGCTGCAAGGTTGTCTTTGTGAAGTTCAGCTTTCTCGCGAAGGTCAGCTACGTCAACGTTTCCGTTTTCGTCACACTTGGTTACCACAACATTCAATCCAGCCATTACTGCAGACGCTGGGTTTGTTCCATGTGCAGAAGATGGAATGATGCAAATGTTACGGTGATGATCACCGCGACTTCTGTGGTAAGCCATAATAACCAGCAATCCTGCTAACTCACCTTGTGCACCTGAGTTTGGTTGAAGAGATACTCCAGCGAAGCCCGTGCATTCACACAAGTCTTTCTCAAGTTCTTCCAACATTTTTTGGTAACCCTTGGTTTGATTCGCTGGCGCGAAAGGATGAATGCTATTGAACTCTGGCCAAGACAATGGAATCATCTCGCTGGTAGCATTCAATTTCATGGTGCAAGACCCCAAAGGAATCATGGCGTGAGCCAATGACAAGTCTTTGTTCTCCAACTTCTTCATGTAACGCAACATCTCCGTTTCGCTGTGATGTGAATTGAAATGCGGATGAGTCATGTAAGAAGATGTTCTAGCCATTGAACCGAATGAACATTCGGTAGTTAAACTCACCGACCCTTCTTTTCCTGTTAGAATGAAGAAGAGTTCGTTTAAATCAGCAGGCTTCGTTCCTTCATTCAATGAAAGGCTTACTCCACCTGCGTGGAAGTACATGTTCACGTTGTGTGAAGCTGCACGCTCTTGAATACCCGCGTCTGTTGTAGAAATTGTTAATGTGTCGTAGAACGAAGTGTTCACCACATTCATTCCAGCGCTTACTAATGCGTTGCGTAATGAGTGTGTGTATGTATGAATACGTGTCGCAATGCTCTTAACACCTTTAGGTCCGTGGTATACGCCGTACATAGAAGCCATTACAGCCAACAAGGCCTGAGCAGTACAAATGTTTGAAGTCGCTTTTTCACGACGAATGTGTTGTTCGCGTGTTTGAAGCGCCATGCGATAGGCAGTGTTACCGTGACGGTCTTTCGATACACCTATGATACGTCCAGGCATATTGCGCTTGAAGTCTTCTTTCGTTGCGAAGAAGGCAGCGTGTGGTCCACCGAATCCCATTGGAACACCGAAGCGTTGTGAGTTTCCGAAACACAAATCAGCTCCCCACTCACCCGGAGGTGTTAAGGTTGCCAACGCCATTAGATCTGATGCTACTGCAACGTAAACGTCGTTCGCATGAGCACCTTCACAGAACAATGAATAGTCTTCTACACTTCCTTCAGCATTTGGGAATTGTACACAAGCACCGAAGAATTCTGGAGTGAATACATGTGTCTTGTAATCGCCAATCACCAACTCAATGCCCAAATGGAAAGCACGTCCTTTCAATACGTCTATGGTTTGCGGATAAGTCTTCGCGTCTACGAAATACTTGTTCGCACCTGCTTGCTCTTTTGCACGTGAGCGGCTGTGGAAGAACAAAATCATGGCTTCAGCACCAGCAGTTCCTTCATCCAACAAACTCGCGTTTGCAATAGGCAATGAAGTAAGGTCGGTAACCATGGTTTGGAAATTCAACAACGCCTCTAAACGACCTTGAGCAATCTCTGCTTGGTAGGGAGTATAGGCGGTATACCATCCTGGATTTTCGAATATATTTCTTAGAATTACTGTAGGAGTAAGAGTTGGGTGGTATCCCAATCCGATGTAGTTTTT
>Ga0315899_10009748_pt1 | contig 10314 bp, 11 predicted proteins | sample LakEriMetagenome_2_FD_203518 | JGI IMG/M metagenome (GOLD analysis project Ga0315899, IMG submission 203518) | Freshwater fungal communities from buoy surface, Lake Erie, Ohio, United States - Buoy 4 MA112 | ecosystem: Environmental > Aquatic > Freshwater > Lake | place: USA: Lake Erie, Ohio...
AGCGTCCGGTCAGAGCCTCCGACGGATGGCTGGATACCCTGACCAACCGTGCCCCTGACAGTGTCTCCTCGGCGCTTCGTCACCATCGCCCGTGCGGCCCTCGGGAGCCTCGTGGCGATCGTGGTGACGGGATCGCTCGTCCGGCTGACCGGCTCGGGACTGGGCTGCGACGATTGGCCAGCCTGCAACGAGCGCAAGTTTGTCGACGTCACGACTGGCCACGCGGCCATCGAACAGGTCAATCGACTTTTCACCGGAGTCGTGGCGGCTGCGGTGATTGTCGCCGTCCTGGCGTCCTTTTTCGTGATTCCGCGCCGACGCGTCGTGCGGTGGCTCGCGGCTGGCCAAGTGGTGGGAGTTGCGGCTCAGGTGGTCATAGGAGGCATCGTCGTGCTGACCGGCTTGAACCCATGGTCGAACATGGTGCACTTTCTCGTGTCCGTCGTTCTGGTGACGCTGGGGGTGCTGCTCGTCGACGAAGCGCGCGACGCCCGTCCGGATGGGTCAGTTGGCACGACGACATCGCGACTTGCGCTCGGAGCATGCTTGATGGCTGCCGTAGCCATGGTGCTCGGCACCGTTGTGACCGCGACCGGCCCTCACGCCGGCGATGCCGATGCGCCACGATTTGAGCTCGATCTGGGATCGGTGGTGAGGTTGCACAGCGCGTCGGTACTGGCTTGCCTCGTGCTGCTTGCGCTCCTCTCCCTGCGCCTCACACGATCGCCCGACGAGCGACGGGTCCTCGGCGGACCTGTCCAGGCGATGTTGTCCATTGGGCTCCTGCAGGGCTTCGTTGGCTACCTGCAGTACTTTGCCGGCGTTCCAGCGCTGCTCGTGGCGGTGCACATCGCTCTCTCCATGGCGTTCTGGATGGCCGTCGTACGCACTGCACGGTTCGCCCTTATCGCGGCGCGGCGGCCTTCTCCAAGCGGTCTCGGATCGCACGACCGAGACCTTCGGCGGGTGGCAGCACCGCGATAACGGCCTCGATGCCGTCGTAGTCGCACTTGCGGAGCTCCTCGTAGAGCGTGGCGGCATACACGGACAGAACGTCGTGATGCGGGAGGATCCGCGAGCGCACTCCGCGCGCCGTGGCCTCGAAATGGGTTGCCCGCGCCTCATCGGCGTCGTCCGCGAGCAGAACCGAACATAACGGCGCGTAGTGCGAGACAAGCATTCCCGGAGCCCTACTGCTGCCGGTCGCTCGTTCAATCGGTTGCCCCAGCACCGCCTCGAGGTCTTCGACGGGGAGCGCGCCGTGCCGGAGTACCTGCAGCGAGCGTCCGGACACGTCGATGATGGTCGATTCAATACCGAGCACTGACGGGCCACCGTCGAGAACCACCTCCACATCGGTGCCGAGATCGGCACAGACATGTGCGGCAGTGGTGGGGCTGACCCGACCGAAGCGGTTCGCTGAGGGCGCAGCGACTGGCCGGGCCACAGCTGAGATGACTGCGCGAGCCGTTTCGTGCGCTGGTACCCGGAAGGCAGCAGTGTCTCGTCCTCCGAGCGGCGTTCTCGACAGGTGCGGGGCCGCGCCCAGCAACAACGTGAGGGGACCAGGCCAGCATTCGTGAGCGAGCAACGATGCGGCGCCGGTCACCTTTTCCGCCCATTCGGGGAGCCACGAGGCATCCGCGAGGTGGAGGATGAGCGGGTGTGTCACGGGACGGCCCTTGACGGTAAAGATGCGACCCACGGCATGGTCCGACAATGCGTCTCCTGCGAGTCCATAGACGGTCTCCGTCGGCAACCCGACCAGTCCGCCATCGCGAATCGCCTCAACTGCCGTGCCTACCGCGCCAGCAGAGGACGCAGCCAGCACGTTGCAGGGTCGGTCGGACACGACGCGACGATACCGACGGGCTCGGTAGCCTTGACGGGTCCGCGACCGAGGAGGGACGAGCAATGCGATTCCTGCACGGGTCCCCGTCGTATGACCTCACTTACAGCGACGTGTTCATGGTTCCTTCGCTGTCGTCGGTCGATTCGCGAATGTCGGTTGATTTGTCGACGCCCGATGGCGTCGGCACCAGCATCCCCGTGGTCGTCTCGAACATGACGGCCATTGCGGGCAGGCGGATGGCCGAAACAGTTGCCCGGCGTGGCGGTCTCGTCGTCCTGCCGCAGGATATTCCCCTTGACGTCGTCCGGACGGTGGTGGAGTTCGTAAAGAGCCGGCATCCGGTGTTCGACACGCCGATCACGCTGTCGCCCCACAGCACGCTGGGGGAGGGCCTCAGTCTGCTGCACAAGCGAGCGCACGGTGCGGTGCTCGTGCTGGATGACGACAGGCGGCCGGCAGGGATCTTCACCGAGCACGACGCGGCCGGTTTCGACAGGTTCAGCCAAGTCCATGCAGTCATGAACCGCGACGTCATCTCTGTGCACAAGGAGACGTCCCTCGACGCGATCTACGAGCGCTTGACTGAACTTCGGATCAGCTACGCCCCGGTTGTCGACGACGATGAGCGTGTGGTCGGCTGCATCACCCGAAAAGGCGCGCTGAGGAGCACGATCTATCGTCCCGCGGTGGATGCAGAAGGCCGACTCATGATTGGCGTCGCGGTCGGCATCAATGCCGATCCTGCGGCGAGGGCATCCGAGCTGGCTCGAATGGGTGTAGACGTCATTGTCGTTGACACTGCCCACGGCCACCAGGTCCGGATGCTGGATGCGGTGCGTGCCGTGCGGTCGGCTGTGCCCCGGGTGCCGCTCGTGGCCGGCAACGTCGTCACGGTCGCGGGTACACGCGACTTGATAGAGGCAGGCGCGGATGTTGTGAAGGTTGGCGTCGGTCCTGGTGCGATGTGCACGACGAGGATGATGACGGGTGTCGGTCGTCCGCAGTTCTCCGCCGTACTCGAGTGCGGTGCCGAGGCGGCACGGCTTGGACGGCACGTCTGGGCCGACGGTGGGGTTCGCCACCCTCGTGACGTCGCGCTTGGACTTGCAGCGGGTGCGAGCAACGTCATGTTTGGGTCGCTCCTTGCGGGAACCTATGAGTCGGCAGCCGACGCCGTGCAGGACACGAATGGCCGCATTTACAAGGAAAGTTTCGGCATGGCGTCGAACCGCGCGGTCCGCAACCGCACCCGTTCGGAATCTGCGGTCGAGCGTGCTCGCAAGGAACTCTTCGAGGAGGGGATCAGCACATCGCGGATGTACATCGATCCTTCGCGCCCGGGGGTCGAAGACATCATCGACCAATTGATTGCTGGAGTTCGCTCGTCGCTCACGTATTCCGGTTCGAAGACGATCCCCGAATTCCATGAGCGCGCACTGGTCGGCGTGCAGAGCGCGTCCGGTTACGACGAGGGTCTCCCTCGCGACACCAGCTGGTAGGCCGCGGTGAGGGTCGTAGCAATCGACGGACCGGCGGGCGCCGGCAAGTCAACAGTTGCGCGAATGGTTGCTGGGCGCCTCGGTATCCCATTCCTCGACACGGGTGCGATGTTTCGTGCCGTCGCCGTCACGGCAGTCTCGCGAGGCGTCGATCCATCGGATGGGGCCTCGGTTGCGGGCATCGCCGCGTCGATCGACATCGACGTTGACGGTGACAGGACCACGGTCGATGGGAGGGATGTCTCGGTAGCGATCAGGACGACCGACGCGAACAGGATCGTCAGCATCGTCGCGCGCCATCCTGGGGTCCGCGACGTCCTCAGGACCCGCCAGCGCAACTGGATGGCGGTGCGAGGAGCGGGAGTGGTGGAGGGCCGGGACATCAGCACCGTGGTCTTCCCTGACGCCTGTCTCAAGGTGTTTCTGACGGCGTCTCCACAGGAGCGCGCAGATCGACGGGTGGCGCAGTCCGGAGGGAAAGTCGACGAGATTGCGGCACTGATTCGTGAGCGCGATCACCTCGATTCGACGCGCGAGGTTGCTCCGCTCGCAGTCGCGCCAGACGCCGTGGTGATTGATTCGACAGGCCGGTCCGCTGACGACGTTGTCGCCGAGATCGCATTGCTGTACAGGGCGCGTTGTGGCTGCAGTTAGGAGTTCGCTCGCGGGTGGAGGGATGGCGGCACGCATCTTTTACCGGATCGTGCGGGGTCTCGTCGTGGCACTCTGCCGAGTGTGGCTTGGACTCACCGTCCATGGCAGTGATCGGGTTCCCTCCCGCGGAGCGTTCATTGTCGCTCCGACACATCGGTCCGCAATGGACATTCCGATCGCCACTGCGGCAAGTAGGCGTCGTCTCCGGTTCATGGGCAAAGACTCACTCTGGCGTCGGCGTCCGATTGGCATGATCTTGTCGGCACTCGGTGGGTTCCCCGTGACGCGTGGCTCTGCGGACCTTGAGGCTCTGAAGCGGTGCGTTGCGGTCCTGTCCACTGGGGATCCGCTGGTGCTGTTTCCCGAAGGGACGCGACAGTTCGGTCCGACCGTTCATCAGTTGTTTGACGGTGCAGCCTTCGTGGCCTACAAGGCCGGTGTGCCGATCGTGCCCGCTGCGATCGCGGGCTCTGAGCACGCCATGGCAAAGGGTCGTCGCTCGATCAGACGCGGACGCTGCGCACTCGTGATCGGCGACCCGATTGCCTTGCCTCCAATCTCAGGACCCCGTGCCAGTCGCGAGGACATTGCGATACTCACGGGAATCCTCAGGGACCGAATGCAGTCGCTTCTCGACGAGGCGAATGCGATCGTTAGCACTCAGCGGCTCAGGTAGGCGCGCAGGATCCGGGCGAGTGCGACGGCGTCGGCCGCGCCGCACACCTCGCGGGCCGAATGCATCGACCACTGCGGTACCCCCACGTCGACGGTGTTGAGGCCAAGTCTCGTCGCGACAATCGGGCCGATTGTCGAACCGCACGGCTGAGTATTGCGCGACGAGAACCACTGAAAGGGTTCGCCTACTGACGCGCACGCCTCGAGAAAGGGCAGTACAGACTCCGCGTCCGTCGCATACCGCTGGTTTGCATTTGTCTTCACGGCGACGCCGGCGTTGATACGAGGTGCGTGCTCTGGATCATGCCGCTCGGCATAGGCAGGATGAACGGCATGGGCGTTGTCCGCGGAGAGCAGATGGGATCGGCCGAGGAAGGATGCGAAACCCGTCCTGCCGAGGCCAACTGTCTCGGCGCACGCCTCGAGGACAGACTGCAGGAGCGGGCCAGCGGCGCCAGTCGCCGATCCAGAACCGACCTCTTCGTGGTCGAAGATGGCAACCATGCTTGGGCGTTCCGCCGTCTCGAGGGCGTGGAGTGCGGCCCAGCACGAGACCTGATTGTCGAGCCGACCTGATGCCAGCAGCGAGCGGTCGACGCCGAGCAGGCTCGCTGGCTGATGGTCAACGAGCCGTGCTTCCCACGAGACGATCGTTCCCGAGCCGACAACGGACGCGAGCCATTCCGAGATGTTCGGCGCGGGCGTACCGGTCGCCCAAGTCGCGACGAGGTGCCGCTGACGGTCGAGGACCAGGCCGCGCTCGTGTACGTCTCGGTCGAGATGGATGGCCAGCTGGGAGATTCGGGCGACCGGTTGCGCCGAGTCAAACGTTTTCGACGACCCGTCGGTGAACACCACTCTTCCTGCGATACGGAGGTCGCGATCGAGCCAGGAATTCAGGAGTGGTGATCCGTAGACCTCGAGACCGAGCTGCGACGTACCGAGCGTGTGCTGGTCGGGTTGAGGCTTGAGCACGAAGCCGGGCGAATCACTGTGAGCCCCGATGATCCTGACTCCGTCGGAGCTGATCCTGTCCATACCGGTCCACGCAAACAGCGCACCGCCGCGAGCAAGGAGTCCACGCGGGGCGCCGACACCCTCGACAAACCCTGCCGCAAGAAGACGCTCACGCCAAAGCGCAACCAGGTGGTGTTGGGTCGGGGCGGCGTCGAGGTCTGCGACGAGCGAACTGACGTACATCAGCCGGCTGAGCCGGGCAGCGTCGGGACGGTGACCGTTTGCCCGAACAACCTGCAGGTCGCACCAGCGACCGAACCGTCCTGAATCGCAACGCGAGCACGCTCAACACAGACGCTGACATTGTCGCGCTGGTCAAACGCCGCGACGGCAATCACGCCGCACACGACCACTAGAAGGAGCTTGGTTACCAGTGACTTGACGAACTTTAAGACCAACAAACCGATAACGACCGAACCGCCCACGGTTCCGAGCGCGATGTCCTGAGCCGCCTGAGGATCGAGAGCAAGCAGTGCCACGGGAACAGTGTGCCACCGACGGAGCGGTACCGTGGGGACGGTGCGCGAGCGTGCGGAGGGCTTCGTCCTAGCGGGTGGCCGGAACTCGCGCTTTGGATCCGACAAGTTCGCCCACCTCGTGGACGGCCGCTCAATGGGTGAACGGGCCGTTGATGCCCTTGCCGGCTTGGGATCCGTGACCGTGGTCGGTCCCCGCCGCGACTCGACCCAAGAGGTGAACTGGTGGATGGGATCCCGCGAGGGGGATGGGCCGCTCGGCGCGCTCATTGACGTTCTGGAACGCACCGGCTCGGGAATCGCGGTGGTGCTGGCGTGCGACTACCCCCATGTCAATCAACTCCTTGTGGAGCACTTGGTCGCTTCGTTGGGGGACGACGTTGACGCCGCGATCGCCAACGACGGTCGTCCGCACTGGCTCGTTGGTGCATGGCGCGCGGAGCGGGCTGTGAGGACACTCCGTTCGTCCTGGGACGCCGGCGAGCGAAGCCTCCATCGTGCCGCGTCAGGTTTGGAGGTGATTGCGGTGACGGCTGAGTCTGCAGTGTTGATCAATGCAAACCGAAAGGCAGATGTTGGTGCTTGACGCACAGTGGGTCTCCGACGACGATCACCTCGACAAGGTCGTGGAAATGTGCGCGTCGGCTGGGGCCTATTCGCTCGATACCGAGTTCCATCGTGAGCGCACCTACTTTCCACAGCTCGCGCTCGTGCAGGTGCGCGTTGCCGACCAGACATTTCTCATTGATCCGCTGTCGTGCGACGTCGGGTTGTTTGAACGCGCATTCCGTTCCGACGCGCTGTGTCTCGTCCATGCGGCGCAGCAGGATCTTGAGGTGCTTCGTCAGGAGTCGGGCTACATACCGTCACGCATCTATGACACTCAGATAGCCGCAGGATTTCTCGGCCTCTCATCGCCATCACTCGCGTCGTTGGTGCAGATGGAGGCGGGGGAGGCGCTACCGAAGGGCGATCGAATGTCCGATTGGCTACGGCGACCGCTGACCGATTCCCAACGCCGTTATGCCGCACTGGACGTCGCCTATCTCGCGCTGATCCACGAATCGCAGATTCGCCGCCTCTCCGATCTCGGTCGGGTGGAGTGGGTCGAGACCGCGTGCGAAGACTTGAGGTGCCGAGACCACGGACCGCCAGATCCGACGACAGCGTGGCAGAGAGTGAAAGACGTCAGAGCCGTGAAGCGGACCGACCGCGGCGTTGCGATGGCGGTCGCCGAGTGGCGAGAGCGACGTGCTGCGGAGCTTGACATCCCTGTGCGTAGGGTGATTTCAGACGTGGCGCTGATGGCCATTGTTCACGCCAAGCCTGTCACCGTCGATGATCTGTCGTCATGCCGCGGCCTCGACGCCCGTTCGCTCGGACGTGGTGGTGCAGAGGCTGTGCTCGCTGCCGTGCGAGAGGGACGTGAGAGGAACGTCGAGGCGCCTGAGTCGGACCATGAACCGATCGACCGTCGGATGCGCGGCGTCATGCCGTTGCTGATGGCGTGGATAGCAGAGATCGCGCGGATGAACTCCATCGACCCGACGTTGATGGGCACCCGTCGGGACGTGGTGGAGTTTTTGTCAGGCGGCGAGTCGGCGAGGCTCCGCCACGGCTGGCGGCGACAGATGGTCGGCGAGGACCTCGATCGGATCGTCGCCGGTACTGCGGCACTGGCCTTCCAGCCAGATGGCAGTCTTCGCCTCGTCGATTCCCACGCGCACTGATTTGGCCCATCGCAGGCGGTAGGCTCTGGGTCTTGCATGCAGGGCGTTGACGGGTGGTATTGACCGCTCGAGTGAGGTCGGAATCCGTGAAAAAGGGTCGCCACCGTCGTTTCGAAGAAGCACGGAAGTTGAAGCAGGCTGGCCCGAGCGCCGCTGATCTCGGACTGGGCCCTCGCGAGGCCGTCTCCGGTTCTGAGGAGGACGAGTATGCCGCCATTGCTGAGCGCTACGGCGTCAGATTCGACGACGAGGACGCGGAGGACGCGACCGACGAGGAAGACGGCCCGCAGGCGTAGCCCGCGGCCGTACTCGATCCCATGACACAACAGTTCCGAAACATTGCCATTGTCGCGCACGTCGACCATGGAAAGACGACCCTCGTTGACGCGATCCTCAAGCAGACCGGCGCGGTGGCGTCGCACCAAGCTCCGGTCGACCGAGTCATGGACTCGAACGACCAGGAGCGCGAGCGCGGCATCACCATCCTCTCCAAGGCAGCATCAGTGGAGTGGAAGAGCACGAGGATCAATCTCGTCGACACCCCTGGTCACGCCGACTTCGGCGGCGAGGTCGAGCGCGCGCTCGCTCTCGTCGACGGCGTCTTGCTGCTGGTTGATGCGGCTGAAGGGCCGCTTCCTCAAACGCGGTACGTACTATCCAAGGCCCTCCGTCTCAGGCTTCCCGCCGTGGTCGTGATCAACAAGGTCGATCGGCAGGACGCGAGAGCCGACGAAGTGCTGCATGAGGTGGAGGCGTTGTTCCTGGATCTCGCTTCAGACGACGATCAGTTGTCGTTCCCTGTGTTCTCTGCGATCGCCAGAGAGGGTCGAGCGGTTCGAGGGATCGGGTATCCCACGGCGGACGACACGCTCGCTTGCCTTCTGGACGGTGTCATTGAGCACGTGCCTGGTCCTGTTGATCGCTCGGGTGAGCCGCTCCAGGCCCTCGTCACCAACCTTGACGCATCCGACTATCTCGGCCGTCTGGCCATCGGTCGCGTTGCGGCCGGGACGCTCCGTCGCGGTGAGATGGTCGCGCTGATCGGGCGGGATGGTACGCCGGTGCGTAAGCGTGCAGCGGGGCTTTTCGCTTTTCGTGGCATTGGCCGTGAGGAAGTGCAGGAAGTCGTATGTGGCGATCTCTTCGTCCTGGCGGGGTTCGAAGATGTCGAGGTTGGCGACACCATCGCCGACCCTGAGTTCGCGACAGCACTGCCGCGGCTCGAGGTTGACGAGCCCGTCATTCGGATGAGCTTCGGCGTCAACACGTCGCCTCTTGCGGGCCGGGCCGGGAAGTACCTCACGGGCCGGCATCTGCGGGACCGTTTGGCGAAGGAAGTGCTCGGAAATGTGAGCATCAAGGTCCGTCCATCGGAGACCGCAGAGGTGCTCGAGGTTGCGGGGCGAGGCGAACTGCAGTTGGCGGTCCTCATCGAGTCGATGCGTCGCGAGGGGTTCGAGCTCCAAGTCAGCCGGCCTGAGGTGGTCGTTCGGGAGGTGGATGGAGCAGTCCACGAACCTGTTGAGTCGGGATCCTGCGACGTCCCGGACGAGTATGTGGGGGCTGTCACTCAGGCGCTGGCGCCTCGACGAGCACGTATCTCCGATGTCCGTCCCGGAGATCCAGGTCGTTCGATTGTTTCTTTCGAGGCTCCAGCGCGGGGACTGATCGGTCTCCGCTCAGAGTTGTTGACCACCACTCGTGGCACTGCGCTCGTGAATCAATCACTTGCGGGTTGGGCGCCGTGGTTTGGCGATCTGCCGCAACGTCCGGGTGGGGCAATGATTGCTGATCGTACGGGCAGTGTTACCTCCTATGCCCTTGACAACCTGCAGCTCCGCGGAACGCTGTTTGTGGCGCCGGGAGACGAGGTCTACGAGGGAATGGTGGTCGGTCAATCCAGCCGCGATGACGAGATGGTGGTCAATGCGGTGCGCGCGAAAGAAAAGACGAACATACGCACCCACAGCCACGATGAGGGCGTCAAGCTCGCTGCCCCGGTCATCCACACGCTGGAAACGGCGATCGAATGGATCGAAGACGACGAACTGGTCGAGGTGACTCCCAGCGCGATCAGGGTACGGAAGCGCACCCTCGGCCTTGAAGAGAGAAAGCGACAGGCGAAGCGCCGGCCCTAGCCGGACTTTTTGCGCGCCTTCGGGTGTGGCAACGCGGAACCCGTCCGAGTACGGAGTGCCTCGACGATGCGGGAGTAAATCTTGGACCCGCAGAGCTCGGTGATCTCATCCTTAAGTTCGAGAAACACCGGCCGCGAGCCGACGAACGCGGCGTGATGGTCAGTGCACCACCAATGGAAGTCGTGGCCGCCCTCTCCCCAGTCGCGGCGCTTCCACTCGCGAACAAAGGAGACGACGTGCCCGTCATCCTCGGTGTGCTCGTCGAGACGGAGC
>Ga0315899_10009750_pt1 | contig 10311 bp, 14 predicted proteins | sample LakEriMetagenome_2_FD_203518 | JGI IMG/M metagenome (GOLD analysis project Ga0315899, IMG submission 203518) | Freshwater fungal communities from buoy surface, Lake Erie, Ohio, United States - Buoy 4 MA112 | ecosystem: Environmental > Aquatic > Freshwater > Lake | place: USA: Lake Erie, Ohio...
GGCGCTCGCCGAGCCAGGAACGCGCATCGTGCAGGCCCGAGATCCTCGAACAACAGAAATGTCCATGCGCATGCGGCTTTGTAAAACCCCCATCTCTTCTAGTTCCCTCTCTCTTTCGTTTCTCTCTCTCTCGCAATGTCGACGAGCACACACACACACACTCATATACACGCAAGTTCACCTGCCGGGAACAAGTCTTGCGATCTGCGCCCACCTGTTGCCATGCGTCCCATACGCCGCGCGGATGATATCATCATCCGCGGGGCTCCACGGTCCTGATATGATGTTGGGATCCAATTGCCTAACGAAGCGATTCCTGCACTGCACAGGTGTCCGATTGGGCAGTTGATCGGCGCACACGGCCCAGTCTTTGGGTCCGTGATCTTCCACATGCTGACGGATCTTCTGGTCCTCCTGCAACACGCCGTGCGCCGCGCGGCGTTAGTCTCACGCAGTGAGTCTCACGCAGAGCCTAACTTGAGGTCGGACCCACACATCGTGCCGGAAAGGTTGTAAAGGACGCAGATCAGCGCGGAGGCAACAAGAGATCGCAGGTAGGCACCTCTGCCGTCCACGGGCAGGGCGGGCGGCGCCTCCCGACTACACCGTCGTGAATATCTTCCAGGTGTGTTGCGGCCCTACCGAGCCCCTGCCGCGTGTCCGCGCCGCTGCCGGCTACCGCCGACTCTGCATGGCGATATCCCCGGTCATGGAACGAACGGGTAAAGTCAGTGGGTCGAACGGGGCGACGCCGATGCGATCCGCGATGTGATTCCCATCAGCACCGAACAGCGTCGCCGCGTACGAGACCGGGCCCGCCGCGCTAGCCAAAGCCGCAGCCGCACAGCGCGCGTGCCGTGCACACGGCTGTGCATCTCAGGCTATAGTTCGGTCCTTCAATAAAAAAAACGCCCCCAAGGACAGCCTAGCGCCTCAGTCATGGCCCTCACGGCCGTGCACCGGGCATGAGCAGCAGCAGCAGCAGTAGCAGCAGATGGCCTTTCGCGCCTCCCCACCGTCTCCTTTCTCGCCTGAGGTGCTCCCGCCGCGCCCGCCGCGTGTCGCATTGAGCCCTGACGGCCATGAGGGCGCCGCGCTGAGGCTGCTCGCGGCGGGACAAGCGGCGAGTGGGGCATACGCTCCGCTGCACCCCGGCGCATTCTCCGCACGGCTGCAGGTACGGGGCGGCGACTGCACCCGCTGCCCTTGCACTGCGCCAGACGAATAGCACTGCCTGCACCACCGCCTGCAATGCTGATATGCTGGTGATCAAGTTTTATTGTTGGCTGTCTGACATGCCATTCAGTACGGGGGTGGAGAGAAGAGAAAGAAGAAAGAGTTCTTCTTTCCATCTCTTCTTCATGGACAAGTCGAAGTTGACGGCACGACATCACTGGTGACCAAAGTCGCTCCCTTGCTGTGCACCTGGTGACGCCCGCCGTGCTCCAGAATGCGCGCGGCCCCACTGACAGGTCGATGTCGCTCCAGACGGTGGGCCGGGAGGGCCGAGGCCGAGCGGTGGATGAGAGGGCTGGTGCTGGGGCTTGCGCAGCACCAGCGCCAACAGCCGCTGCCACCGGGGAGCACGGAGATGTGTTGCAGCCAGCCGGCTACAGTGCGGCGGCTGCCCGTATCAGCTCAGCAAACTCGGTGCCTGCATCGACAGTCGGCGTTCCGGGCACGACGCCGGGGAAATCTGCGGGGCCCAAGGAGCAGTGGGCGAACAGCACGGAGTTCGAAGACTGGAAGAAGCGCACGGACAATCAAGCCGCTGCCGTGTTGGCGGCTGTCCGGGTTTTCCGCGGGCCGAGTTCGCCGCCAACAATGACACACGTAACCATCTTTGTCCGAGGGCATGTGACGCATTTCTGGCGAATGCTATGCACAATCGTTAGATCGCCAGAGAGGCCGCGGCGTGGTTTTTCCAGATGCAATGTCATGGATTATGGGAGCCCGAAGGACTTACTGCACGGTAACACTTGAATGTGTTGCAGATTGGCGACTCTGCGGTCCCGCCCATAGCCCCGCCAACAGCTGCGGCCCCTCAAACACCAGTGATCTCGTCAGGATCAGCACCAGCAGATGTTTTTGACAATCCACTTTCGGAAAAGGAGGAAGCAAAAGATCTAGTCAGCGACTGGGAATTATCGCAGTCGATCGCTGTTGATCTTGTTTGCTTGCAGGTGGGTATGTATGTGGGTAAAAGATCTAGTCAGCGACTGGGAATCATCGCAGTCGAATGTTGTTGATCTTGTTTGCTTGCAGGTGGGTATGTATATGTTGGAGACGTTGCACCTGCTTCAACGTCAACAGATTCATAAGTTTGAACGTTTGTCACGATATGATTGCAGCAGACCATTCAGTCGTCGCAAGGAGTTGTAATGGAACACGATGGCTCAGCTGCCGCTGCCGTTTCAGCGTCGGCGACCGCACCAGCCGCAGCCGCAGCAATTGCCGTTACATCTGCACCCATTGACGAAAAGCCATCGTCGCGGCCCGTCCCACCACCGGAGAGACTCTGTGTTCCCCCCTCCCCCCCGCCCCCCCCGCAGCATCCAGCAACGCAGCCGCCATTTCGAGGGCTGCTCCCAAACCCCAGCATGTCTCCAGAAGCAACATCACCGAATAAGGGGTGTGCTTTCCCTTCTCCTCCGTCAATGGGCGATGGCAAGGCTAAGGACAAGAATCAACGTGCTGTTAGCACGGACAGAGGCGATTTGTCGGCGCCTGAAGCTGGTCTACGTGCAGGTGCTGCATGCCGCGGCTCCTGCCCCTTTTGTATAGCATTCTTTAGAGGATTTAACATTATGTAGCAGGCAATCGGCTGGTTGTAGGATGAGAATGCGTGACACGTGTGTGTGTGTGTGTGTGTGTGTGTGTGTGTGTGTTGTGTGTGTGAGTGGGTGTGCGTGTGTCGTGCCTGCGTGTGCTTGTGCGCGCACCTCCATTTCAGGTGTAGGGTTGGTGTTCAGGGAGGTGCCTGGCGTTGGGGTGCAGGTTCAATCCATTGTCAAAGGAGGTGGAGCTGCTTGTTGTCTCCGTCCTCCAAAGACCTCTGATCTTTTGGTGTCTGTAGGTGTGTGCGATACTGCGTAAGTGCGTGCGCGTGCCCACGTCAGGAGGAGCGCCCTTTGACTTTGTCCTTCCCTGTCCCCGCAACCGTGATTTTGTGGTGTGCATGTTCAAGGTTTGTGTTGTTGCATTTTGCTAATCGAGGGGGTCAGAATTTCGACTTTTCCCGCCTGCCTGGGTCCTCCTTTTCTAAAGCACAATGCATACACAGACGCTCATGACGTACGCCAGCAGAAACTCGCGTCGCTTCGACCCTTGCTGACAGGCGATGAAGGCACTACAGTAGAGTTAGAGTTTGAGGACGCTACTGGCCATTGTTACTCGGTGCTTGTGGAGCGACGGGTATGTATGATATCTATGCCATTTGTCCAGCTTTGATTTCATGCACCGCGAATGGTCGCGCACGTTCACTGCATACAACGCACCGCATGACAAAAATGACCACAAGCAGGTGCCGCAGATCCACTTCGATTCTGCATCGGCGCCGTTTGTCCCATTCCCTGTTGTCGCGGATTCGATCACCGAGCCTCTTGTCGATGACGGACTACGACGAGTCCAAGAAGGCAAGATCAACGGTGCTGCTGGTGTTGAAGCGGGCGGAAAGCGAGCGTTGACGGAATCACGAGCAGGCAATGGAGGAGAAGAGGAGTTGCTAAGAGAGGGAGGACAGCCAGCATGGAATGCATCATGGCCGGGTACATTCGGCGCACAATCCAAGAATGTTGGAAACGAGTTGCATTTGGTGCGCATTGGTTTGATTCTCTGTTTCTAGATCGTGTTGAGTAGGGGAAGACCAGAAGAGATAAGCCAAATGCGTTGTAAGTCATATGTGAAAAGTCGTTAATCAAGACACTGTTTATTTGGCATGTCCTGAGTTCGAGGACGAGAAATGTAACGGATGTGAGTATGTCTTTCAAATGTAACGGATGTGAGTATGTCTTTCAAACAGGTTCGAATGGACGCGAACGCGCGTGTCAATGATATCCTCTTCCGCGAGCGTCTACTCCAGGAAGAGCTACGTGTCGTAAAAGAGAAATTGCTCCTGCAAGGAAAGTTGGAAATGGATGCGCGCGTGCGACTGGAGAATGACGTAGCGGAACTGCGACGCGAAGCCATGGAGCTCAAGCGCGAGAGGGACGTCGTAAAAGAGAAATGGCTCGTGCAAGGAAAGCTGGAGATGGACGCACGTGCGCGACTAGAGCATGAGGTAACAGAACTGCGACGCGAAGCCATGGAGCTCAAGCGCGAGAGGGAGGACCTGCGCAGCGAAACTATACAACTCAGGCAAGAGAGGGAGGAGCTGAACAGCGAAAATATGGAGCTCAAACGCGAGAGAGTGGACGCGCAGCGTGCGTGGCTCCACGAGAAGCAGGTGCTCGAGGCCGAGGCTGTAGAGCTCAGGAATGAGTGGCAGAGAGTTCATAGTTTGTTAGAGCAGGAGGGTCTATTGCGGCAACAAGACATTGCGCGTCTTTCATCTCTGCCAAAATTGGGTGAGGAGGTGGTGCAATGGCTCGGGCTCGCGCACACGGGAGGAGGGGCAAATTTTGTCTCCGTGGGGGCGCGAGAGGAACGTGATGCATCAGCGGATGAAGACGGCATGGGTTCGGGAACTCTTGGTGCTGATGGCCTTGATGTTGGGAGCGTAGGTATGATATCGGATTCGACAGGGCATTCTGGACTGCAGGATCACAGTAGAAGCGGGTTGTCCGAAGGTTGGCGTGGGAACATCCCCAGTCGCTTAGTGGCATTACGGGCACAGAAATCAGTGAACGGCCGCAGCCCGCCTACATCCCCGGGTTACCGAGCCTCGTATGCTCCGTGGGCACAGCAGGAAGGGAAAGGGGAGGTTCTATGGCGTGGGGGTACTACGTCGACTGTTCGTCCACTCGTGACCCCCGTCCGAGGTTCTCATACGGGAACTGATTCTATGAAAGGAGTCTCACCAAGAGCATTCCAGGCAGCATCTGCGTCAGCCCCTGTGCCTATTTCAGCCACTGGGCCTGTGTCTGCCTCTGGACTCGATGAAGAACCTGCTGTGGGTGCTGATGGTAATGATACCGCAGGTGGAGGATTGGGAGGAGAAATAGGAGGAAGAAAAGAGGAAGATGGTGGCGGAGAAGCGGGCATAGCAGCAGGGGATTGGGGAGGAGGCGATGGAGAAAGCGGAGACATGGCAACTGGGCTTGGTGATTTGGTGTTCACGAAAGAAGACGTGGACCTCTTTTCTGACATGGGTCAGGGGATGGATAGTCCGATGTTTGGAGTACGGCAAGCAGAAAACGAAGGCGCTGATCTGGGGCCGCTCGCGCCACCGACCAGCGAGGGTAGCCTTGGAGGTAGAGCGTTGCTTTCTGGCTTCTGCAAGGCACCGACTTCTCCCTCTAGATCAGAGGATGTGCATCTCGATGACTGGAGTTTCTCACTACCTGCGGAGCATCCAGTTACATACAGAGACACTGGTGGTGAACGGATGACAGACATGTTGGTGCCTGCCCTGCCGACGAGCGTGCATGGTGGTGTTGGTGTGGGAGTGGGTGTGCCCGCGAGTGAAAAGGGAGACTTGGGGATTGGTGAGTATATGGATACGGAGATGTCGCATGGGGATGATGCCATGGCTGGCGGTGTCGCCCCGGTCTCTCTCTCTCTCTCTCTCTCTCTCTGTCTTTCTCTCGGTCTCTCTCTCTCGGTCTCTCTCGTGCGTGCGTGCGCGCTTGTGCTCTCTCTAGCTCACTTGCTCGCTTGCTCGCTTGCTCTGGTTCACATCGCACGATGGCCAAATCCACGATGACAAAATCCGTTGATGCCCACCCACAGGATCTGTCGGACGACGAGAGCATGCAGGGCGGTGGCAACAGGGCCTACCACCATGGACATACACCGACTCACTCTCATCTGTACCCCTCGATGAGGCGTCCCTCGCTTTATCTCTCCCGAGACGATGCATCAGCCCTGCAGTCTCTCCCACACTCTCCTCCAATGCACTCGGCACCTCGTGGAGAAGAAGCACCGGTTTGCAATGCCCCAGGAGGAACGAGAGCAAGCGCTAGAGAGCAGCTTTCGTCCACCCTACTCTCACAGATATTGCTCAGCCGATACAACTATTCTGCCGCACACCAACATTACAGATTCACATCAAAGATGCTCCTCACATATCATTTCATGTAGAATCTGTCCCGCTCCTCATTCTTGCACCCCGAATACTAGTCCTCTATATGCTGACTTTATATAGTAAGTATGAGTCTTTAGTAAGTGTAAGTCATTCTTGCCCTTTGTCAGGAGGCGAGCATGGCCCTTGGGCCTCTAAGTCCAGCATCAAGTACGACCAGCGTTACCTTAGGAGGAGGTTCGGGGCTAGGGACAGGACTTGCAGCGGGGGGCACTGGGGAATTCACACATTTGACTCTCAACACAAGCTTGGTCAGAGCTATGTTGAGCCCACACACGGTAAAAAACGATGGGTGTGTGTAGGCGCAGTGGGCGTACACACACGAACGGGTGTGCAAGCATTAATGCATGCATGCGGGTGTGTATGTAGGCATGCGTGTATGCATGCGTGTATGCATATATATGCCTGCATTTATGCATTTACGTGTGTGTGCATGTATGCGTATAAGGTTGGATGGATGGCGTGCATCTATGTATAATCTCTCTCTCTCTCTCTCTCTCTCTCTCTCTCTGTAACACGCATCAGGTGAGGAGTGACTCCGAAGACTTCGACGTGGAGGACTTGCACGGCGCCTACTATTGATTCTGTGGCGGAAGGAGGACGTGGAAGCGCAAAGGTGGCGGCGGAGGAGGAAGTGGATATGATGAATTTTTGTAGAGGAGGAGGGGCAGGGGAGTGGGAGACGGATGGGTGGAGTCAGACTGACAAGACTCCTGCCTACTAGACATAGACAACATAACACAAGTAGACCAGCTCGAATTTCCCCCATTTGCTGCCCAGTCATAAGATCAATACACTTAAGATTAGAGTCTGTCAGTTTCTCCTCGTGGACACGAAGTCGGTTCTCAATGCAGCCTTCCATCGTCCGTGGTGAGCCTCAGCAGCGCAGCTTCCAACCCGAAACCCTTGCTGGCCTCGAGCAGCATACTGGCCACGTCCAAGTGCCCCATGTACACACTGATAGGAAGGCAGCAGCAGCCATCGAGCCTTGCAAGAATCAGGAGATCGCCCCCGCACACATCCAACAGCCTTTTGGCAATCATATCATAGTGTACACGATACGAGTCTTCAAAATTCCCCAAGCCCCTCGTTTCCCAACCCCTGCGGATGTTGGGGGAGGGGTGCGGAAGCGATATCATCATCAGCACCAATGTGGTGTGTTTCGAAGGCGCCAGCATGCCCCGATCGAGAGATGGTTCCAGGGCTGATGCGCTGCTTGGTTGTAGCACTGTTGTGTTTGTCAGTGCGCAAATGGGGTATCCGAATATGGTCTCAACGTCTGGAGCAGCGCAAGTGGTCCTGCTCGCGGGCACACAGACATACACAACACATATTCCCAATTGTCTTCATCGCAGCCTTATGTCAACCCCACTATCCCCAGCTGGGTCACTGACGATGACTGCCGCGCTCCCTACACTCTGAGCGACGCCACAGGGGAGAGAGAGAGAGAGAGAGAGAGAGAGAGAGTCAGAGAGTCAGAGAGTCAGAGAGTCAGAGAGTCAGAGAGAGAGAGAGAGAGAGAAGGGCGAAACGAAGAGAGAGAGGGATGAGAGAGGAGCGAAAGGAGAGAGGAGCGACAGAAAAGTGGGGAGGGGGAGAAAGAGAGAGAGAGGAGAGGATACAGGAGAAGGAGAGAAGGGAACGGGACCGGAGGGATGCCGGGTGAAGGGAGGGCAGCCAGGAATTGCAATTCCTGGGTTCGCACGTGATCATTTTTGCCTTGAAATCTTTTGAAGTTCTTTGGCCAAGTCATGGAGGCAGCGAGCACGCGGCTGAGTCTGACGCTGAGTCCGCGCACGCGCTGAGCCTGACGCACGCTGCCGGTGAGTCAGCACACACGCCGAGTCAGACGCACACTGGCTCATGGCGCATGCTGAGTCAGCGCATGATGAGTAGTGGTTTTTATTCACGAAATGGCAGATGGCCTGACCCTAAGAGCTCAAGATAAAAGGGGGGCGCTGGCTACTTCCCCGACTATAGTAGTACTAATAGGCAAACATGGGGTCTTCCATAGCAGCTCGATTCTCATCCCAGACGTCGACGTCCCTGTCAGGATCGTATCCGAAGAGCCGCTCGCTCCTCTGGTTGTCCTCCTCGGTGGCAGATGCTGCATCATCCTCACTCCACCTTGGCTGGATCGTCATCGTCGTCCTCCTGGGAGGCCTGTGAGACGGGAAGCTCCTCATCACCGTCAGCCCCCACACTCTCGTTGCTCCACTCCGACCCGCCTGCCTCGGAGGCGGATGCCTCCTCGTCCTCCTCGTGCTCCCCCTCCGACACCCATTCCACTGTGGCTCCTCCTCGTCCTCCGCCGGGGCTTGATCGCCGGCATCCTCCTTCTGAGGCTCGTCCTGCGAGGCGAGGAGCTCCACACCACCGCCGCCACCCGCACCCCCCCCCGTCCGGATCTCACTCTCCCTATCTAAGTTTTCCTGCGGCCCTTTTCCTACGCCAACAATAGCGCTGCTGATATCAGCTTCCGGAGTCGACGCGTGCGTGCCTACCCACCGGCGCGTCGATGAATTTGAGAGTTGTTCCGTGTGAGGTTAAGGGCTCCGATACTGCAAAGGCTGCACGCGCTGCCGCCCTGGTGTGGGGTATCGGGGAAGGAGGAATGATCTGGGTTTGGTGGGGGGTGGGCGTTAGCGGGTGTACGTGCCCCCCTGCTGCGTTCGGAGCGCCCTGCATGTATGTGTATGTGACGTGTGTGTGCGTGGCTCAGTTCTTGAGCAAGGAGATCCATCCCCTGTCATGACTCATGACCCCCAACGGCGGCCATTTCACCAACCAGGGTGCCCACACTCGAATGGGACGGCTCTTTTGGACGAGAGGAAAAGGTTGTCTTATCTCTTTTCGTGGTGGAAAGTACCCCAAAGGGTATATGGCGGTATGCTAGGTTTTGTTTCTGCAAGAACAATAAAAGACATCATCATCAAAGATGTCTTCCCTCCAAGTCGGGTTCGCATGAGTGCCGCCCTGGTCGTGTTCCTAGTGTTTCGAAGGCGCCAGGTTTGGCGCGTGTTTCGAAGGCTTGTGCCGGCTCCGCCGGAGTGACAACCTAAAACCTGAGGTAAACCCTGTTTGGCGATTGCCTGCTAGAAGGGCAGCGGATATCCGAGATGATCTTTCGGTCGTAAGACCGGAACGGGTCGCTGACCTCACAGGTAGGCCTCAGTACTCGGTTCCAAAAGGTTGACCCCTTTGTTCATCGAGGGACCCCAAAAAATCGAGGCCTTTCAGCGCTTTCATGACGTGATGTAGACGGGTAGACGTGACTTGATAGCTCCAGAGCTTAGCTCTCTCGCTTATAAATCTCTTTGGGCCTTTGTTGTCAGTGAGTCACCATCAACTGAGATAAGCAGTGCTTTAATACACAGAGTGGCAAATGGCTGATGCTTGAGTGCGCACGCACATCCCTTCCTTTGCTGACCACGCCACCACTGCAAACTCGGCAGGGGGCTCCGCCTCGATCTCCAGCAGCGCAGTGTCTACCGAGAATTCCCAAACGAGAGGAACCAGGGATAACAGGACGCCACCCTGTGTTAGTAGGAGGGTCGTCTGACGGCGAAGACGAGCAAAGTCGGATTGTCCTACCCCCGGAGACAGGGGATCAGCCCTCACTCTCGTCAGCCTGACGAGAGTGACAGAAGAGCAGCGCTGCTCTGCCGCCCGCTGCCGCTTGAATTAACCGTTTTTTTTTCAATAGAATTGATAAATCCCACCTCTTTCCCAAACTGATAAATGGCGAAGCGGCGCCGCAACACCGGGGCGGCGGGAGGGGGAGCGGGAAGAGTCCGTGGGGACGAGGGAGCTGGGGCAGCGGCATCGGCAACTGGAGCTGGAGTGACACGCCCCTAACCGCAGACGCCCTGGGTCCCTCTATAGTATCGTGGAATACGAAGGACGATACTGGTGTGTCCTCCTCCAGGCAACGCGGCCGGCGTGACCTCGCCTCAGAGGTGCGGAAGCTTGGGAGTGCGCTCTCTTGCATTCTCTGCTCCAGGAGTAATAATTTCTAACAAAGCTCTCTCACTCTCTCTCTCTCCCCCCCCCGGAGCCGGCCCAAGCGA
>Ga0315899_10009751_pt1 | contig 10309 bp, 11 predicted proteins | sample LakEriMetagenome_2_FD_203518 | JGI IMG/M metagenome (GOLD analysis project Ga0315899, IMG submission 203518) | Freshwater fungal communities from buoy surface, Lake Erie, Ohio, United States - Buoy 4 MA112 | ecosystem: Environmental > Aquatic > Freshwater > Lake | place: USA: Lake Erie, Ohio...
GTGACATGGTGCGAGCCCTTCGCAAAGCGATTTAAAGAATGAAAATACGATAACAAGGATGCTCGACGATTCCAAGAACGGAATCGCATGTGTTGCCTTTGAATCCTGTTCAGATCGGTGTCTCGTTGATGTTTCGTTCTTTTATCGGCGCAGGCGCACGCTCTGCAGGCGCTCCCTTCTCCAAAAGCTGCTTCGCAAGTTCCGCACGGAAGGTGACAATTTCTGCCACTATCGCATCCTTTTGTCGTGCAAGCGCCTGACGCACTTCACGTTCAACCTGAGCGCGCGGTACATTGAGCAAAGCGACGCCGACACTGATGAAACGATCTTCTTCCGCCGCGCATTTGGTGAGGACAACTTGCGCGAGAACCTCGGCGCGTTCTGATGAATAAGGCACGATATCGCGCATGGTTTTCTTCAGGCAGGCAGCATGTTCGTCAGCGGCCTGCGTGAGGAGCTTGTCGCGGCGGCGATCAAGATCTGTATTGCCGGAAGGTGCAGGTGCTTGCGGCTCACGCGCGATGGCTGGTGGCGCCATGCTGGTCTTCACGCAATCCACCAGCGCGGGCATCAGGCGCGATGTGCCATCCAGACGGAAGGCAAAGCGCTCGCCCATGGCATAGGCCTCCATCAGACGCGCCTCCCGGAAGGCGCGGATGAGGACTGACTGGGTTGGCATGTTGATCATCAGCAAATCGCGACTGGTCGCGCGCCCTTCCACCCGCACGGGACCCGCACCATCAAAGAGGAGGCTGAAGGGAATGGTCTGGCCCTGCCGCAGCTGCCAGCGGGGATGACTGAAGGCGAGCCGCCAATTGAAGTCGCGGTCAATCGAGACGAAGAAGGAAATGCCGCTCTTATAGGGGGCCCAGGCGGCGCAATGGCTGAATTGACCGGTCGTATCGCTGGTATAGGCACCGGCGCGCCATTCCCCAACGTAAAAGCTGCGCAACGGTCCCTCGGCGGCGGCCGGGCCGCTCAGCGCGAAAAGACCCGCTAAGGCCAGTCCCAGATAGTTCATCACCGATCAGTCCCTTGGCACTGCAATCGCTTGCAAGTGCCATTACAGCCCCTTTTCACCACGTCCCGCAAGGGCCTGCCTTGATCCGCCCTGCGCTGACACCTAGAGTGGCGGCCAATAGGCAAAGGCCAGCGCGGCAAACCGGAGGATCGAAAAAGCCCATGAATGACCAAGAGCTGATGCGCGCCTATCCCACCGCCATGGACCTGCGCGCCCGCGCCAAGCGCATGATGCCGCATTTTTCCTTTGAATATATGGACGGGGGTGCGGGCATTGATACCGGCATCGCGCGCAACTGGTCCTCGCTCGATGGTCTGGAACTGATGCCGCGTTACGGGCTTGTTTCGCGCCCGCCGGCCTGTGGCGCAAAGCTGTTTGGCACTGATTATGCTGTTCCTGTTGGCATTGCCCCCATTGGCGGGCCGGGCACCGCCTATCCGGGTGCCGAACATTATCTCGCGCGCGCGGCGCAAAAGGCCAATGTGCCTTACACACTTGGCCTTCTCTCCGGCATTGACGTGGAAGAGGCTGCGAAACTCGCACCCGATGTCTTGTGGTTCCAGCTCTATCGCGCTCATTCCAATAATCATGAAATAGGCCTTGATCTGGCGCGCCGCGCTGCTGCCTGCGGCGTCAAGGTGCTGGTGCTGACCATTGATACTCCCATCCGCACCACCCGCCCGCGTGAGACGCGCAGCGGCATCACAAACCCCTTCCGCGTCACCAATCGTCTGCGTTTTGATGCCCTCACCTCGCCACGCTGGATCATGGCAATGCTGCGCCATGGCGTCCCGCGCTTTGCCTCATTGCGCAAATATATGAAGCCGGGGATGGATCTCTCGCAGACAGCCGAATGGATCCGCCGCGAGATCGGCGGCGCCTTCACATGGGATGAGATCGCCCGCTATCGCGAGGTCTGGAAAGGCCCGATGGTTCTCAAGGGCGTGCTACACCCTCAGGATGCAGAGCTGGCCGTCTCCATGGGCATTGATGGCCTCTTCGTCACCAATCACGGCGGGCGCCAGATTGAAGCCCTGCCCAGTTCGATTGATGCCCTGCCAGCCATTGCACGTCAGGTTGCCGGGCGCGCCACACTCATTCTCGACTCAGGTGTCCGCTCTGGCGTCGATGTGGCGCGGGCGATTGCGGTTGGCGCCGATGCCGCCTTTGCTGGCAAGTCCTTCTTGTGGAGCCTCGGCGCTCTGGGCCCAAAAGGGCCGGGTCATCTCATCAATATTTTGAGCGAAGATCTGCGCGCCACCATGGGCCAGCTCGGCTGCATGAAGGTTGAAGATTTGCGCAAGGTGCCGCGCCGTCACCCAACAGCGTGGTCAGACGAAGATTTCAAGTTATGATGCGTCATGAATCGCATTGAGCAACGCCTGAAAGATCTTGGGCTGGAACTGCCGCCGCCATGGACACCTCGTGGCGAGTTTCTGCCCTTCCGTCGTGAAGACAATCTCGTCTTTCTTTCGGGCCAGATCTGCGAATGGGATGGCGTCGTCACTTGTCACGGACCTGTCGGTGATGGCGCCACCTCAGTCGAAGAGGCCATGGCAGGCGCCAAAATCTGCGCGCTGAACCTGATCTATGCGCTCAAACTGGCCTGCGAGGGAGATCTGGAGCGCGTTTCGCAGGTGATCCGTCTCGGCGGCTTTGTGAATTGCGTGCCGTGCTTTGCCTTTTCGCCGCTCGTCATCAATGGCGCAACGCGCGTCTTCATTGATATATTCGGGGACGCGGGACGCCATGCGCGCACTGCTGTGGGCGTGAGTGGACTGCCCGGCAATGCCGCAGTTGAAGTTGATGCGGTCGTTGCGCTGAAAAACTAGGCGGCTTTCAGCGTTTCGAAGCCCACCGTCTCGGTAACGACAGCCAGAACCGCGCGATTATAGGCCACGACCGCCGAAGGTGAGCGGCGATAGCGCATCGCGACGATTTCCATCAGCTCATCCAGCACCAGCGCATCGATGCGGTCGATATGTTCTTGGCTGAACCCCTTGGCAAGTGCGAGGCGGATGAGGGTCTTGCGGCATTTGGAGGCGCTGAGGAAATCAAGCGCAAAACCATGCGACCACATCGCCTGATGGACGCTGACAAGAAGGATCCGCTCCTTGTCATCCACGGGAAGGACACGCGCATAAAGTGTTGCGATGTAATCGCACACCGTCGGCAGGTATTGCTCACGCAAATCGTCGTAAATGGCCAGGCGCGTGTCAGTCCCCATCGGCATCACTCCCATCCGAGTCTTGAGCCGAAAACCCAAGCCATTTTCACGGCTTGCCCGGTGATTCAAAGCTCACCGCGACACCCACCAAGATTAAGAAACTTGGTTGACGGATGGTTAACCGGGACGAAAATCTGCTGATATTCTTGATCTAATCTACCCGGATTGGGTCTTTATCTCGCCCAGTCTTGAGAATAGCTGAGTCAGTGCTGCTCCGGGCGCGGGAAATGCAGGGAAAAGATCGCGCCGCGCGGCTTGTGGCTCACGCCTTCCACTTCGACCACACCACGGCTCGTGATGACGCGACTGACACCACGGGGATTATCCAGCGGAAACACCGCCACTCGGCCGGTAAGCGAGGAGATCAGCACTTTGCCATCTTCCGACAAGACAGCGTAGAAATAGCGTCCGTAGCTTTCAGAATAAACATCGTCAAGGGGATGCGGCAGCGTGAGCGCGAGCTGACCTTGTGTCGACTTGGCCGGATCATCGCGCAACAAGTAAGACAGTGTTTCGGCCTGCTTCTCCATCGAACTCGAATGAAGCGAACTGACTGCCTCTGCAGTCATGACATTCAGGGCCACAAGAATCATGCCCGTTGCGAGCATGATCACAAGACTATGAGCAAGCAAGATACGGCGATGAATGGAACGGATCATGCGCTGGCCTTCAGTTTGGCGCAAAAGCCCACACCACGGATCGTATGCAGTTCAATATCAGCGCCAGCCTCGTTCAACCGCTTGCGCAAGCGATGTGCATAAACGTCGATGGCATTTGATCCAACACCGCCATCTGCAAAAAGGCGCGCCTCGATCGCATCTTTCGACAAGACGCGCTTTTTCTTTCGCAAGAGCTGCATTGGCCTGCGCCACGCGCACACTGGCTTCCACCGACTCGAGAGCAGCATGATGGCGATGACCGTTTCGACGCGCTGACGCAGCTTGCCATCCGGCACATGTTGCCACCAGAAAATCAGGTCCTGCTTCGCCACAACACCGGCGTTGCATCACCTGTAGCGAGATGGGATGCAGGCGTTTACACATCGGGCGTGCGGAAGTCGGGGCCGATTGAACAGCCGCTCAATGCGAGTAACATGCCGCATAAAGCAATGCAGCGCGCAGCTGGTGCAGCCACACAGGCCCTCGGCGTCTTCCCAGTTTCAGGTGCCATTGAACGACTTCATTTCCCATCATCGGCGAGCGCCGATACTCGACCGCTGGTTTAGGAGCTTCCATATCCGCGAGCAACATAAGTGATGAGTTGTTCATCTTCCGCCAAGATGGCGGTATCTCCTATGCAGCAGAGCGCAACACAGAAGCTTACAGATTCATTTCACCACGTCATCGTGGCACGTGTGCCAAAAACTACAGCGTCTTTTTGCGGAACATGTGAGAAACGATTAGCCCAAATTGGAATGGCTGCACCGGGATGCCGCACATATTGCAATGAGGGCTGAATGGAGAGGCGCTCTGAATGAATGAATTGATAGGTGAGCTCGCTCACCATCTCGAATCCCTGAATCGGGGTCGATCTGTCTTCATAATAGCCACGCGCCGCATCACTCGTGCGCATGTAAGCAAATGCGAAACCCAGCCGATCTTTCGGGCGCGATGGCACCAGTCCTTTAAACGTCAAACCACCTTCGACATAAAAATCGATGAGATTGCGGTCAGCGGGCGCGACCATCGCAAAGGCCCAAAGGCCGAGACCCTGATCACCGGTACCCGACAAAGGCCAGACGAGTTGGTCTGCCAAAACATAAAGGCCGTGATTGCCTTTCATTCGACGCCCCGGCAAGCCGGACTGTGCGATCTTGTTGCCTGCCGCATCGAAGCGCTGGTCCGCAAAATGACCGTCGTGATACCACGCCCCGATTTTCCAGATCCCCGGCAACAGACCCTTGCTCAAGGCTTCGGGTCTCAACCAAAGCTCGTTGAAGATGAGCGGCGCATCGCGCAAGCGAAAGGCGATGCCGTGGCGATTTCGAATTTGCGGATCATTCGTCCCCGGCCCTGCCGGATCGCCATTGAACACAGCGCCTGCCCAGGAAACGGCATCACTGATCTGGTAGACCCAGCGCGTCATTGGCGCGGCAATCGGATAGTTGGGACCGCCTGAGGGCAGATTGGCCGCAAGCAAAGCAGGATAGCCAAAGCTCGAATTCAGAAAGAGCTGCGCCTGCGGCGAAATCATCATCTCATCATTGGCGCCTTGCTGCCCGATCCGAAGATTGAGCCGCCCATCGAGAAGGTCACCCGTCACCCATAAATTATAGAGCTTGGTCGCCCGCGTGACGTCGATATTGCTGACCGTCTGCAAATCTCCCACGAGATCATTGCCGACACTGCGGCCATGGATCTGGAAAACGCTGCCATAAAGGTACCAGCCATCGAGCCCTACCAGCCCGCCGAGATCGGCATTGACGGTGCCCGTCAAAAGGCCATTTGCAATGGCGCCACGATTGCGCCCGCCACGCAGATTGCTCCAGACCTCAGCCTGTTCTTGCAGCCCGAATGAGATATTGCCGGCTTCAGGTTTGCCCTGCTCCTGCGCATGGAGCGAGGACAGCGCCAACAGGCCGGCAAAAGCCAGCCCCATCGCCCCAACCTGCCAGCGCGCGAACATGCCCCAAGAACCCCGCAAAGACGCCAAATGCGTGATGGCACATAGAGGCAAATTTGAACAGGGACGTGACAGGAATATCGGAATAGATGACAGCAGGTGTAAATGGGGCCGCTATTGCGCGTCACTAAAAGCCGCAACAAGGATGAGGTCACATAAAAGCTTTATTCGCTCCGACTCTCGACTTACATGTTGAAAAATGGCGCTCCCTAGGGGACTCGAACCCCTGTTTTCGCCGTGAGAGGGCGACGTCCTGGACCGCTAGACGAAGGGAGCGCGGGCTCGCAATTGCGGGCTCGTGTCTGTAGCGGAGGGGGCGGGCGGGCGCAAGCGTTCAAATCTTAAGCTGCGGCTTGAGAGGCAGGGGCGCGCGACACATGTTTAGCGGCGGAGGTCTCCATGGCTGACAGCTTCACTGCGTCCCCTCGTTCCAACCCACGCCCTGCCGCGCCTGTGCCGCTGCGCCAGCCGCCGGGGCCAATTTCGTTTCTCTATGGCTTGTGGCGCAATCCCATTGCCACATGGTCAAAGCCGAGCTTTGAAGAATTGCTGGTGGAGAGCGAAGGCGTCATGGGACGCGTCGCTCTGGTCAATGATCCCCTCGCGATCCGTCATGTCTTTGTCGATAACGTTGCCAATTACCGCAAGGATGCGCTGCAAATGCGCGTGCTGCGACCGGGCCTCGGCAATGGCCTGCTGACAGCGGAAGGCGATGATTGGCGTATGCAGCGTCGCGCGCTTGCGCCGCTTTTCACACCGCGCGCGGTGAGTGAGTTTTTAGGCTCCATGTCGCAATCCGCGCATTGGCTCGTGCAGCGCTGGTCTCCCTTGCGCGAAGGTCGGCGCATTGACGTCTCCAGTGAGATGTCGCGCGTGACTTTGGATGTGCTGGAACGCACCATCTTCCCCGCCGGCCTTGCGAGAGACCCTGCAGCTTTTGCAAGTGCCATGGGTGCTTATTTCGAAACCATGGGGCAATTGCATCCGCTTGACGTCATAGATGCCCCCGATTGGGTGCCGCGCATTGGCAAGCGCAAGCCAACCGCTGAACTCCATTTCTTTGAAGAAGCGGTGCGCGACATGATCGCGGCACAAACCCAATGGCTCAAGGACCATCCTGACGAGCCGACCCATGATCTTATGACACGGCTGCTGGCTGCGCGAGATCCACAAACAGGCGAGGGGCTGGATGAGCGCACAGTGGCCGCCAATGTGCTCACCTTTGTTGGCGCTGGCCATGAGACCACCGCCAATGCGCTGACATGGTCGCTTTATCTCTTAAGCCTGCATCCGCAGTGGCGCGCAGAGGTCGAAGCAGAAGTTGATGATGTGCTGAGTGCCGACAGGCCCTTCACTGAAGATACCTTGCGCGAATTACCGCGTGTGCGCGCCACGATTGAAGAAGCCTTGCGGCTTTATCCACCAGCAGCCTCGCTCAGCCGCGAAGCAATTGATGCTGATGTGCTCAACGGCCACCCCATTCGCGCTGGCACGCTTGTCATCGTCGCGCCATGGGTTTTGCATCGTCACAAAAAGCTTTGGGAAAGGCCCGATTATTTTGAGCCGCAGCGTTTCATGCCGCCGCAGCGCGAGAGCATAGACCGCTTTGCCTATTTGCCCTTTGGTGCTGGCCCCCGCGTCTGTATCGGCATGGGCTTTGCGATGCAGGAGGCCATCATCCTGCTTTCAACCATTGTCAGATATTTCAGGCTCGATTTGGCACCGGGCCATGTCGTTGAGCCCATCATGCGCATCACCTTGCGCCCCAAGGGCGGCATGCCAATGCTCTTGCGCAAGCGCTAGCCTGCAACCTGCTTGATTCGATTGCGCAAGGACCGAATACGCTCATCAAGCGGCTCTTCGCGCTGACGCGCTTCAACAAGCTCTTGTGAGAGTGTCAACATCTGTGCACCAAGATCGCTGATGGCGCTGCGCAGCTGCTGCTCTTCTTGTGCGCTCAACGCAGCTGAGCCCTGCAATTGCGCTTCCGCACGCAATCTTTGTCGACGCTCGCGTTGCACTTCATCTTGCAAGTCTTGCAGCTCTTGCGAATGGCGGACTTGCTCACTGCTCAGATGATCACGCCGCTGCGCGGCGCTTTCAAATTCCTTCCTGAGGAAACCGCACTCATCCTCAACCTTGCGCAAGGCGGCATCCTGATCGGCAGAATGCAGCTGCGCCTTCTTCAATTGTGCAGCAAGATCGCTTTGGGTGACATCCAATCCCGCAAGCTTCGTCTCAAGACCGGCTATCGTCGTGCGATATTGGATGATCTCATGTCGCAGTGCTTTCTCGACATTCTGCAGAACACGACCGGCTTCATCACTCGATGACAAGCGCTGGTTGAGATCGAGCACATCTTGTTGGGCGGTGGCGACCATGGATTTTGCCTGTTCAAGCTCATCGCTGCGCGAGGCGAGATTGAGCTGGACCTCTTCAAGCTTCGCACGCAAGCTGGCAAGCGCATCTTCGCGCTCGCTCAAAAGCGCCATCCGTCGGCCAATCTCCGCCAGATGTTCGGCGCGCTGCGCATTCAACGTTTCGAGTTTTTGCTCTAGTCTGCGCTCACGCGCCGCTGCATCGGCACGAACGAAATCGCGCTCAGCATCAATCTCGTCGATTGACAGCGGCATCAGCATTTCAAGTCGGCGCGTAGAAAGCCGCACCGCCCTTCGCCAGAAAGCCGGGAGAAACAAGAGCGCCAGGAGACCCGCGGTGAGGAAGCCCAGCGCAAAGATCATCACTTGTTCAATCAAGGCGACAACCGCGTCAACAGGCCGAAAAGGATGGCATGTCTGCCGCGCGAAAGCAAAGACAGGCGCGTGTTATGACGCGCCTGCCTGCATCACAACATGACCTTAACGGTCAGGCTCAGAAGGGGTTCCAGGTGGAGTCGGGCGTGAACTTCAAATAGCTCAGATTGACGCCCAGACGCGCACCAATGCCTGCGCGGATGGGGACGATGACAATGTCGTCAGCCATCAATGCCGTGAAGCCAAAGCCGCCGACAAAATAGGCCGAACCGGACACACCACCGAAGCGACGATAGACAGCCTCAACACTCGGCAGATTGTAAACGAGGATCATGACGCGATCCCCATTGGCACCTGCATCAAAGCCAAGCGAGGGTCCCTGCCAATAGATACGGCGGTCACCCGCATTGCGCGTATACATGCCGCCTTCGCCATAACGCAGGCCCGCCATGAAAGCGCCAGAGGCTTCCTGCCCCAGAATATACGCATTGGGCTGCCCCCACCGACGCGTCGCTTCTTCAACGGCGGCAGCCAATCCACGCGCCATGGAACCGAAGAACTGATGGCCACTATCCACCAATTCGCGTGTCTGGAATTTTTGCGGACGTTGCGACTGAGCGAGCGCGGGAGTGGCCAAACCCGCCACCGGCGTGGCCGCAAGAACGGTGAGGATCTGCCTGCGCGAGAGCTTGTTCATCTGCGTTCCCCTTCAGCGCCAGAGTTGGACACGTGCAGTGCATCCAACCAATCGCCTCGATAAAATGGCATGGCCAAGGCAGCTGTCCGCCCAAGCCTCAGTCTTTGGGGAAAAGACTGACGAATCTGGGTTAATTTACGGTTAGCCAGTTGCGGCCCTGCCCCAATGCGGGCTCACCCCAAGCTGCATAAGCGCCATTTCTCAAGCCCTGTTGAAGCTTGCCGTAACGCATGACCTCGCCTTCGGCGGTGAAGGTCATGCCACCAGCCGCGCGTAATACGGCATCACCGGCAGCCGTGTCCCATTCCATTGTGGGGCCGAGGCGCAATGTGACATCGGCCTCACCAGAGGCGATGAAACCGAATTTGAGCGAGGAGCCGAGCGGGCGCGTCAAATGCGAACCCAATTTCGACACTGCCTCCTTGTCCGCCGCGCTGATATGCGAGCGGCTTTCCAGCACGCAGAGAGGCGCCGCCGCCGGCCTGCATCTGATCTTGTCGCCGCGCGGCAGATGCAGCGTGCCATGGGGGAGTTGCGCGCGATGCGCCTCTCCACCACCCCAAAAGATCAGCCCCAGTGCCGGAGCATAAACAACACCTGCCACAGGCGCGTCCTGACGCATCAGGGCAATATTGACGGTAAATTCGCCGTTGCGCGCCAGAAACTCACGCGTGCCATCGAGCGGATCGACGAGGAAATAGTCATCGTCGAGCTCAGCGGGCAAGCCATCGCGCGCGACACTTTCTTCCGCCAGCACCATGGGTCGCGAAAAGCGTTGCGCCAGCGCTTGCAGGATAATCGCCTCGGCCTCTTCATCCGCAGCCGTGACGGGGCTTGCATCCGACTTCAGCCGCGCGTGGGTGCCCTCGTGATAATGGCGCAGGATGGCGGCTCCAGCACGCAGTGCGATCTCGCAGAGCTCACTTGCGACGTCATCTTCATAAGCCATGACAAAGGCACCTGCGATTCAAAAGCCGTACCAGTTTGAA
>Ga0315899_10009753_pt1 | contig 10308 bp, 12 predicted proteins | sample LakEriMetagenome_2_FD_203518 | JGI IMG/M metagenome (GOLD analysis project Ga0315899, IMG submission 203518) | Freshwater fungal communities from buoy surface, Lake Erie, Ohio, United States - Buoy 4 MA112 | ecosystem: Environmental > Aquatic > Freshwater > Lake | place: USA: Lake Erie, Ohio...
GCCTAGGAGATACGTAAATGCCAAAACCAACTAAAGGTCCTCGTTTGGGTTCAGGCCCATCACATGAGCGTCTAATCCTTCGCACACTTGCAGAGCAATTGTTCGAACACGGCAAGATCACAACAACTGAGGCAAAGGCTAAGCGCCTACGTCCATTGGCTGAAAAGTTGATCACATTTGCAAAGAAGGGCGATCTTCCAGCTCGTCGCGAAGTTATGGCACGTATTGCAAATAAGAGCGTTGTTCACACACTCTTTACTGAAATCGGTCCACGCTTTGCAACACGCGAAGGCGGATACACACGTATCACCAAGATCGGTCCGCGCAAGGGCGATAACGCGCCAATGGCGGTTATCGAAGTTCTAACTGAGAAAGATAAGTAATTCTCTAGTTTTAACTAGTTAGTAAGAATTAAATGACTGAGCCCACTCTCTACCCCGAGAGTGGGTTTCGTCGTTTACGCCTTGATATTTCTTATGACGGTACTAACTTTTCGGGCTGGGGAGCACAACCAGATCGCCGCACCGTGCAACAGAGTGTGGAAGATGCGATCAGCACAGTTGCGCAAGCAAAGGCGGAAACAATTGTCGCCGGCCGTACCGATGCTGGCGTCCACGCAACCGGGCAAGTAATTCACGTTGATGTACCGGAAACTCTCGAACTAGCTGATCTGGCCTATAAGTTAAATCGAATTCTCGATGAAGATATCCGCATCAATCAAATAACAATTGCGCCACCAGCATTCCATGCTCGCTTCTCTGCGCTGCGACGTTATTACGAATATCGCATCTTGGACGAAAATAAAGTTATCCCTCCGCTAGCGCGCTTTAATACAGAATCTTGGTATCGCCCGTTGGATTTAGATCTAATGAACCAGGCGAGCGCACTGCTCCTCGGCACTCACGATTACGCGGCCTTCTGTAAATTCCGTGAAGGCGCTACAACGATTCGCACCCTAGAAACCTATTCTTGGCGCCGCGATCAGGATGGATTTTTAATTGGTGACGTTGTCGCCGATGCTTTCTGTTACTCAATGGTGCGCAATTTAGTTGGGGCGATCGTTTGCGTTGCCGACGGCCGTAAAGATGTCAGTTGGATTTCAACGCTCCTTGAAAATAAAGAGAGAGTCAGTGACTCGCTGGTCTTTCCAGCGCGGGGTCTAACGCTCTATAGAGTTGATTATCCAAGCGATACCGAGCTTTTAGATCGGGCGGCCAAGACGATCGCCCGGCGTGACGAAGAGGCGAATTAACGGGTTAAACCAGGTCGAATTGACGCTGAATTCTCGCTCAAATACCTGGAAATAGGCCATTTTGACCCTGCTACGTATGAAAGGTAAAGTTCATCCCCTGCGCCAGAATCGGCGCCGAAGGCAAGTAACCAATTAGATCTAAAAAGAAGAAGGTAATAAAGCATGCGCACATATAGCCCTAAGGCCGGAGATGTCGTCCGTAAGTGGCACGTCATCGATGCACAAGACGTAGTTCTTGGCCGCCTTGCAACACATGCTGCAGTTCTTCTTCGCGGTAAGCACAAGGCGACATTCGCTCCACACATGGATATGGGCGACTTTGTTGTAATTATCAACGCCGAGAAAGTCGCACTCTCTGGCAACAAAGCGCTTTCAAAGTTTGAACACCGCCACTCAGGTTTCCCAGGTGGTCTTCGCTCAACAGTTTACGGCGAGCTAATCGAGAAGCACCCAACACGTCTAGTTGAAAAGGCGATCAAGGGAATGCTTCCAAAGAACCGCCTTGGCCAGCAAATTGCATCAAAGCTAAAGGTTTATGCAGGTCCAGAGCACCCACACGGCGCTCAAGCTCCAACTCCATATGTATTCACTCAAGTTTCACAGATCGCAAAGTAAGGGACCTATAACAAATGTCAGATACAACTTATAACGAAGTTACAGATCTAGACGAGAACGAAGTTCCTACTTCTTACTCCTCATCAACACCAGCACCTGCAACCAACCGCCCAGCAATCAAGGCACCTGGCGCAGGAACCGGTCGTCGTAAAGAAGCAGTTGCTCGCGTTCGCCTAGTACCTGGCACAGGTCGTTGGGTTGTTAACGGTAAGACACTTGAGAATTACTTCCCAAATAAAGTTCACCAACAATTAGTTTCGGAACCTTTCCGCACTGTTGGCGCTGAAAACCAGTACGACGTTTTCGCACGTATCAACGGTGGTGGAGTATCTGGTCAGGCTGGCGCGCTTCGCTTAGGCGTTGCACGTTCACTTAACGAGATTGATGTTGATGCACACCGTCCAGCGCTTAAGAAAGCTGGATTCCTTTCACGTGATGCACGTGTTATCGAGCGCAAGAAGTACGGCCTGAAGAAGGCCCGTAAGCGTTCGCAATACAGCAAGCGTTAATCTCAAAGGGCCGCAGAACAGCAGTGGCACTCTTTGGAACCGATGGAATACGTGGCTTAGCCAATCGTGATCTCACCGCTGAATTAGCACTCGACGTTGCTGTCGCTGCTGCACATATTCTCGTTGAAACCAATCCAGATAAATCACACCGACCAAAGGCTGTTGTCGGGCAAGATTCACGCGCTTCAGGTGAATTTCTAGAAGCAGCTGTTGTTGCTGGCTTAACTAGCGCCGGTGTTGATGTTTATCGCGTTGGTGTTCTGCCAACTCCTGCGATCGCACATTTAGTAGCTGAATCAGGCGCTGATCTCGGAGTAATGATTTCAGCATCTCATAACCCAGCCCCTGATAACGGCATCAAATTATTCTCACGCGGCGGCGGCAAGTTAGATGATTCCATTGAAGCAGCGATTGAAGCGCGCGTTGGCGAGCCGTGGGAGCGCCCAACTGGCAACGGCGTTGGCCGAGCAATTGTTGATGACAGCGCTCGCGAAAGATATTTAAAGCACCTACTTTCCTCAGTTAAAACTCCACTTAAAGGTCTAAAGCTGGTCGTTGATTGTGCAAATGGTGCGGCTTCAACCGTTTCGCCAGAGGCCTACCGTCGCGCAGGCGCTGATGTAATCTCAATCTGCGATGCACCAGATGGATGGAATATTAACGATGGTTGTGGTTCGACCCATCTTGAAAAATTACGCACTGCAGTCTTGCGTGAAGGCGCTGACTTTGGAGTTGCCCACGATGGTGATGCTGATCGCGTATTAGCTATTGATGCACACGGCGCTGAAATAGATGGCGATGTGATTATGACAATTCTGGCGCGCGGCTTTAAAGCATCAGGGTCGTTAAAGGCGAACACAATTGTCGCAACAGTGATGAGCAATCTCGGTTTCTTCCACGCAATGAAAGATGCCGGCATCACCGTTGAAACCACAGCGGTTGGTGATCGCTATGTGCTTGAAAAAATGATTGAAAAAGATTTCTCACTTGGGGGAGAACAATCGGGCCATTTGATTATGCGCGAATTTGCAACAACTGGCGATGGCACCTTGACCGCACTTGCTTTGGCACAAGAAGTTGTTCGATCTGGAAAAACTCTGCAAGAACTTGCTGCGGTAATGGTTCGCTTTCCGCAAGTTCTAGTTAATGTTAAAAATGTTGCAAAAGAGAAGTTAGATCAATCTGCAGCGATTAAGGCCGCGGTTACTGCCGCTGAAGCAAAACTTGGCGAGCATGGACGCATTTTATTAAGAGCATCTGGCACTGAACCGCTTGTCCGCGTGATGGTTGAGGCGCAGAGTGATAACCTAGCGAGCGAAATAGCAAACGGCCTGGCCAAGGTCGTTCAAGCAGAGCTGGGGTAAATAAAAAGTGTGCGGAATTGTGGGTTACACCGGGCCACAGTCTGCGATCACTCCATTAATTGAAGGCTTGCGACATCTGGAATATCGCGGTTACGACTCTGCTGGTATTGCGCTCGGAACCCCAGGTGCGTTATTTATTGAAAAGCGTGCAGGTAAATTAGCAAATCTGGAAGGCGCACTGCCCGCAAATATGCCAATTGTTCACTCCGGAATCGGCCACACTCGTTGGGCTACGCATGGCGGACCAACTGATCGCAACGCGCATCCGCATACAGATAATGAAGGCAAACTGGCAGTTATCCATAACGGAATCATTGAGAACTATTCCGAGTTAAAAGCAGAACTTCAAAAGCGCGGACATTCTTTCTCGTCTGATACCGATACTGAATCGGTTGCGCACTTACTTTCTGAACTTCGTAAATCTCATAACGGTGATCTAACCCAAGCAATGCGCGAAGCGGTCTCTCGCCTGCGCGGTTCATTTACCTTAGTCGCCATCCACGCTGATGCCCCCGAAACAATTGTCGGAGTACGTCGTAATTCTCCTTTAGTTGTGGGTTTAGGCGATGGCGAAAACTTTATGGCATCTGATGTGGCAGCCTTTATCGATCACACCAAGCGAGCAGTTGAACTCGGTCAAGATGAAATCATCACTATGACTCCTGACGGAATAAAGATAATTGGTTTAGATGGCAAAGCGATCGCACCCAAGGAGTACACAATCACTTGGGATTCAGCCTCTGCACAAAAAGGTGGCTACTCACACTTTATGCTCAAAGAAATTTTTGAACAACCAAAAGCGGTTGCCGACACTTTAATCGGCCGCTTGACCGATAATGGAAAAATTGAACTAGATGAATTGCATATGTCAGAAGCCGAAATAAAGGCGCTTAAGAAAATTGTGGTGATCGCCTGCGGAACTGCTTATCACGCAGGAATGATTGCTAAATATGTAATTGAAAAATGGGCGAAGATTTCTGTAGAAGTTGAAATCGCCAGTGAGTACCGTTACCGCGATCCGATCATTGATTCAAATACTTTAGTTATCGCGATCTCTCAATCTGGCGAAACTATGGATACCTTGATGGCGATTCGTCACGCCAAGGCGGCTGGCGCACGCGTGCTGGCAATTTGTAATACCAATAGCTCAACCATCCCACGCGAATCTGATGCTGTGCTCTACACGCACGCAGGCCCAGAAATTGCTGTCGCATCTACCAAAGCGTTACTGACCCAGATCGTTGCAGTTGATTTAATCGCGCTTCACTTAGCCCAAGTCCGCGGCGAGTTAAGCGATGCACAGGTGCACGATCTTTACAACGAAATGCTGGAACTTCCGGGCAAGATCGAACAAATACTAGAAACAGTAGAACCGCTGCGCGCGCTCACTCGCACCTTTGCTAAATCAGAGACTGTTTTATTTATCGGCCGCAACATCGGTTATCCCGTTGTCCTGGAAGGCGCACTTAAGTTAAAAGAGTTGGCATATATCCACGCTGAAGGTTTTGCGGGCGGTGAGTTAAAGCACGGCTCAATCGCCCTAATAGATGAAGCAAAAGGAACTCCAGTTATTGCAATTCTGCCTTCCGGAAGCGACCACGCACTTGATGAAAAGATGTTAAGCAATATTCAGGAAGTTAAGGCTCGTGGCGCGCGAGTAATAGTTATTGCTCATGAAGGCGCAGAAGTAGTTGGCGCAGAACACATAATCCGCATCCCAGCTTGTTCACCGCTCTTCCAACCTATTTTGGCCACTGTTCCACTTCAGGTATTTGCATATGAAATGGCGGTTGCTCGCGGTAACGATGTCGATCAGCCGCGCAACTTGGCTAAATCAGTTACGGTCGAATAAACGTGCAAGAAGTACTCAATCTGCGCCGTGCTCAGATGCTGCGCGCATTTCGTTGGTCAGCAGCTCTCTTTATAGGATTTCTTCTAGTTACTCACCAAGTAATCATCAATGGTCCGCTAATTGAAATTGATAAATGGCTTCACGATTTAGATCGCCCTAAATTTGAAGGAGTTACTGGATTTATTATTCGCCGCTTAGATGATCTTGGTCTACGCAGCGTTACCGCAACAGTTCTCTTAATTGCCGCCTTTTATATTGCGCGCCGCTTTAAAACCTGGCGCCCACTTAACTTAGCAATTCTCTCTCTGATCTGCCTCAATCTCGTCGTCGGCTTCTTTAAATTCTGGCTGGGACGGACCAAGCCAAAAGTTGGAATTGATTTACTGCACTTCGGTGGAATGTCCTATCCCAGCGGACACGCATCAAATGCCTTACTTACTTGGGGAGTGCTGGCTTATTTAATCTATAGATATGCGCACGTAGATCGTTATCAAGGAAGGTTGGCGAGCGCCGGAGTTGCAACAATAAGTCTTACCGTCTGCATCGTTTCGCTTGTCCGAGATACTCACTGGTTCTCAGATTTACTCGGCGGTTTGTTCGTAGGTGGTGCACTTTTGGTCTTAGTTATAGCAATTGATAGGTATTACCCATCTAATAGCCAACGCTCGTAACCCCAATTACACTAAAGCACATGATTGATGGCATAGGTATCGATGTAGTCGATATCGCTCGTTTTGCCGAATCGCTAGAAAGAACTCCATCGCTGCGCGATAAATTATTTACCGCAGCCGAAGCAAGTAAACCAATTCAATCTCTTGCTGCTCGTTTTGCGGCGAAAGAGGCCCTTGCTAAAGCTCTTAGCGCCGGTCACGGCCTGCCTTGGCACGATGCAGAAGTAATCAATCACGAAAATGGAAAACCAGATTTCCTTTTTCGTGGTGAAATCGCGGAGCTAGTTGATGGTGCAAAGGTTCATTTATCGCTCTCGCACGATGCTGGAATCGCATCGGCCATGGTTGTGGTGGAGCGATGACCAACCGCGCAGAAGCAATCGTTGATTTATCAGCGATCAGAGCAAATGTCGCTCTGCTCAAAGAGAAAGCCGGCGTTGATTTATTAGCAGTTGTAAAAGCTGATGCCTATGGCCACGGACTTGTTCCAGTGGCAAAGGCGGCGCTAGAAGGTGGAGCTAATTGGTTAGGGGTTGCACTCCTTGAAGAAGCGATCACGCTTCGCAAATCTGGAATTACTGCACCGATCTTGGCTTGGCTAGTTCCACCAGGATCTGACTTTAAGAGCGCAGTTGATAACGACATAGATATCGCAGTCTCATCAATTAAAGCACTGGAAGAAGTTGGTGCGGTTGCAGGACCTAAGCGTCCGCGCATTCATTTAGAAGTAGATACCGGTATGACGCGTGGGGGATTCTTATCAGAGTGGAATGAAATTGATGCTCACCATGTGCAAGGCGTTGAAATCATTGGAATCTTCTCGCACTTCGCCAGAGCTGATGAACCTGGGCAACCGCAGAATTTGGAACAGTTAACTAGATTTAAAAAAATGGTTGCAACGCTCGAATCCTTCGGTTATACAAAGATAATTCGCCATCTTTCAAATTCTGCGGCAACTCTGGTGGATCCTGCTTCAGCCTTTGACATGGTTCGTACCGGAATTGCAATGTATGGCTTAAGTCCCGATGTAAACACTTTAGGCGGCTCTAAGAAACTCAATTTAAAACCTGCAATGAATCTGCGCGCAAAATTACATCTAGTTAAAGTTGTTCCAGCCGGATCGCCTGTTGGTTACGGTGCAACCGAAGTTACAAAAGTAGATACCAAATTAGGGCTGGTCGCTATGGGTTATGGCGATGGAATCCCACGTAATGCGAGAAGCGCTGGCGTTTTCATTAATGGACGGCGCGCACCGATTATCGGCCGAGTATCTATGGATCAATTTGTAGTCGACCTGGGCGCTGCATCAACTGCCGAATCTGGGGATTGGGTGAGTGTTTTTGGCTCAGGTACGGGTGAGGCATACACCGCAGATGATTGGGCAAGCGCCGCTGGGTCGATAAATTACGAGATAGTTACACGAATCGGCCCGCGAGTGCCTAGAATCTACGAACTATGAGCACCGCACTGTTGCACGCAAAAGGTGTCAGCATTTCTTTTGGAGGACTTAGAGCCCTTCACGATGTGCATCTAGAACTTCGCCCTAACGAGGTTGTCGGAGTTATCGGACCCAACGGTGCAGGCAAGACAACTTTATTTAATGCAATGTGCGGATTGGTTAAGCCAGATTCTGGCAAATTTGAATTTGAAGGCAAAGAACGTAATTGGCCACGCACAGATGAGTTAATTGACTTGGGTATCTCACGAACACTACAAGGCGTTGGACTTTTTCCTGAGTTAACTGTTTTGGAAAATGTGATGGTCGGAGCGCAAAAGTCAGCAAAGACCGGGTTGATCTCTGCAGCCCTTGGAACAAATAAACGAGATGAAGAAATCTTGCGAGATAAAGCGATGCGCGCGCTCGATCGCGTCTACGCCGGCACTTTGGCTAATCGTCGCGCAGATACCTTGGCATATCCGGATACCAAACGCGTTTCAATCGCACGAGCTCTAGTTTCAGAGCCAAAGATCTTGATGTTAGATGAACCAGCAGGTGGACTTGGTCCGCAAGATATCGAGTGGATGAATAATTTGATTCGCAACTTAACTGCGACTATGTCGATCTTAATTGTTGAGCACCATATGGATGTTGTGATGAGCGTTTGTGATCGACTATATGTTTTAAATTTTGGAGAAGTTATTGCAAGTGGCGCAGCAGAAAAAGTCCGACGCGATCCTGCCGTAATCGCTGCCTACCTCGGAACCGGGGTGGCTTGATGTTAAGAATTAAGAATCTCACTGTTGATCACGGCGCAATTCGTGCACTTCATAGCATCTCTATCTCCATTGAGAAGGGGCAGTTAGCTGCAGTAATTGGTGCGAACGGGGCAGGAAAAACCACTTTGCTGCGCACCCTTTCTGGCCTCAATAAGGCAACCGAGGGCAGTGCAACTTGGGACGAACTTAATATTTTGCATTCAAAGCCAGAACGGCTTGTGCGCCACGGAATTTCACACGTAAGCGAAGGAAAGTCGGTAATTCCTGAGTTAACTGTTTCGGAGAATTTAGATTTAGGTGCGCTCTGGCGTCGCAATAAAAAAGAGTTAGAGCAGTCGAAAAAAGATGTGGTTGAACTCTTTCCGCGCTTAGGAGAGCGACTTTCACAACGCGCAGATTCATTGTCTGGCGGAGAACGTCAAATGTTGGCAATTGGTCGATCAATGATGTCTAAGCCGCAATTGCTTCTGCTTGATGAACCATCTCTTGGGCTAGCACCTTTGGTAGTTGAACAAATCTTCCAATCTATTCGTGATCTCACAACTTCACTTGGGCTGACGGTAGTTCTCGTCGAGCAGAACGCAATGGGAGCTTTAAAGATTGCAGATATCGGCATCGTTTTAAATCTTGGTTCTATCGCCGCGACAGGTAGCGCAGCTGCGCTTAAAGATGATCCCGCAGTGCGCGCTGCTTATTTGGGGTTCTAACTATGTTTGAATTCATAAATACGCTTCTGATCGGTATTACCGCCGGTTCGATTTACTCATTAATGGCGATCGCAATCGTTCTGGTCTGGCGTAGCACTAGAGTTGTCAACTTTGCTGCAGGTGGAATCGCTTTGGCGTCAACCTTTGTTGGTGCGACAATTTTAGAAGTTACGGGATCTTTTTGGATCGCCTTACCGATTGCTATGTTGGCAGGTGCTGCGCTATCCGCATTTATTGAGTATTTCTTCTTGCGTCCGCTACTTAAGCGTTCAGGCGAGAGGACACAGGAGATTTTCTTACCGATTATTGCAACGCTCGGGATACTCGGCGTGATGAAAGCCATCCTCCACTTTATTTACGGGGAGAAAATTGGCGTAATTACTCCACCGCTTTCTGACAAGGGTTTTATATTTTTCGGAGAGAGTATCGCCCTGTCTCCTCTGCGCTTAATGATTCTTGGCGTAGTCCTAGTACTTATGATCGTGCTAACGCTGATTTTTCAGCGTACAAATTTAGGACTTTCATTAAGGGCAGCATCTTTCGCACCAGAAATTTCTCGTCTATCCGGAATTCGAGTCGACGCAATTCGTACGCTTGGCTGGGCAATCTCAGGTGCAGCTGGCGCAACTGCAGGAATATTACAAACTACAAACGGATCGGGCTCTGTTACACCCGAAGCATTTGAATTTAGTTTGTTGCTGGTCTTTGGATTTGTTGCTGCTGTGATCGGTGGGATCGAAAGTTTAGTGGGGGCAGTTGTTGGTGGATTAACGCTTGGAGTAATTTTGGCAATTATCTTGATGTACGTCGGTGGATCGCTAGTCTTTTTCGCTGCCTTCTTGATTTTAATTTTAGTTTTGTTGCTGCGACCAAATGGCATCATAGGAGTGAAAGGTGGTCGCCGTGCATAACCGCCACATCACTAATAAACATCGCTTTATTGGATTCGTCTTAATTGGGCTAGTTGTTTACATCCTGAGCAATATCGTTGATGAATGGCGTGCCTATCAAGGTGCGACTGTTGCAGTCTTTGTCGTTGCAATTGCCTCAGTAATTTTATTGACTGGGTACTCAGGGCAGATATCCCTTGGGCATGGTGCGCTCCTTGCAGTTGGTGCTTA
>Ga0315899_10009754_pt1 | contig 10307 bp, 7 predicted proteins | sample LakEriMetagenome_2_FD_203518 | JGI IMG/M metagenome (GOLD analysis project Ga0315899, IMG submission 203518) | Freshwater fungal communities from buoy surface, Lake Erie, Ohio, United States - Buoy 4 MA112 | ecosystem: Environmental > Aquatic > Freshwater > Lake | place: USA: Lake Erie, Ohio...
ACAACCAGTCCAAAGCGATGTGACCGCGCAATCATTGCTAACCAATTCGGTCCAAGGAGCGAAACCTGCCAATAAAGCCAGAGTCATTATTGAATGGGCAACTGTGGACTGGATTTTTGGTATTTCTAAGACCAAAATCTCTGTTGATAAATCTGTTGTGTGTGAGTTAAATAAAGAAAATGCCAAAATTTGCGACATCAGTGTTGAGCCTGGTAAGCGTGAGATTGAACTTGAAAACAATGCTGACTATGGCACCTACTCCGAGCAGTTCAATCTTGAAGCAGGCAAACGCTATCAGATTGAAGTAGTCACAAACAAAAAGAACTTTTTGGTGGATACGCTTTTTTCATCGTTGCCCATATCTTTTTTGGTCAATGAAAAGGGCAAAAATTCTAATTTTCAATTCAAGCTGGTAAATGTAAGCGCCGAATTGAATAAATAGCTTCTGACCGTAACATTTTGCTAACTTGAACCCAGCACGGTTACCAAACACTCAGCAGCAATCACACGTAAGAAATTCTTTGTATTGAAAAACATTTTTAAAGGAGTTTTAGCCGTGTCAACGATAAAAGTAGAAAAAATCAACGAGCCCAAAGTACGTTACATGGGCGAAAACGTTGTGCTTTTCATCAATTCAGATGGAAGCTGGTCGATCGGCCCCAATACAAATAAATTAGTGAAAGTTAATCTTGGGGATATTAAATCTATCACCGATGAAACATTTGGATACTCTGCAATGGCCGCTATGGCTAACGCAAGTGGTGGCTACACTTTGTATATTAGATCCGATGCAGACAAGTCAGTCTGTGTTTCAGTTTTAGTAGATGCAAAAGGAGCAGTGAGTGCCGAGTCGATAGGCATTTTAACCAATGCTCAACAATTTGGTGTTGAAGATATTTTATCGATTGACTTGGATGGCAGTGGTGGTTTGGGTGATGACCTAGAAGTAATAATTGGCGGGGATTTTAATCTTTATCAAAATCCAGATGGTATTTACATGTTCGGAACAACAACGGTAAATGCCAAGAATATTATTATCAACGGACTGCCTCTGTCCGATGCATTACTGCCTGTTGGCTGGTCACTTGTTGAACTAATTGACTTGCCAAGTGGATTTGAGCTTTATGCTGACAGCGGAACCGGAAACTTGTTTCAAGCAACGTTTGACTTAAACGGAAATTTCATTGGCGGCATGCTGCTAACTGAAGAGGGTATTGCCGTTGAGGAAAAGGAAACTGGTATTGATTTAAACAATGACAAAAATCTTCCAGCTGCAACGGGATGGACCAGTGTTTTGAAAGATGTCACATTCAAGGCTGAAGTAGAGGCTACGCTGTCACCTAGCGGCAAGTTGAGCTATGACGGCTTGGTCTCATTGATGAACGGAATAATCCAAAGACACAAGGCAAGTAGCAATTCGCCAATTACAAGCAATGAGTTTGATGACCTCAGTGCATTGGCAGCTCGTGGAAAGAGCTTATTTGCTGACAAATTGGAATCAGTTACCGCAACAGATTATTTGTCTTACATCTTTAACGCCATGGTAGATGGGTCAGTAGCCAATGCTTTCTATACAGGAGGCCAAACAACGCGATCTCCGCTCGGCAACCTGACGCCGAATACAAGTATCGCCAATTTTGAAAAACTGGTGAGCAAATGGCTACTTGGTGGCGACCTGCCCACACCAAGCGCAGGTGGCGACTCAGCAACTGGAAAGGCGTCTACAACCGTTGGGGTATATACAAAAACAACCGGCTCACTTTATTTGAACGGTGTTACACCGGATGATGTTAAGCAAGGTGCAATTGGTGATTGCTTCATGGTTGCCGCCTTGGTAACTGTGGCTGATGTGAAGCCCGGCGCAATTAGTGAAATGATAATAAGCAACGGCACCAACTCAAAAACAGGAACTCAAACTTGGGGCGTGCGACTCTACGATGACAAGGGCAAAGCTCATTGGGTTACTGTCAATGACATGTTGCCTGTTGCGGAATCTGGTTCAAAATCCTTGATATTTGGTGCTAACCCAACAAAAAATCTGAACGGTGAAATCTGGGTGCCCTTACTTGAAAAGGCCTATGTACAAGCAAACACTTTGAACATCCTTCCACGCGGTGAAACGACCGGTTTGAATGCTTATTGGGCTATTGAGGGTGGTCATGGTGATCCATTGGCAAATATTCTTGGCGGTGGCAAAGTAACTGCTTATTTGTATGAAAACTACAGCTGGACTAATAATCCATACGTCAATCAGGTTGTAATTGACCGCAATGACCCTGCCGCACTTAAGAAATTAGAAGACGTCTTAATTGCTGCGATTAATTCAGGGAAGCCAATTTGGATTGGTAGTGGTAAGGACACTGAGGATGCTTACGGCAACATATTGCTTACCGGTGGTCATGCTTTTACCGCTCAAGATGCCGATAAAGTAAGCGGTACTAACGCGACTACAAATGTGTTTAACCCTTGGGGATTTAGTCAATTACCGACACCTCCTGAAAATATTGGGCACCTAAGCCCGTTTCCATACACTGTTGCACAGTTGATTGGATTTCCAGAGTTAGATTTTTGGATTTTAGGATAAAGCATCAATCTACCGTCGTGTAAAACGACACTAAATGAACACATCAAGCTGATAGCACGAAGCCTGCAGTAAAACCAAACCTGGCTCGGCAATTCCTACGCACCACCCGAACACACGATTAGCAAACTAAAACCAAGGTCCCAAACTTTATTCAAAAGTTCTCGCAATTGAACCCAATCGTTTGCTCAGTAAATGTTCCTGATTGAACAAAGGTGCAATCAAGCGCCTTTGTTCTTCCATCGTCCCTTTACTGGACGATCGCTCTACCCACCCACACGCCATCTGTCGTGTAACACGACACTTAAAAGCTACTGCGCTGACATGGATGAAAATATTCGAATTTCATCCAACATCTGCATTACTCTTTTTTCGTTAAAGCAAAACTGATGCGATCTCAAAGTTCCAAGAAAAGCTGAACCATTCACCATGGTTTGGCAAGCACCATCTGTAGTTCGCTTGAATGCACCACCAATTGATTCGTTAAATGAATGGGTTGCATCTTCCCAATGCAACCATTTGTCTACTGACTTGACAGTGGAATCGGAACAATTGGATACGGGTGTTAAGGTATCAAGTCCACCAGTAATTAACAGCACCTTGCTATGGTACGGACCAAGTTTATGATATTCAAAATCAGTTGCAGGAACCGAATGATACTTGGCTACACCGGGTTCTTCGCAAGGAGGATAAAGTGAAACACCGCCTGCATAAAGGGGCTTAACTAGTTCCGTGATCATTGGGTCGTTTGTAAACGCTCTTAAAACACCCCATCCACCTTGACTCATACCAATAGCATAAGTTTTCTTAGGGTCAACACCCTGCGTTGAAAGCCATCTACCTGCAGCTACCAAATCAAACATACGTGCATTGGAACTAAGAGTCTTCCCAGACGCTTTGATACTATCTCCACCGTTAGAAGTTCTATCACCAGTATTTGTAACTCTACCTCTACTCCAAATACTGTCGACAATTAAAATATTCGCATCGCCCATGGCGCGAAGATCTGCCCCTAAAATAAAGTCAGTACTTCCTATACCTCCGCCACCATGCGCTATTACAAATGTAGGAGCATCAGGCTTATTACTAGGGGTCCAACTTGCTAGAAGAAAACCTTTGCCATCAAACGCAGGTATCAATGGAGTTATTGCGCCTTGCCCCCAATTTGTTGCTATACGTCTGTACCATTCATCATTGCTATAAGTATTTAAATTTGGTACAGCGTTAACTTTTATGACTGTGTTCTCGAAGTTGTAGTCAGCAAAACCAAGAGTACTTAGTGGACCACTTTCACCCACTGCAAAAACTTGCCCAACAGTGATCTGAACATTTGTGTAAGTAGAACCGCCAACAACTACTGATGGAATGGTTAGTACATTTGTTGCGGGTATGTATGTGTCGTAGTCTTTGGTTGGAGTTCCGCCATTAACTGCCAGTACTTGACCAACAGAAATCTTCACATTGCGATACAAAGTATTTGCAATAGCTACTTTGGGGATTGTTAGATACACGCCGTCATAGGCATCTTGCGCTGTTGATGCGAAGGAAATGATTGAAAAGACAAAAGCAGTGAAGAACTTTTTTAGCATTTTGTAATATCTTTCAAATTTACTTGTAGATAATATAAACATTTACGCCATACTTCACAAGCTTTAATCACGTCATTAATTCAAGGTAGCTATGCGGAACGTTTATAAAATTGTTGGCTTTCTAGCCCTAATTGGTGTGTTGATTGGGTTCTTCTTTACCTCCAAGTCTCCGCCTGCGTTGCCGGACACTCAACCAAATAGTGCGCTGACTGAAACTAGGTCTGAACCCAAATCTGAAGTTCAAACTATTCCACCTGGTCAGGATCCATTCAAAAAATTTCTGGATCAAAAAGCTGGTAGTTCAAATACAGTTACCAAATCAAACAACGCTCAAGCTTTACCAGTGCAACCTGGCAAAGACCCGTTCAAAGAGTTTTTAGACAAGCAGAAACAAAACTCCAAGGATCAAGTTGTTTCGCCCTTTGGCAAAAACTAATCCATCATCACCACCAACTGTCGTGTTAAACGACACTAGATGAACACATCAAGGGTATTCACTGCTTTTGAAACAGAAAGTGCCTATATATTTTGAAACCAAGCAAGGTTTTAAATGACGGCGGTTTGAGTGCAGTCGAATTAACAATTACGAAATGGAGTTTATATGTCCAACATCACTGCAACTGCTCAAAGTTTTTTTGATGCTTGTGAAACTGGAAAAGCTTGGACTGGTTGCCAACAATATTGCACGCCAAACGCTACGTTTTCATCGCAAGCCAATCCTCTTGTAAATATCACTAGCCTATCCGTCTATTGCGATTGGATGCGAAATGTTCTGACAGGCTTGACTGATGTGAGTTATGAAGTCAAGTCTTTTGCTACAGACACGGCACGTCACAATGTTGCAGCCTTTGGTGTGTTTTATGGCACACATCTAGTAGATGGACTCGTATCACCTACTGGCAAAAAGATTGCTACCGATTATGTTTATGTCATGCAATTCACCAATGACAAAATAAGCCATATGACCAAAATATGGCATGCATGAATTGAGTCAAGCAATTTGGCATTGCCACTTTAAAACCACCAACTGTCGTGTAAAACGACACTAGATGACCACATCAACCCACGAGCACGGTCAACCCGCAGAAATCCGACCTGACTCAACGATTTGTACGCATAGCTTGTCCTTTTAAAGGACATCGATATCTTGGCAATAAAAAATCAAATTTAACCACCAAGCGCACCGTATACCAAGTTTTTGTAGAGCATTCGATTAGGCACGCGATAAGAAGGTGCTTGCGCCATCAATACGCCAACCAACTGCGATTTGGGATCAATCCAGAAACTTGTACCCCAAGCGCCCGCCCACATCGCATCACCTTTTGATCCAGCAGTCCAACCCATACCTTCATCCAATCTCACACCAAACCCAATACCAAATCCATAGCCAGGGCCAGTGGTCCCAATCGTGCTTCCACCCATGCCTACCGTGTGTTGAGACAACATAAATTCAACAGTTTTAGGTGACAGGTAGCGTCGCCCGTTTAGTTGCCCTCCGTTAACCATCATTTGCGCATATTGCAAATAATCTTGCGCAGTACCAACTAAGCCTGCGCCACCTTTAAAATAACATTTTCCACGCGGGTCGTATGACTGCCTATATGACTGCAACATCCCTGCCTTGAGAGGATCACTGTCAAGGCACTCAGCAAGCCGACTCGTCTTTTCAGGCGGCACCCACCAAGTTGTATCATTCATATTTAATGGGCCCAACAATAGGTTGTGCACAATTTCATCTAGTGGTTTATTTTCAACTCGCTCAATCAATAGACCAAGTACGTCAACTGCAATCGAGTATTCCCAAAAAGTGCCCGGCTGGTGGGCTAATGGAATTTGACCCAAGTTCTTCAACATATCAGCAGCGGTGATGTCCACCTCGCGCGCCTCAATATTTAGATCGGTGTATAACTTACGAATGCGTTCGGACTTAGTGCTACCGCCATAAACAAATCCGGCGGTATGTCTCATTACGTCATGAACTAACATTGGGCGCGCAAGATCTACATCTCCTTGCGCGGTTTCCACCTTCAAGTTCTTGAGCTCAGGTAACCACTTTACAACTTGATCATTGAGTCTCAACTTGCCCTGCTCTACCAACATCATGGCAGCTGTTGTGACTATCGGCTTAGTCATAGAGGCAAGTCGAAAGATACTTTGTTTAGACATTGGGCGGGTCTTGGCTGCATCTTGAAAGCCGTGCGCTTCAAAATGAACTGTTTTTCCCTTGTGTGCGATTAAGCTGACCGCACCAGGAAATATGCCTTGCTCAATTTGAAACTTCATTGAGGGTGCAATTCTTTTAAGACCCTGGGGTGAAAATCCAGAAGAGGCGTGTACTGACCCACTACCCGCTATAGTGCTTAGACCAATCATTCCTGCAGATATGCGTTTCAGACTTTCGCGTCTAGCTAATTGATTGCTGTATAAGATTTCTTGTTGCATGTAAGTCTCCTGTGCATTAAATAATTGTTAGCAAAATGAACTTAACTAATTTGACACTGCTGCGCAATAGAGGATTCCTCAGGGCATTGGTATAAACCCTTTCCAGTGCGTATTTAGACCCTTTAAGGGTACTCCCCCATTAGGTTTTTATCAATTCGCGTCACCATTGCTCTCAAATTTAATTAATCTTTGACAATTCAAAGGACTCTTGTATGCGCGCTTTTTTAAATTTATTTTTAGTAATTTTCATATCTGTTTTTCAAGTTAGTGCTTTCGCACAGAACTTTCCTAACCAAAAATATGAAGTGTGGGTAGCTAAAGACTTTCGCTTTCATACTGGCGAGATAGCGCCATCTTTGAATATTGGTTACACCACCATCGGCAACCCAGTGGGTGAAGCAATCGTTATTTTGCATGGCACTACTGGAACGGGTGCAGGCATGCTCAGTAACGCATTTGGCGGTGAATTATTTGGTCCCGGCCAGCCTTTAGATGCAGCAAAATATTTTATTGTTCTACCCGACTCTATTGGCACGGGCAAATCAAGCAAACCCTCTGACGGTTTGAAAGCCCAATTTCCAAAATATAACTATGACGATATGGTCTCAGCCCAATACCGACTTCTCACTGAAAAACTCAATCTAAAACACGTTCGTATGATTTTGGGTAACTCCATGGGCGGCATGCAAACATGGTTATGGGGCGTAAAACACCCAACCTTTATGGATATCTTGGTTCCCATGGCGTCTATGCCTAGTGAAATGTCAGGCCGTAATTGGATGATGCGTCGCCTCATCATTGATTCCATTCGCAACGATCCAGAATGGATGAATGGCAATTACGTCAAACAGCCCCGTAGTCTGCAATTCGCTAGTGTTTTATATGCCATAGGAACAAATGGTGGTAACCAAGGCCTCCAGCGGCAAGCGCCCACCCGGGCCAAAGCCGATCAATTATTGAACGCGCGATTGACCGCTCCTTTTACGGGTGATGCGAATGACAATCTCTACCAATGGGATTCATCCAGAGACTACAACCCAATCGATCAGATCGACAAAATCAAAGCTACTCTGCTTGCCATCAATTCAGCGGATGATGAACGCAACCCGCCAGAATTAGGCGTCATGCAAAAAGCGTTAGCAAAAATTCCAAACTCTCGTCTGCTGCTTATTCCTGCCTCTGATCAAACTGCGGGCCACGGTACGACAGGTCAAGCCAAATGGTGGAAGCAAGAAGTCGGGGCTTTGATTCAGTCTGCGCCATATCTAAAGTAATCAAATAATTAAAACACAGCCCGAAAACGATAAAAACAAATTTTCAGCTTGATTGAACTCTGATGACTTTGAAAATCAGGATATCGCCACTTTGCAGCAATACCTGATTCAGGATGGCTTGTACTTAGAGCTTGTTAAATTATTTTATTTGTGACAATTTGTCTACCTTGGCACGCTCAATGTTTCGCTCGGCATCTTCAGGCAATAGAAGTCGTTCTTTGACAAACCTTTGAGCTGCTGCTTTCACAGCGTCAACATAAGCATCTTGATTGGCATAGCGCTCTTCCAAAGATAATCTTGGATCCTGGGCAGATGTCCTCTCTGCCTTTGTGATTGCAAAGGGCGACATAGCACCTTGCAGCGGAAACAAGTTACCTGGACCATATCCAACTGCACGAGGATTCCAAGCTGTGTATGAGGCTTTAGGCACTGCCAAGGGCAATGAGCGAATACCTGCTAAAGCCACGCCATCAGCATCGGCAAGTGGAACAAGGACTTCATACCTGCCCAACACCTTGGGCGGAAACTGGGTCTGATCGGACACATATGCACTTGTGTACAGCTCTTGATAAGGCAAAGTAGGGATGTTTTTGGGGACAGCTAAATCAGCAGGCACAAGTGTGCCGTGCGCCCTCATCGGAACTCTGCTTGCTGGGGGCTCAGTACCAACCGAAATCCATTCATTTAAGGCACTGAGTAGTGCACGCATGGGTTGACCTGCGTGCAGGGGATTGACTGGAAGTGACATGGTTTTGGCTTGACTCATCACTGCTCCAGGCACTGTAAAGTGAGGTGTTCCCGCAATCATGTAAGCCCTTACATTGGCAGGTAGATCAATGTGATTGCCAGAGGGGTCTGTGACCAATAGCGATGCTCGCGATCCCCACCATTCATGCTCACTGTCAGTTTGCATGACTTTGGGGCAAGTCTGTGTTTGACGGCACTTTGCCAACAAGCCGTCTTTTTGGCCTGTAAAAGGATCGGTCATCACTTCATAAGTAAAAGGGAAAAGATCAATTTGCCAAGCAGGATCTTGAGGGTGCCTAGAATTTCGACTGGGTTGTCCAAATCTGTAATTGGTGGCCATTCGCCGAGCACCAGCAACGTGAGGCATGAGTCCTTCAAATACTTGTTTGCCATTCAAATCTTCATTGAACCCTAACCACAAAAAATCTCTTAAGAATCGACCTGATTGAGAAACACCAAATCCTATTGCCCGCTGAATGTTTGAGCTGCCGTTTTGAACCAATGGATTCAATGAACTGCCATTGGACTTTAAAAACGAGGCAATGTCGCGTGTAACCGCAAAACCCATTCCGAACAGCACGGGCTCTTTGGCCTTGTAAGTGACTTCATAAAGAGCACCGGCATCAAAACCTTGTGGCCTGGAAATTTCAATAGATTGAGGCCCTGTAACTTTGATTGTCAAATCTGAGGGGCTAGCGCGTTGATTCGTCCATTGCGCCCGAACAGTGGCTTTAACACTTGATGGATCTTCAATGAGTGCACTTAAACGCACATTGATTGGATTTGTCAGATGATCAAATTGAAACTCGTCGCGTGCATTGCCAGTGAGACCGATGGCTGATGGAGCCTGCATTGCCAATTGCAGCGGTTGGGTGGGTATATCGCCTTGCCATCCTATCCATGCCATTGTGTAGCCTTGTCGGTGCAGGTAACCAATGCCTGCATCTTGCGCTTTTGCTACATTGTTAGCGCCAGGTTGTGGCGAGTCATCAAACAGTTGAGGTGCAAGTTTTCTACCGCGATTAGGTACATCAACTAGCAGTGTTTGATTGCCTGCTTGTCTGTTGGTTGGTTGAAGCAGCACAACATCGGCAGCAGCCTCAACTTGCCCCTTTCCATTTTTAGGGGCGAAACTTAAGTCTGCTATGACGCTATTTCGTTTGTCGTTAGGGTCGAGGGCGACAATCGCTTTTGCTTTGATCAGGGTATAGGTGCCAACATTTGGAAATACTCTTCCTTCAAATGCAATGGACCTTTCTTGAATATCAAACTTAACAACTTCAGCCTGACAAATTAAGGCGAATGTAGACCCAATCGCAATCAATCCCAACTTAGAAATTTTCATAGATTTATCCTTTAAAGAGCCCTAATTTATACAGGTCAAAATTTCTGGCGCTGGGAAGCACCGTTTTGACATCGCTGTTACCACCAACTGTCGTGTTAAACGACACCTGATGTCCACATCAACCCACGAGCACGGTCAACCCGCCGAAACAAAACCTAACTCGACGATTCGTACGCAGCGGGTAAAAAAATCAGGGCATTTTTCTAAATCCCAAACTTTATTCAAAAGTTCTGAGATTCAAAGAATCAATCCTTGTTCAAACGCTCTCTTACAGCCATCAAGCCTTTTGGCTCACCATTAAACCAAAACCAAGCTGTATCTGTTCCACC
>Ga0315899_10009755_pt1 | contig 10307 bp, 4 predicted proteins | sample LakEriMetagenome_2_FD_203518 | JGI IMG/M metagenome (GOLD analysis project Ga0315899, IMG submission 203518) | Freshwater fungal communities from buoy surface, Lake Erie, Ohio, United States - Buoy 4 MA112 | ecosystem: Environmental > Aquatic > Freshwater > Lake | place: USA: Lake Erie, Ohio...
CGGCCGGGTCGGGTTGCGCTGGTGTTGATCGATGCGGCTGCCGCCCACCGCACCATTGAGGAAACACACCGGGATCTGGTGGGCTTCGACCAGGTGGCGGCCCAGCTCCATGGCCCAGTAGCCCACCTGATGGCGTTCGCTGTCTCGCCCGCGGTGGACGGCAGGGCCCCAGGAGCCTGACTCGGCTGGTTCGTGGCCCATGCTGCCGAAGGATCGGATCCAGTTGCTTTGAAAGTCGGGTTTGTCCGGACCCCAATCCGTGGCGACCGCATTGGATTGTCCGTCGATGAGGTAGGCGTCCCCGCAAACGAGATTGGTGGCTGAATAGACTCGTGTCTCCCGCCCCTCATGGAGACGAACCAATTCGAAGCGGTATTGGATCAGCCCGGGCTTGAGGGGCAGATCGAAGCGGAAGGAACGTTCCGCCTTCAACCGTTCCCGGCGTTGCGTCACGAGCCTGTCCCCCGGCCCCGCCCCCGACGTATCCTGGGCAAACAATCGAACCACCACCGTTTCGGCGGTTTCTTGGATGGAGCCCGTCGCGACCAGTATTCCCTCATTGCGGTCGTTTCGGGCGTAGAATTGGTTGTCCTGCGGCAGCTCTGCGGATTCGGGCGATCGGTGAACCCACCGGTCATGGCTCGGGGGCCGAACCGTTAACGTTACTGATTTGCGGATCGGCGTTCCGCCATTGTCGATTGTGGCGGTCACGGTCAATTGGCCCTCCTGGAGGGCACGTTTCAGGATCAGGTCGTTGCCTTGGGTTTCCCGGATTGTGGCCAGTGGTTCCACCGACCAGGTCACTTTCAGTGGCGAGGCTCCGGCAGCGATCAGGGCTGCCTCCGTCGATTGAAGTTGGACCTTCAGCGACAGGGGGCTACGGCCATCCCAGCGGCTTGGTGCCTTCAGCGAGAACTCCGGATCGGGGATGGCCTCGCGGACGGTGACACGGATCTCCTGCTGGCGGACGCCCTCCGGATAGGCGGCATGGAAGGTGAGGGTAACGGTTTGATTGCCCGAGACCCGGCCTGCCGGGAGCGAGTAGCGGAACTGGTTGACCGCCACCACCGACGCAGCCTGTCCCTCGCCCACCCGCCGAGACCACCATACCCGTTGAGCGCCCCCGGCCGTTGCCACTAATCCCAGAGCCTGTCCCTCGTTCACGACAGCCTGTCCCTGTTTGAATGGAGCCTGTCCCTGGGGCTGTTCTGCGGTCACACCGAAATCGCGTCCGGTCCGGACCATGGGTCCCACAGCCGTTTGCAGCATTTTTTGGTTTTCATACTCGAAATGGATCCAATCCGGGCTTCGAACCCGGTTTGAAACGCGGACTTCATCGATAACGCCATTGAAATCAAACTGGTCGTACCAGCCGCCAATCCACAGTCGGGCCGGTTGTCGTAGATTCAGCGGAGCTCTCGGAGTCCGGGAAACCCCATCCAAGACTCCATTGATATAGACCTTGGATTCGCCCGCTTCCCAGGTGTGGACGACTTGGGTCCATTGATGGGCGGGAACCGGGTTCTGGGTGGCGACATTGGCTCCGGAAAAATAGCAATCCAACCGGATCTGAGGCGGGCTGGCGTAGTGAAGCACCACCTTGCCTTGGGCCTGTTCATTGCCCCAGGCGAGGATGCGACCGTTGGCTTGGTCCGCTCGAAACCAAGCCTGCGAGGTATGCGGGGCATCGCCGGCGGGGTAGCGGTTTTGTGTGTTCCCTCCAAAAATGCCCCGGCCCTCCTTGAAGTTTCGGGCGGTTCCGATGATCCCCCGGGTGAGTGAGGTTCCACGGTTTTCCGAACTCACAGATCCAGTGATGTCCTCAACGGAATCTCCGAGGTGCCAGGTTCCGATGTACCCATTGGATCGGTTGAAGACCTCGGTGCCGCGGGAGAGGTTTTGGGCGCTTGGGTTGCCCCAGTGCAGGCGGAGTTCCTGGCGATGGTTGCCGCGGATTTGCGGGATAAGCACCCAAATGGCGGCGGATCGGTTGTTGGCATCCCACGATTCGATTTCGAAGGGCAGTGGTCGTCCCTCGGGCGTGGAGAAGCGCAGGTCTTCTCCATGGGGACAGGCTTGCGAGAAATTGAACCCATCGCCTTCCAACCGAACCAGTAAGGGAAAAGACTCCAGCGTGATCCCCTCCGGCAGGTGGGCGCCATCGGGTGTTGTCAGGATGAACATGGAACCCGAGTGTTTCCATTGGGGGACCGGGTGGCTTGCGGTATTTCGAGCCGTCGCCGTATGGGATGCGGTCAAGATCTCCCAGCGGGCAGCCATGGCCTGAACCCGGTCGGGGTATTGAGACGCGAGATTGGCGGTTTCACACCGGTCCTCACCGAGATGGTAGAGTTCCCAGGCACTGTTGGCACCGGCGGCCACGATCTTCCAGTCACCCTCCCGAAGGGCCCGGTTGCCTTCATGCTGCCACCAGATGGACTCCCGCTGCAGGTCCGTGTCTCGGGCAAAGGTCCGGGCAAGGCTGCGTCCGGGTGGCTTCGGCATTTCCAGAGGGGCATCTTTGGGGGGCCAGTTGCCTCCGGCCAATTCCAGAATCGTAGGGACCAGATCGATGACGTGGCTCGGGGTGGTTCGCAGTGCGCCGCGCTCAGTGATTCCTTGAGGCCAATGGACGATCAACGGGGTGGAAATACCCCCTTCATGGACCCAGGTCTTGTGCCGGCGGAACGGCGTGTTGGCTAATGACGACCATCCCGGGCCAATGCTCAAGAAGCTGGCTCCGGTTCCGCACAAGGCATCCGCAGCGTGTCCGTCTCCGCGAACCATCATTTCGGCGCTCGCACCATTGTCGGAGAGGAAAACTAGCAGGGTGTCTTCGAAATGACCCTGTGACCGGAGTAGCGCGACGATCCGCCCGATCTCCCGGTCCATTCGGTCCACCATGGCGGCGTGAACTGACATCTTGTCGGCCTGAAAGCGACGCTGGCTGGGGGAGAGTTCGACCCAAGGCCGTGGTCGGTTGACCTCGTTGCCTCCCAAGGCCTTCAACGCAGCGGGAAAGTCGTAGGGCGGCCCAATTTCACGTTCCATGGGTGGTAACGTTCCAGAGATCAGACTGGACGAACGGATTCGATTCCAGCGTTCCTCCCGAAGTTGGTCCCATCCGGTCAGGTAGCGGTTGCGGTGCCGATCCACATCGCGAGCAGGAGCCTGGAGCGGGAAATGCGGCGCCGTGAAGGCCACGAGACTAAAGAACGGTTGTTGCCCAAAGCGGGACGCATGGTCCTTCAGGCATCGGATAGCATGGTCTGCAATCGCGGTGGTCGCGTAGTAGTTGGATTGGGCAGGGACAGGCTCCAGGGCAACATCATCCTCCGAGTGGAGACGGGGCGCAAAGTAACGATCGTGATCGTCCAATCGATAGGATCGGTCGAACCCATGGGCCAAGGGTTTCCCGTCCACATGCCATTTTCCGGAATGGTAGGACCGATACCCCAAGTCTCTGAGGTATTCAGGCAGGAGTCTGGCCCACGATGGCCGTTTACCATTGCTGCCACTTTGGACGCCGGGGACGGTGTCTCGTCGGACCTGTTGGGCGTAGAAGCCGCTCAGAGCCGAGGCGCGGGAAGGCCAACAACGGGCAGTATTGTAGAACTGGGTGTAGCGAAGCCCCTCTGAGGCAAGGGCATCTAGTTGAGGCGTCGGGATTTCGCCTCCGTAACAGCCGAGGTCCGAGAACCCCAAATCGTCGGCCAAAATCAGGACGACATTGGGGCGCTTGCCCGGCGCTCCAGGCGCGGCCGTCCCTGAAGTCAAAAAAGAGCCTGTCCCCAATAGAGCGATCAGGATCCAACGCACGTGTCTTGGCAGATTCATGATGAAAGGGGACAGGCTATTAAGAGGGATTGAGAGAGGGATTGAGGGACAGGCTCTCGGGCGATGAAACGGTTGGCTGGCAAGAGCGTGAAGTTCGGACCGATGGGTCAGGGGCTATGGACGTTCTGGACGTTTAGGGACAGGCTCTTTTCACGACAACGAGCTTAGGTGTTGTGACCAAAACCGCCGGAAACATCGTTTGAGGAGCAACTCAGGGTTTGCGGGGAGACAGGAAAATGTTGCCGGCATCCAGACTGGGCCTGCTGGGGTCTTTTCCCAGTGCCGAGACGGGGTAGTTGGTCGTCCAGGAGGCGTGCCGAGAATGGCTTACGGCAAGTCGGAGATTGGGGCAGGTTTCTCCTAGAGAAAATAGCAGGGCCACCCGCTGTTCGGGAAGAACGAAGCGGCCGTCCGCATCACTGGCAGCGAAATCCTGTCGCAAGACTTGTTCCTCGGCAGCCTTCAGGAAACCGCCCGTGCTGCGGCGGTGTGTCCAGAGAGTTCGCCCGACCATGGCGTTGGGAACAGGCTTCCCGGTAACCGAATCGGTGACTTGGCCGCTGACCCGAGCCGCTGTGTAGGTCACAGCAGGGCCGCTGAGTGAGCCGCATCCACAGAGAACGGCGGTTGTGAGCGAAAAAAACGAGATTTGTAATCCAGTCATGCAGCGACTGGCGCTCCTCACTAATCTTTAGGGGCTGCCAGAAGGCTCAGAACCTCTCGGATCAGCCGGCTCATGGCGAACGGTTTTTCCAAGACTACGTGTGCCCCTGCCTCAGTCGCCAATTCCAGGGAACGATCGTTTCGCAGATCCGCATCCGCCGACATCGCGATGATTGGGAGTGTCGGGTGGTTCTGCCGCACGGTGCGGATGAGCTCAATCCCGGGGATTTCAGGCATCATCAGGTCGGTTAGCAACAGGTCCACCCGATGGTTTTTAGCCTGCTCCAAAGCTTCCCGACCATTGCCTGCTATGACGACCGAGAACCCGGATCGTTCGAGAAATCCATGCAGGATGCCACGCAGGTCGATGTCGTCATCGACCAGAAGGATCAGACCCTTGGACTGTTTAGCGTTGGGCACCTTGTTGATTGTGGGGTGGTATCGGTCGTCCGATCCCAGGGCTTGAGACATTCGAGGAGACTCTGGGAATTGTCGGTGCGATTTTTTTGAAGGGGTTGAAATTTCGGGGTGGTGCCACTCCGAATGGAAGCAGCTCAAACAGGGGTCTTCCTATTTTCCAGCCGATCTTTAATCTGCGCCGCCGGTTTCCGGGGTGTTTTGAAATCCCCGATCTGCATACCATGACGTCCGCCCAGATCCGCCAGTCGTTCTTGGACTTCTTCCATTCCAAGCAACACACGATCGTTCCCAGCTCCAGCCTATTGCCGGACAGCCCCAACCTGCTGTTCACCAATGCCGGAATGAACCAGTTTGTCCCAATATTCTTGGGCGAACGGAAGGCCGATGTCTCCAAGTGGGGCGGATCGATCCCGGCACTCGATACCCGGGCCGCCGATACCCAGAAGTGCATCCGTGCTGGCGGCAAGCACAACGATCTGGATGACGTGGGCCTGGATACCTACCACCACACCTTTTTTGAGATGCTGGGGAATTGGTCCTTCGGCGACTACTTCAAGAAGGACGCCATCGATTGGGCTTGGGAGCTGGTGATCGAGGTTTGGAAATTTCCGCCGCAGCGGGTCTACGCCACAATATATCAGCCCAATGCGGCCAAAAAGGATCCCGCAGAGCGCGATCAAGAAGCTTGGGAATTGTGGGCCGCAAAGTTCAGGTCGGTCGGTTTGGATCCGGAAATCCACATCGTCAACGGCGGCAAGAAGGACAACTTCTGGATGATGGGCGAAACCGGTCCTTGCGGCCCCTGCACGGAGATTCATGTCGATCTGCGTCCGGGCGCTCGTGAAACATCATTCGAAGAGCAGGCCGAGGGAGCCAAGCTGGTCAACGGTTCGGATGCTCGATGCATCGAGATCTGGAACAACGTGTTCATTCAGTACAATGCCAATCCAGATGGCACCTTCACACCGCTGCCGGCGCAGCACGTCGACACGGGCATGGGCTTCGAACGGGTGACTTCGATCATCCAAGGCACCCGAGGACTCACGGATTTCCAGAACGCGAAGATCTCGAACTACGAGACCGATATCTTCCGACCGATCTTCGACGAGATAGAACAGCTCAGTGGCCAGAAATACGGTTCTACGTTGCCGAAGCAGGGCAGCACCGGAGACACCGAGCAAGAGAAGGTGGACGTGGCCTTCCGGGTCATCGCCGACCACATTCGAACTCTGAGTTTTGCCATCGCCGATGGCATCCAACCGGGCAACAGCGACCGCAATTATGTCCTGCGTCGCATCCTGCGCCGCGCGGTGCGCTATGGGCGTACGCTGGGGTTCCACGAGCCGTTCTTCTACAAGCTTGTCGACGTGTTGGCCCGGACCATGGGCGATGTGTTTCCTGAGATTCGCACCCGGAAGCAGCAGGTGAAGGATGTCTTGCGTCTCGAGGAAGAGGCCTTCAATCGCACCTTGGATCGAGGTATCGAGTTGTTCGAAAAGGAATCCTCACAGGCCGCCTCCTCGCTGATCTCGGGTGCGTTCGCCTTCCGGCTGTACGATGAGCAAGGGTTCCCGCTGGACCTCACCGAACTCATGGCCCGCGAGCGCGGACTGTCGGTGGACAAGGCGGGTTTTGAAGAACTGATGGAGGAGCAACGAGCCCGTGCCCGCGCCTCTCAGAAGAAGCAGGTGATCGAACTCTCGCAAATTGAGACCAAGTCCCCGACACGGTTCCTCGGGTACGACGCATTGGAAATCGGGGCCCAGGTCTTGGAGGTGGTCGAGCTGAAAGACAAGACCGCCATCATCCTCGATGCTTCCGCCTGCTACGCCGAGATGGGTGGACAGGTCGGCGATAGTGGCGAGATCAGTGGCTCTGGGCATCTCTGGCGTATCGCCAGCACCCAGAAATCCGGCAACGTTTGGCTGCATTTTATTGAAGGCGGTGACGCTCCAGTGGTCGGCGCATCGGTGAACCTCCGCGTCGATGCGAACCGTCGGCACGCCATCGAACGTCACCACACGGTGACTCACCTGCTGCATTGGGCTCTTCATGAAGTGGCCAGCAAGGAAGCCTCCCAAAAGGGGTCCAACGTCACTCCGGAGAAGCTGACATTCGACTTCAACAGCGCCCCGCTGACCCCTCAGCAGGTGATCGACATCGAGCGGTTAGTCAATGAGCGCATCTTAGAGAACGCTCACGTGGGGTGGGTTGAGGTTCCTCACGCCGAGGTCAAGAATCGCAAGGATGTGCTCCAGTTCTTCGGTGACAAATACGGCGACATAGTCCGTGTCGTGCAGATCGGTGGACAGGCTGCCCAGCTCAACGGGTATTCCATGGAGCTTTGCGGCGGAACACATACCCGAGCCACGGGTGAAATCGGAATGTTCCGCATCTTGGGCGAATCGGCGGTAGCCGCCGGAGTTCGCCGCATCGAGGCCATCGCCGGGATGCCCGCCCTCGACAAAGCGCGCGCTGACGAGGCCCTCATCCGCTCATTGGCCACTAAACTCAACAGTCCTCTGGGTGAATTGGAGAAAAAGCTCGAGGGTCTCTCGGCGCACAGTCGTGAGTTGGAGAAATCCCTCAAGGCCGCCTCCCAGCGGGAGGCAGTTGGCAAGGCTCGGGAATTGTTGGTCAAGTCCGAGACACTGAATGGTATCCCGGCGTTGATCACGAATCTGGGCGAGGCCGATGGCGAAACCCTCCAGACCGTGGTGGATGTGCTGAAGTCCCAGTTCAATGGCGTCATCCTCCTGGGAGGTCATTCGGCCGGTACCGTCGCTTTGGTTGCCGCGGTGACTCCGGAGTTCACTGCCAAAGTCCAGGCTGGCAAGCTCATTCAGGCCATTGCCCCGATCATTGGTGGGAAGGGTGGAGGGCGTCCGGATGGGGCTCGTGGTGGTGGTAAGGATGCCTCCCGACTCGAGGAGGCCCTGGCCAAGGCCAAGACTCTCCTCTGAAGCATTCCTTAGGATCCATTGAGGTCAGCGCAGTTCCCAACGTTCATCAAAGAACCCTGCGGCGGAAATTCTGCCCGGGGTTCGGGCATTGGGCTGCTGCCGAAGATCGATGATGGCCCAGTCCGGCAGCTTTGGGGTTTGCCGTGCATTGTTGAGATAGTCGTAGTCCCTGAAGGTGAATCCACTGTTCAGCACGACATAGCGTGTGGGATTCAAGGGGTTTGGGAACACGAGGATCGGAACGTGGGTGTCGGTGGCAAAGGATTGGCCTCCCACCACGATGCGATCCTTTTCCCACCGAATGGGGAGTGACGGGGCCAGTTTGGCGAGCAGTTGGTTGCTCGAAGGGTCTCCCCACAGAACGAGGTTGTGATCGCGGATATCCGCTTCCGAGACATCCTTGTCGGATTTCTGTCGGGCATCACCGCGATAGTGACGCCGCCAATGTTCGATGGCTCGGGCTGACTCGCTTGTCACCCAATTGCCGGCGGCGGTGTTCAGTGGTGTTCCAGTTGGTAGCACCATCATGAAAGAATCCATGAAGGCGTCGTCGATGGGCCCTTGGAGTCCGTGACGTTTGCGCAGCCCTGCTGTCAGATCTGGACCCGTCCTCCAGACCCCGTTCTTGCGGTGGAAGCTGGCCTTCCAAGAACGATCGGTTCCGGGTCGCGTGGATTCCAAGATCACCGTGTTGTCCGTTCCCGCGAAAGCCACCCGAACGGGTTGGTGGACTGGGAACGGCGCATCGCCTGGGCCGAATTCAAGAGTTAGAGCTTCCACACCGTCGGCCTCGACCCGAAGGAGCCTGTCCCCATCCGGGAGTTGCGCTATCACGCGACCTGGCTCCCAGTGTTCAGTCAATGCGTCGACGGTCACCCACGCCATCTGGGGGTATCGCAGCGAATGGGTCACCATGCGAACCTCACGCGGCACCCGGGTGCGACCTGCTGCCGCCAATGCATCCAATCGACGATTCAGTTCTGCCTTGGCCCCTGCCTCGTATTTGTGACCTGTCTTGGGTCCGATCAGGTGGGTCAGTTCCATGCCCTCGGCCCGCAATGCTGATCGCATCGCGTCTGCAGCCTGGATCTGGCGATCCTCCTCACCGCTGTAGGCGATGAGCGGGACCATGGATACATTCACTGCATTTGCCGTCGCGTCATGCAGTCGCCAAAGCTTCTGTTCCCACACAGCGGGGCGGAGTTGCTCCTGCTGGAAGACTCGGAGAAATTCGGCCGTCTCGCTGAATCCGGCGCCGGGAGCGGCAGCGGCCCATCGGGTTGCGTGGTGCACGGCGAAGTGCCAAGCAGATGCTCCACCGAGCGAAAACCCTCGAACGATCAGGCGGTTCTCATCAATTGGATAGCGCCGTTGGACCTCCTTGAAAGCCTCCCAGAAATCGGTTTCTCCGGCGAATCGGCTGCCGTTGCAATAGCGCCCGTAGAGGTGCAGGACGAACGCATCTGGAGGGGCGAATTCACCGACATTCCTCATTCTGTCGGCGATGAAGGCCAGTTCGCTCAGTGTCTCGCCCCGTCCATGGAACCAAAAATCAAGGCGCCACTGTCTGCCGGAGTTGGGGCGCCAACCTTGCGGAATCACCAATCCGAACGGTTGTACGGATCCATCAATCCGGGACATATATCCGCCAACCGTGGGCCCAGGAACATCCGTCCAAGGAGCCTGTCCCTTATCCAGTGCCTGCAATCGGTCGGTGGCCGTCTTCAACTGCAAACGAGCGGAATCCACCTCGTTGGTCTTGAAGATCTCCTGGTAGCGCAGCGCCCAGTCCACGGATTTGCTGAAAATCGCGACGTCTGCCCAATGCCTCAGTTGCTGTGGATTATGGGACCAGCGTAATCGAGCCTCGGCGAGATTGACCTCCAGCATCTTCGCCTCGGCACTGAGTTCTTGCCGGATCGATTCGGAGATGGCGATTCCAACCGGTGGGACTCGTCGAACGGTTTCAGACGAATTGTCCAATGGACCATCAGCCAAGAGGCTTCTCGTCGGTGTCTGAACAGACACAAAAACCAGAATCAGAACCAGAATTAGGGACAGGCTCGGCGACCTGTGCTCATAGCGATTTACGTTATGCATCGTAAAATACATGGGGTGGTCATGAGGAGACCCTTATCCGACTCATCGGATCAAGTATCTGATCTGAAAAGGCTGCTGTTGCCAGCCTCGCAAATCGATCCTCCGGTAAGCGTTCGGAGTTCTTTGGCTTTGGGGAGAAGGCGAACGGGTGCCGAGTTGTCGTGTTTGGCTGTCGAGGAGGGGTGACCAGGGGGCTAAATCCGAAGCGAATCATTCAATCGACCATCCATCATTGATGGCAAAATCAATAGTGATACGGGCAGGATTCAGCTGCTGGCCAGAACCCGCGCTGGGCGGAGACTGAAGAGGGAAGATGTTTCCAGG
>Ga0315899_10009758_pt1 | contig 10304 bp, 10 predicted proteins | sample LakEriMetagenome_2_FD_203518 | JGI IMG/M metagenome (GOLD analysis project Ga0315899, IMG submission 203518) | Freshwater fungal communities from buoy surface, Lake Erie, Ohio, United States - Buoy 4 MA112 | ecosystem: Environmental > Aquatic > Freshwater > Lake | place: USA: Lake Erie, Ohio...
AGTTAGATATTTGTGTTAGTTAGATATTTGTGTTAGTTAGATATTTGTGTTAGTTAGATATTTGTGTTAGTTAGATATTTGTGTTAGTTAGATATTTGTGTTAGTTAGATATTTGTGTTAGTTAGATATTTGTGTTAGTTAGATGTAAATTAAAAATGTCTGTAAATATGCTATAGTATATCTTGTTTGCCTGCCTTACTAACACTGACTACTAACACACTAACACTGACTACTAACACTGACTAACACTGACTAACACTGACTAACACACTAACACTGACTACTAACACTGACTACTAACACTGACTACTAACACTGACTACTAACACTGACTACTAACACTGACTACTAACACACTGACTACTAACACACTGACTACTAACACACTAACTACTAACACACTAACTACTAACACACTAACACTGACTACTAACACTTGTTTGCGCCCTGTTTGAGTCTTACTGACCTTGACTGACTCTGGGTTTGTGTGTAATTCTGTTGTTTGGTTCATGCTAAATATTTATAAGCAGGTGTTACTGAGTAGAGATTGCTGAGACTCGACAGAACCATCACACAGGTACGTATTGGCAACGTTGGAACTTTTTCAGCACAAATGCTTGAAAAAGACGGGTTCGATTCCCGTCGTTGCTTTAAAATTATTTTTAGGCATGGTTTTCCAGTTATGAGTATTAAAGTACATGACAAGCCAGCGCTGAAAACAAGGACAACCAAGCGTGATGGACATGGAAGAATACTTCTCGGGGGATGATGACGACGAACTCCAGCAGGCAATAAGGGAGAGCCTTGCTGGACCCCCACAAGACTTTGACAGAGCTCAGAGGGAGAGCCTTGCTGGACCCCCACAAGACCTTGACAGAGCTCAGGAAGCTCTGCTTGCTAGCTGCGCAGACGCCAAAAATGCGCGTGCCCGAGCAATGGTTGAAGCTCAGAAGATTCGCTGGGCTCTACAAAAACGAGAAGAAAAAAGAAACCTTCGGAGTGCGATTGCAGCGAGCCTCGAAGACATGGAGGCAGGCGCCGCACGCGCAGCAGGAGACGCCGCCCCCAACATCCGCGCGGGCAGGGGCGAGGGTGGCGCCGCGTGCAGGGGCGAGGAGAGCGTCGCACCGCCCATGGACATTTGCCCTATCTGTCAGACAGCAACGATGGTTGATCACCAATTTCTGTTGAAATGCTGCGGCGGAAAAAATTGGGTGTGCAGGTCGTGCGTAAAAAGATGGAGCATCCAAACGTCAGGCGATGTGGAGAGCAACCTACCTTGGAACTGTCCATTTTGCCGCAATTCAAACCAGAAAGTGTGGTTTTGTGAAGCTTGCGAGTTTACATATGACAATTTGAAGGAAGTTGTCACATATGACGACAATATAGTATTGTGTAACACATGCTATCAGCGCAAGGTTGACAGGATCAAACCCTGATTGTTTTGGTATAGATTGTGTGTAATAAATGTTCACGTAAACAAAAAAAAACTTTTGATATGATGGTAAGGAATTTGCACATTTATGACATGCAGAAACCTACACGCAAACGTAGATCAAAAGCAGAAATGGTTGTATCTAAAAGGGCCAAACATGACAGCTCACAATCTCTGTTATCACCTTTACAGGAGTTTGACCTTATATTACAACAGCACCAGATTGCTGCCCCTGATGCAAGTGCCGACTCATCTGCCACGTCAGTTTGGCTTGCTCTGAATGTTGTATTGGACCACTCCACCTTTGAAAAAACTTTGCTACAGCATGACATTGGCTCCAGACACGAGGAAAACACCGTACCATTGATTTCTAGAGCTTACGAGGAGGATTTTATGAGGGAGTGTGTAAGCGAAGACGACAAGCCATGCAGCATGGGGCAATATTGCGAATGCAATTTTATTGACAGTCAAAATCCCTTTGTAGGTGTTGCGTTCGTTATGCCCGACCTGCATGTGATTCATAACTACATGTGCATTTTATGTCTGAGAAAACTGACATTAATTCTTTTCTACCGCCTGGTAAATGGAGCATACAAGTGTAATCACCTTGCACAACTATACGGAAACATTTGCGATGTTCCTGGCGAATACCACAGCTCTGCCATGCTCGTGCTACCAAAAAATGGGGATGTACATAGTATGCCATTCCCTGTTGTGGCGCATCAGCGCAACAAATACTCTGTGATAATCAAAAATGGACATAAGTATTTGCAACAACGTAATGTGTACTTTGAGGATTTTCATTGAGCCCGGACAGCTTCTCGTGCGATTTTGTGGCGAGTGACGAGGATGTTGGGAAACGAAATTGGAGCAAATGTCAGGTATTTACTGACATAACAAACTCCTACCATGTTCTGTTTCCAAATGCTGTCATAACACAAGATTTGCTGAACGGGCTGATAGATCAGCACAATTACCCTATACATGAAAATGTTGCGTTGTGTATAGATGAATTGCTACAGCAAGAAAGAAATGGAATGGACGTACATGTGGCGTTAGACATACAGCTAACAATTAGTCTCTTACCTTTACGATTTCAAACATTATTTATGAAAAAGCTTTGTTTGCAACCAAATTATCTTTTGAATGTCGAAGCTTTGGATGACATTGGGTTTATTGTTCGGAACATCATGATCAAGAAAAATATGAATAATGTGCTCTTCAAGTTATATCAATATACAATGCCTTTTATCAAGCACAATCGCTTGAATTTTCCATTGCCTCGTTACGTTTCGAAAAATGTGCTGAAGCATTTGATACAGATTGTAGCAATTTCGTGTTTAGGCCTTCACTCTTTTAAGAGCAAAAAGCCCATTTGGAAAGTTAGAAGACAACTATTTTTATTTTTCAACAATTTAATTTTGAAAGGATCTCTGAGTGACCTGTATGTCTTCTGTAACCATCACAATTACCTGATTCGTGTCGCGCTGATAGAAAACTTCATGCAATTTTTACATAGAAGCATGGAAGTTGAAATGGAATTTATACGCATTTTTTCCAAGATTGTTTTTGATCACGAAAAAGTTATTCGATTGGTGACTTGTATTACAGACAACTTTCGCATGTCGGCATTTCAAAACGAAACTCTTGATTGGGAGCTAGTGGAAAATAAGGCTCAATTGGCAATCGAACGATGCAATCGTACATGCAAATCTCAACCCATTGTGGTGCCAAAAATTTTGCCAAGTATACACAACTGTGTAACAAATGCTGAGGAAAATCATATAATGAGCCAGATAATAACAATGCCAATGGTGTCGCAAACAATGTTATTACGACATATGTCAAATTGTGACATGCTCTCAATGGTTCTCAGTCACCGCTTAAATAAACAAGTACGCAAGTACCCGTTGCCTGTGCATATGCAACATCTTCAATTTCAAAGTATACTGGCAGCATCCAAAGTCATCAATCAGAGCTCTGTCGTGCTTCGATCTGTACTGCACGTGTGCTTGCGCTGCTGTCAGCAGTCTTCATTAATGAGAAATGACATGCGCTTGAATTTTTTGCAAAAGCCAATCTGCGTGCACTGCAACACCAATTCGCAAATTTTGACGTTAGACACACTTGGACATTTAGTGCGTGTTTTCAGGCAATATTACTATTTCTGCACAAAATGCCACAGGGTACATCTTTGGAAAGGAGGAGGACATGAATTTTTTTCTTGTACTTTTTTGCAGTTGCCACCCCCACGCAAGCACTGTGCAGTATGCTGGCGCACAAATTTTATTAGTCGTTTTAGTTGTTTCGACAAAAAGTTAGGAGTCATGCAGAATTTTTTTTTGTGTCCAAAACACCTTCCAGCAAAAATTCAATGTCAGTATGCGTACGATTTGTCATCGTTGCGCAGACTCGTAGCGCATATTCAGCATTAAAAATATTTATACAATGGTATACAATAAAGATCTGTTATAAAACATGCAAAGTCTATTATGTCTACTGATATGCTTTTATCAAGCTCGATTGCAAAGCATAAACTTGAAACCATGGAAGATCTTGTTAAGCTTGAAAAGTGTCTGCGAGTGATATACAAAACCATCGACGGCGAAACTTGTCAGGCTTTGATGACGTTAGAATATGTGTCTTGGCGTAATAAGGTCGTGAGACAATTGGCGTATGAACGTGCTACCAGCTCGTGCGAGAGCGAACCTTTGTGTGCATTTTTACCTGGAAATTTGTGTGGTTACAAATTGTATTTTAATCAAGGAAATTGCTCTATTTTTCAACTAATACCTTCGCAGTGTCAAGAGAGCATGACAAGAAAAAGAAAATTGAATGAACCAATGAAATTTTGCGACACAACTTGTAAGCATACGCGTATTTAAGAACATCGAGTTATGTCCTTTTCAACACCTGGAATGATTTCAGATTCAAAAGCACAACCTCCAAGTTTGAGACAAAACATGATGTTGCATAAACATTTATCGAACACGACCATGATGTTACAATCGCCCAAATTCCAAGCGTCCAACTTCCAAGCGCCCAACTTCCAAGCGCCCAACTTCCAAGCGCCCAACTTCCAAGCGCCCAACTTCCAAGCGCCCAACTTCCAAGCGCCCAACTTCCAAGCGCCCAATTTTCAAGCACTGCAAATTCGAAATCCGTGGGCACAGCAAATGCCAAATCTTGCTGTCTGTCCCCCTGCACAAGCATGTAATATGGAGATTATGCCGAAGGAAACATGTTGGGGAACAAGTAGCATGTCTCCTGAAGTCGAAATGCACCTTGTGTCTGAAAATATTACACCAGAAAAAGCAAGTAACCCTTTGAACAAAACACCATCATCACCAAGACAAGCACACAGCTGGACAAGTGCGGAAGATTTGGCTAATGCCATTTTTCCTTCCAATTACGAAAAAGATGCTCAAGAATCTTCTCACATGCATCAAGGCCTTTTGAATCATAAGTACGAAATCGAACAGTTGCGCACCACCGTCAACAACATCGTCAACGACATGAAGACAGATTTCTCGAGTACAGACAAGAACTCCGATGTACACTTGGCCTTACTCGATCATAAAAAACACATTGAATCCGTGATTGCGTCAATGAATCAAATGAAGGAAAACAACATCTTACAAGCAGCTGCACGTGCCAAAGCCGACGCGTCTTCAAATATGTCTTCAAAGTTGCTCATTCAAAATGAGCAACAGGAACACATGCACGAAGGCCTGTTAAATCACAAGAAAATCATCACGCACTTGAATCAAGACCTGAATCAAGGCCTGACAAATCACCAGAAACTTATTACGAACTTGGATCAAAGCCTGACAAATCACAAGAAACTTATTACGAACTTGGATCAAAGCCTGACAAATAACAAGGAATTAATTTCGACCATGGATCAAGCCCTGTTGATGCACAAGAACCGAATAAGAACGATGGAAAGCGTCCAGGCAGACACGAAGCAAGTCTTGGGAATTCATGACAAGAGAATGACGACTATGCAGGCCAACAACCATCGTGAAATTGAATCCTTACAAACTTCTGTTGAGGAGCTACGTCAAAAACTTCTGCAATTGAAAAGCGATCAGCACGTAACAACAATGTCAACAGATCGTACCAGCATTGACCACGTAATCAATAAATTGGAAGCATTAGAAAGGCAGACACTTGCAGAATTAAAGTCTTTAAAACTTGGACACAATATGCTAGTTGATGCAAACAAAGCAACTAATGACAAGGTAACATCTTTGTCAAAAGTTTGTGATCGGCCACAAGAGAAGAGTGTACAATTTGACACCATTTCTTATGTACGGCCTCCGCGTTCCAAATTCGGAATTTGAATTATTATTGTTTTTAAAACGCCACTCGTAAACCAATAGCTGATCTGAGTTTCGTTGATGCTTGGGTTGAGATGTATTTTGTGCCGGTTTGTGGGTCAACTTCTTTGCTGGTATCGTCTATTACAACTTGGCTTGCAATAAAAAAAATTAGCAGAGCAATGCTAGCGCCAATTATTGTGCTGTAGATGCTTTTATCCGTGTTACAAGAAGACTCTCGTATGCGCAACGTATCAGTACCTTGCTCATATTCCATGGACAGGTCCCGCAATGTTCGGTCATAATACACGGAACGCCCAAGAAATGCCAACACCAAAAGGTCGGTGTAATGGGTTGGCAAGATTTCGGTGTTGATTTGTATCAAATTATCGCTTGACTGCACAATTTCCGGAAAAGTGTCACTTTGTAACATACTGTTTGTATGAGTAATAAATGAATTTATAAGTTTTAATTGATGACAAGCACTCTCCATGCAACTCTGCTCCTTCACTTTATCGGCACCAGATCTTACAAGATGACGTGTGAGATGTTCTAGCAAAACACAGCATTGAAACTTTAACAACTGAGGGCTCTCAGTGACTTGCGTGTTTTGCTGCACATTGATCGAGTGGTTCCAAAACGTGGTTTGTATTGATGCTGGCAAGTCGAGACACAGCATAAATATAATGCACAAGCGCATACATACACGCATACCAAGGTGTACTTAAATAGCCACCACAGATCTACATTTTGTTTGCTTCTGTATGTTTGCTCACGTTCCCCAAATGAGCAAAATCACCAAGCTGCTGAATATTAAAAAGAAAGAATTGTTTGATCTACCCAAGCACATTAACAAAATCGCACAGTTACTGAATATAACAAAACACCAATAGTGTGGGCCAGTTTGTAAATCGCTGTTCTTTATGAACCATGGGTTCTTTATGAACCATGGAGGGGTGAGGAAGCATGTTACCAGTACTTGGACCAGGAACCAAAACAAAATCCATATTAAGAATGCACTTTCCGAACGATTCACCGAACGATTTGGGTCCTCCTGATGCTTGTTCTGCACTGGCTGTTGTGCATGCCCAGAATCATCCATGAAATCGATTGCTGTGCATGTTTGTTGTTGTACTCGGCATTGTTCTGGGTGCAGTAATTGGCATTTCAGTAATTGGCATTTCAACGCCAATTCGCCATAAATTTGTAATATCAAAGCTATGAATAATAGCACCCACTCTGTCATTATGGAAACGTTCAATACTCGACCCCTGTCCGTGACAAAATAAGAGAGCATCAGACAAAGTAGCAGCAAAAACATGACAAGGTACACGCAAGTCCAGCTTCTGTAGTATTGATCCTTCACACATATTGATATTGTCAAGTGTATACACCAAAACGACGCCATAACGAGAATTGCAGCTATGTAGTGCAAAGTCAGTTCCGACTGCGAATCACCAATGCTTTTAAACTCGGCAACTCCAGCGATGTTTGTGTTCAAAAATATTGTCAGACATGCCAGGAACATATAGTAATTTTTGACAAAAAAAAGTGGATCAAACAGTCGATGATAAAGTCGATGAAATAACGAGTCTTGAGAAAACAATGAAATTTGAAACACTGATTGACAAGAACAAACTGAATCGAAAAGCAAGAGCATTTGCACAGTTACCGACCACACAAAGAGCCATGTAATGACCGGTTTCGATTCGAGACAAGCCCCCATCTGTGTACTGACAAATTGAATCGGAAAGCTGCTGTCAATATTCGTATGTTTTTCATATTGGCAGAAGTTGCTCAAAAAATTAAATAGACAAAACAACAATGCGCCAATTGAAATAAACGCAATTGTTTGTCTGCAATCAAACATTTGTTAAATTACACTTTTATATTGTCTGACTATTATTGTCTGGCAATCAATAATCATTATATGTTGTAAAAGTTGCCTGGTGTGCTTGTTTGTCAATTTTTCATTAACTATCATATACAAATAAATGAGATGCTAAATAATCATGTTCTGTCTGCACACCCTACCGTGGTATTGGAAAGCATTGATTCTTGTATACGACGTCGTCAAGTGTTGGCAGCAGGATGCCGTCACTGAAAAGAGCTCCGCCTCAAAAAGCCTGGAAGACGTATACAACACCACTCTGAAGGTGTTTGTGTTTCAGATGCTGGTGTCTCTGGTTCTTACAGGCCCGTCGCTGATTCTTAGTGTGCCAGACAGAAAGAGCACTAATGCGTTTGTTTCTGAAATGATGTTACTGCTGAGCACATACATGCTGCTAATTCGCAGCATAGGCGCTGGAAAGGTGTCTGCCGAAAACGCATGCTTCTGTCTACAGTTTTGCAGTTGCTATTTTTTTTTCTGTCACTTTATTTGCATCTCAACCAACAAGCAACTCCTGCTGGGCAACACAATTGTACAGCCCGCAAGTGTGCTTGCCATGTGTGTGTTTCCAATTATGTTCAGTCACGTGCCGCAGGACTGCATGCATCTCTCTCCTTATGTGCTTCTCTTCCTGTTTGCTGGGGAGGTTTCAGCATGTGTGTGCTCCGTTTTGTCGTATGTGATTGTGTATGTAGAGAGCATTGTAGACTCAGTGTATGTACACTTTATGTAGATTTTTACTTTGTCTTTAATACACTAGTGCTCAAGAGACAGGCAGTGTCGCCAGATCTACAGCGTACGAGCGCAGCATCTGCTTGTAGCTGGTAAAGCCAGCTCCAGCAGACGGCGGTGACTCTTGAAACAGGAGCGAGTCTCCAAGTACGTCTGCCGACTGCGGCGACTGCGGACGTTCCTCAGACAACAGACGACCAGCCTTCCAGTGAGAGGATCCCTGCAGCACAAGTAGCGAATCAGCATCAACTGTGTCGATATCTTGAAAGCGGAGGTCCTGTGTGCACGTTGCGTAGTTCGTAAGCAGATAGTTTCTGAATGAATTACAGTAAATGTCGTACGCTTGCCGCACCCAAAGAGAAGTGCATATGCTCGTGCTCCCCTGTGCGCTTGCTCCCTGCTCATAGTGTCTCGTCATGTCACTTGTAAGACGATCTAAAATTTCCCTTTTGTTCTTGACAAGATCACCAGGAGGCCTACACCCCGTTTGCTGCACCAGAATTGCCTGCTGTAACAAGTCAAAAGAAGAGACAGTGCCATACTCACCATCCTCGCCCCGTAGCACAAGTACAGGGAGAGGGGGGAAGGGCAGACTGCCTATGACCATGCTAGCAAAAGCGCATCCTTCATGCCTTGACTGCAGCAACGTCTTCAGCACTTTCTCTTCTGCCTTATCTTGTTCCTCGAGAAATCCATTTTGCAGTAGCTCCATAGCACGGATCTGTACTCGGTTCTTTCAAATACTTTATGTTTTCGTCTGTGATGTTTTAAACAAAAACACTATTTACGCAAATGTCCATTATGAGTTCCCTCGGTGGTAGTCGTATCAATGATCGGATGCAAGATTGGATGCAAATAGGTATGGGTGAAGGGAATTCATATTTTTTGTATTATTTGTTGAATTTACATGGCGGTTTGAGAGATGAATGCAAGAAGTACCCTGTACCCCAGGAAGACGGAGAAGTGTGGGTGTTCGAAGGTCGAAATGCGGTACTGGAGCCCGACCTAGAAGACGAACTGAAATTCAAGTTCTTTAAAAAAATTAGACAGCTATTTTACGATTGTATTGTCAATATATTCCAGGCATACAACCCAATGCATAATGACGATCCAAAACTCCAGGACATGTTCAAGTGGAATGTACCACTTGACAGCAAGGAGTGGTGGGATTCGTTGCAAAAAGTGCAAGCAACGGTGCAACAGTGTGTGATAAGAATTTTTTACAAGATTTGCAAATTGATTCACGAGGACGAAAGAAACAACAAAGAATTTCCACCTTTTCTAGACTGGCAACAAAAGTGTCAAGCACCACCACACATTCGACAAAAGCAACTTTCATTGAAAGAAGCATTCGAAGAAGCTACTGAGAATCTACAGGATCAAGAATACAGTAGCGACACATACATCCGACGCATGGTTGACATGTATTATTGTTTGTATTATTTTCCCGAGGCACTGAAAAAAAATAACAGCCCTTATACAGCGCAACTATATGAATTTCCGGCCCCTGCACCGGCCGCCGCTGCCTCTCGTGCTTCGTCGATGAACGAGGAGCAGCTTAAGCAAATGAAGGAGCAGCTTCAGCAAATGCTTCGCGACGCCCCCCCGGAGCAGCACAAGCAGATGATCGGCGAAAAACTCTATACGCTCATCCAGGTGGAGCAGGGCTCGCTGGCTGGCAAGATCACTGGTATGCTTCTCCAGGGTCTGGACAACTCAGAGCTCGTCGCGCTCATCGACGACCAGGCTACCCTGCAGAATTGGATCCAGCAGGCGCTGGCGGATTTGAAGGAGCAGCAACAAGCCAAAGAGGAGCACCAACAAGCCAACCGACAGTGGGGCCCTGATCAACTTTGGACTCGATCTACAAAAAACACAAAATTTCCTGCTCCCCTGAATTGGTGCCAACGCAATTCAACCCCGT
>Ga0315899_10009760_pt1 | contig 10304 bp, 10 predicted proteins | sample LakEriMetagenome_2_FD_203518 | JGI IMG/M metagenome (GOLD analysis project Ga0315899, IMG submission 203518) | Freshwater fungal communities from buoy surface, Lake Erie, Ohio, United States - Buoy 4 MA112 | ecosystem: Environmental > Aquatic > Freshwater > Lake | place: USA: Lake Erie, Ohio...
TGTTGAATTCGGAGTGCTCATGTGGCTGGCGAACATCAATAAGAATAAGCGGGCTTTTTTGCGATAGCATTCGTTGGAGTTCAGCAGCACCAATGCCCTTGATGCTCCCGGTAGCGTCGCTTATTGGATGGGTCGTCTGAAGTTGAAATTGATAGATTGAAAAATTGGAGGCGTCTACTCTTGCCATTTTCCCATCGAGAGAGCAACGACCAAATGCTAGGAATTCCAAGATTCCCTGTGCCATCATACTGCCTACGATACCCGCTATGGGGCCCATGATTCCGTCTTCAGCGCAGGAAGCAATTCTTCCCTCAGCGGGCACATGCGGATATAAGTCGCAATAGCCAATTTGCGCGGAGGCATGAAAAAGCGAGAGAACACCCTCAGACCGATGTATAGCGCCAAACATAATGGGTGTATTCGCTTGCTTTGCGGCTGCATCAATAGCGTAGCGTGCCTCGAAATTATCGGTGCAGTCTGCGATTAGATCCACATCCGCCAACATGGTCGAAATACTTTCCTTTTGAACGCGCAAATCCAGCGACAATACCTCAAGTCCCGGATACTGTTGTTGTAATATTTGGGCAGCCGTTTGGGATTTGCTTTTCCCGCAATCCGACATGCCAAAAAGCAGTTGGCGGTGAAGATTCGAAGCTTCAATCACGTCAAAGTCGATAAGGGTGAGTTTACCCACACCGGCGGCTGCCAGGTACTGAGACACAGGATTGCCCAGGCCTCCCAGTCCGATGACCATCACATGCGCTTGTTTTAAGCGAACCTGATGCTTTTCCTCAAATCCGGGCAATAGCAACTGTCTGTGATAGAGGCGCTTTTCTTCGTCTGTTAATTCCATGGTTAACGGAACAATTCAATTGGACCGCAAAGTACTTGCAGCGAGCAAGAGTAGGAATTCTTTTCTTTTCAGTGAACTACTAAGTACCGGCTTTTATTTTAGTAGGCTGAAAAACAGCGTGTTATGTCCATGTTTGGGGCGTTCAGAAAAAAAACTTGGCAATCCCTCAAAAAAACATACTTTTGCCCCGTTTTAAACCATTTAATACCTATAAAACATGTCAGACGTAGCAAAGAAAGTGACCGCCATCATCGTTGACAAACTTGGCGTTGAAGAGGCAGAAGTTACCCGCGAGGCAAGCTTCACCAACGATTTGGGTGCGGACTCTTTGGATACCGTGGAACTCATCATGGAATTCGAAAAGGAATTCAACATTGCCATTCCGGACGATCAGGCCGAGAAAATCGCAACCGTTGGTCAGGCAATCGACTATATCGAAGGTCACGCGAAGTAATTCACGTTTAAATACTATTAGTTATGCAGCTCAAGAGGGTAGTTATTACAGGTCTTGGAGCGCTGACGCCACTGGGCAATAATCTCAACGATTATTGGAACGGTCTTGTCAATGGGGTAAGCGGGGCAAACCTGATTACCCGTTTTGACGCGTCTAAATTCAAGACCCAATTCGCTTGCGAACTGAAGAACTTCAACATCGAGGATCATATCGATCGTAAAGAAGCTCGCCGTATGGATCCTTATACCCACTATGCTCTTGTAGTGGCGAAGGAGGCTATACACGACGCGGGTATGGACCTCGAGAAAATAAACAAGGATCGTGTAGGTGTTATATGGGGATCCGGTATCGGAGGTCTCCTTACATTCCAAGAGGAATGTGTGGCCTATGCGAAGGGAGATGGAACTCCTCGATTCAACCCGTTTTTTATTCCTAAGATGATTGCAGATATAGCTTCAGGGCATATCTCCATCAATTATGGTTTCAGAGGTCCAAACTACACGACCACTTCCGCATGTGCGTCTTCCAACAATGCCATGATTGATGCATTCAATTACATTCGATTGGGCAAGTCAGATATCATCGTAACAGGTGGTTCGGAAGCCGCGGTGACAGAGGCCGGTGTAGGCGGATTCAACGCTTGCAAAGCACTTTCTGAGAACAACGAGAACTACCAAACAGCTTCTCGTCCGTTCGATGTTACACGCGACGGTTTTGTGCTGGGCGAAGGCGCCGGTTGTTTGATTCTCGAAGAATACGAGCACGCCAAAGCACGCGGCGCGAAAATCTATTGTGAAGTGATGGGTGGTGGTTTGAGTGCAGATGCTTACCACATCACGGCACCTCACCCGGAAGGCTTGGGAGCTAAACTCGTAATGGGTCACGCTCTTGAAGATGCAGGTATGAAGCCCGAAGACATTGACTATATCAACGTTCACGGAACTTCAACACCTCTCGGCGACGTTCAGGAGGCACGAGCTATCCAAAGTGTTTTCGGAGAGCATGCATACAAGGTGAACATCTCTAGCACGAAATCAATGACGGGTCACTTATTGGGTGCGGCAGGTGCTATTGAAGCAATCGCCTCCATCATGGCGATCAAGCACGGTATTGTTCCACCCACCATCAATTTCGTTAATCCTGATCCTGAGCTCGATCCAAAACTGAATTTCACGTTCAACAAGGCACAGCACCGCACAGTGAATGTAGCCATGAGCAACACGTTTGGTTTTGGTGGACATAATACTTCAGCGATTTTCAGAAAGTTGGAATGAGTTGGTTCGTATCGCTGTTTAAGCGGAAAAAAGTAAACCGAGAAATACAGGCCTTCGTTAAGAGGGCCTTTGGTTTTTCTCCGAGTGACACTTCTGTATACGAACAAGCATTGCGTCACAGTTCTGCAGCCACTAAGATTCGTCCGGGTTTGAAGAACAGTAACGAACGCCTGGAGTTTTTGGGAGATGCAATCATCGACTCTGTAGTTGCACATTATCTGTACACCAAGTATCCCATGCTGCCTGAGGGTGAGCTTACGAAAATGAAGAGTAAGGTGGTACGCAGGGAAAACCTCAACACAATCGGTTATACCCTCCGAATTCACGAGCTCTTGCATCTCAATCTGGGTAAGCAGGACATGCACGATTCGATTGTGGGCAATGCGCTCGAGGCAGTTGTCGGAGCGTTGTATCTCGATCGCGGCTTCAATACCACCCGCGATATTGTGTTGAGATTGTTGAAGCAGCATGGATTGGATACCCGAGTGCATGACGACGTGGACTACAAAAGCAAGCTCCACGAATGGTGTCAGAAGAACAAGCGCACTCTTCAATTCAAAGTGATTGCGCACCGCAATGAAGGCGGAGCCAGCTATTACAAAATAGCTCTCCTCATCGACGATGAGGAATATGGAGTTGGTGACGGCGGTGCTAAAAAATCAGCCGAGCAGAAGGCTGCCAAGAAGGCCTGCGAGCGAATATTCGATTCGAAATAATCATCGTTGTTTTTACTGCCAATTGGTTTCTATTCCGCGTTAATTTGCGGAAAATTTCCTCTGCTATGTATACCCGATTTCAAGAACACCTCGCCGCCGAATTGAAAGCAATTGAAGAGGCAGGACTCTATAAGCGCGAACGTATCATAACCACTTCTCAGGGTGCTGTAATTAAAACGTCTGATGGAAATGAGGTACTCAATTTCTGCGCTAATAACTACCTTGGTCTCTCTTCTCATCCGCTCGTGTTGAAAGCTGCAAAGCGCGCTATTGATACGCACGGATTTGGAATGAGCAGTGTGCGATTCATTTGCGGAACGCAGGATATTCATAAAGAACTCGAGCAGAAAATTGCAGATTTTCTGCATACCGAAGATACCATACTCTATGCTGCTGCTTTCGACGCAAACGGTGGTGTTTTCGAACCTTTGTTGAATGAACAGGATGCCATCATCAGCGATTCGTTGAACCATGCGTCAATCATCGACGGTGTGCGATTGTGCAAGGCCATGCGCTACCGTTACAACAACAATGATATGGCCGATTTGGAAAAGCAGTTGCAAGACGCTACAGCAGCTGGCGCGCGATTCAAGTTAATTGTGACCGATGGCGTTTTCTCAATGGATGGCTATGTAGCGCAATTGGACAAAATTTGTGATTTGGCAGATAAGTATGACGCCATGGTGATGGTGGATGAGTGCCACGCTACCGGATTCATTGGTAAAACCGGCCGCGGCACCATTGAGTTGAAGAATGTATTGGGCAGAGTGGATATCATTACCGGAACCTTGGGTAAAGCACTGGGAGGTGCAATGGGTGGTTTCACAACGGGCCGCAAAGAAATTATCGAACTATTGCGTCAACGTTCACGTCCATACCTCTTTTCAAACTCACTTGCTCCGAGCATCGTGGGAGCAAGCATTGCCGTATTCGACTTGTTGAGCAGCACAACGGAATTGCGCGATAAACTGGAGAGCAACATTCATCAGTTTAAGACCGGAATTAAGGCCGCGGGTTTTGATATCAAAGACGGCGATTCTGCCATTGTTCCGGTAATGCTGTACGATGCTAAGTTGTCGCAGGTATTCGCTGATAAGCTGCTTCAGGAAGGGATTTATGTCATCGGATTTTTCTTTCCGGTTGTTCCCAAGGAGCAGGCCCGTATACGCGTTCAATTGTCGGCGGCACATGAACCGGAGCACATTGAAAAGGCCATTGCAGCATTCACGAAAGTTGGAAAGGAGCTCGGAGTCATTCAATAGTGGCCGATAATGCTATTACGCGCGCCGCAAGAGGAAACGGCAATCATTCGGATAGTTGGACAAGGGTTGGCAGGCAGCTCCCTGGCTCTGCGATTGCATGAGTTGGGGTACAAGGTGCACTTGTACGACAACGGCTACCTAACATCATCGAGCAAGATTGCTGCGGGCATGTGGAATCCACTATCCTTTGTAAACCTCAAGCGCTCTTGGATGGTCGACCGTCTGCTGCCGGAAATGGCAGCGACCTACACCCGACTCGAACAGCTTTTGGATTGCTCATTTTATCACCCTAAAGCGTTACTGCGTATTTTTCCTGATGCAGGTTCGGCCAATAGTTGGGAGGAGAAATCGATTCATCCGGAAGTTGCTCCCTACATGGAATCCGAAGTTCCTGCCGATGCTGAGACCCATTTTTTCCTACCGCATGGAGGCGGTGTCGTGAAAGGGGCGGGTTGGCTCGATTTACCCGCATTCCTCGAAGCGACACGTTCCTTTTTTCAAGCTCGGCAAGCATTTCATGAATTGGAAATAGGTACTGCTCACATGACGGAGTGGCTGGCACAGGGCGATTATGTGATACAGTGCACAGGGTGGAAACCGATGGCGGATAGCCTTTGGAGTGAAGTACCCATTCATACGAATAAGGGCCAGGTCTTCACGTTGAAGGTGGATGGGCTCACAAACGAATACCTATCGAACTTTGGTAGATTCATGATTCCGTTGGGAGACGGCTTGTTCCGCACCGGATCAACATACGAGCACGGAGCGTTGGACATGCTTCCATCGGATGTTGCCAATGAAATTTTGGAAGATGTAGGCAACGCTGTTCGTCACTCCTTTGAAGTGGTCAACCACCAAGCGGGATTTCGCCCAACAACCATCGATCGACAGCCAATTGTTGGCATGCATGACATACATGCTCGTTTGGGCATTCTCAATGGATTCGGTTCACGTGGGGTGATGTTGGTGCCGTTTTTTGTTCAGCACTTCATTGAGCATCTCACAACCGGAGCACCTCTAATGAAAGAAGTGAATTGGAAGCGCTTCGAGGAACGGAGGAAGCGCTCCCAATAAAGCGATTACTTCGCGGCACCACCGGCAGCCGGTGCGCCTTTTAAGCTTGCTATATCGCGATCAAAGAAGTAAAGAGCCCCTTTATCATTGCCAATCAAGTTGAGCTGATCGAGGATATGATGCGCCAATGTTTCTTCTTCTATTTGCTCGCTAACATACCACTGCATGAAATTATGCGTGGTGTAGTCTTTCTCGCGCAAGCATACATCGACTACGTTATTGATGGCTGCTGTCACATTGTGCTCATGTGAAAGAAGGAGGTCGAAAATGGTTTTCAAATTCTTGAAGTCCTTGTCGGGTTGGCTTACACTAGGTATGATGGCCTTACCGCCGCGGTCATTCACAAACTTAATCAGCTTCAACATGTGCATACGCTCCTCGTCGCTGTGTGCATACAGGAAGGCGCTAGCACCGGGATATCCATTGATTTCGGCCCAAGATGCCATGGCCAGGTAAGCGTGTGAACTGTCCGCTTCCACTTTAATCTGATCGTTCAGTGCTTTTTCTACTTTCTTGTTGAGCATGTTGGTTATTTTTTGAAAAACAAATGTAACGACGTTTGGTTTCAATCAGGGTCGCATTCATTCCATGATTAATCATCAACACGGGGTGGTTCATTATCGGGACAGGTTCGCCATGAATAGCCGCAAACCCATCAATAGCTTTGGTGTTTCATGGTTTTTCGAGCAAGAAAATACGGACTCATATTTTGCTGGTGCACGGTATGGCTGCTGGGAGCATGGGAGGTTTCAGCGCAAACCATTCCCGATGACAACACAGTGGCAATTATTCGTGCCAACTATTTGTATCAGTTCGCCAACAACAGCGACTGGCCCGCTGAGCGCAAGAAGGGGCCGTTTGTTGTGGGAATCGTTGGAAACAACGATGTGTTCGATGTCATGGTTTCCAAGTATGCCTCCAAGCCCATAGGTAGCCAACTACTCAGTGTGGTCGGGGCAAATGAGTTGGCATCAGCACCGAATGTGCACGTGTTGTTTGTCGATCGCTCGAAGAAGGCTGAAATAGCAAAGTATGTAAAGGAGTACAAGGGGAAGGGAACGCTGGTGGTAACCAATTGGGAGGGCGCACTTGCGCAGGGTGCGCACGTTAATTTTCTCTCGATAGATGGGTCGATTCGTTTTGAAATGAATAAGACGGGAATGCAGGAAGCTGCTATTACACCCGGTGTAAAAATCGTACAATGGGCAATCCAATGATTTTACTGAAACATATCATCGTCGGCGTGGCAATCCTGTTCTGTGTCAACGGATGGTCGCAGCAACTTGTTATTACCAACGAAGCGGCCAAGCTTTGCCAGCAAATGAAACTGGATGCAGCGTTGGAAAAAAGCAATGCGTCGTTGGCCGATAAAACAGAATCTACCGATGCCTATGCTTGGTACGTGAATGGCTTTATTTTAAAGGAGATTTACAAGGATCGTGAGTATGGATTGCGGAACAGTCGCTATCGCGAAGATGCTGTGAAGTCGTTTGCCCGCTCCATGGAATTGAAGAATGCAGAACAGCATCTTGCCATGACACGGCTGGCGCTCAAATACCTTGCATCCACCTATTACAACGATGCATTGCAAGCAGCACAATCGATTGCGGATGATGGTGAACAAGAAGCCAACCGATTGTTTGAAGCATTCGAAAAATGGATGCCCATGGCAGAGCCGGGAGTTTCGATGACGGGTTACAGAAAGGAGTTCACGAAATCCATCGGTCAACGGTATTTCAGCTTGTGGCAGAGGGATACGGATATCCCCGATTACAGGGACAAGGCAATCGCTCAATACGAAAAGATTTTGAAGTATGATTCCGCTGATGTGGATGCATACTACAACCTATCCGTAATTCACTACAACCAGGCTGTTTTCATGTACCGAAAAATCAACCATGAAACCGATTTGTTCGATATGATGACCATTCAGGAATCGGCCGCAAAACTCATTCGTGAAGAGGCGCTTCCTCTGATGGACAAGGCCTATGCGCTTGCTCCGGAAAAAGGGGAGATCGTAAAAGGCAAGATTATTTTGCACAGGGCCCTCGATCATGAGAAGGATGTTGAGTACTTCAAATCGGAGGTAGCACGCCTGATACGCGAGGGAAAAATTACCGCCGATCCTAAGAAATAAAGAAATTGAAAGTAAGACCTTCCATATCGAACAAACTGAGGTTTGGTTTTGGTCTTTACATTGTGTGTGTAGGAATGCTGGCTTGGTTTACAGAAAGCACGCTCAAAGACAGCCGAGCAATCAATAAGAGGATTAATACAATTTACCAACCTTCCATTAAGTCGTTGGAGGAATTGGATAACCAGCTTATAAGGGCACAGCAACTCATGCAGCAATGGGCATTTGTGCAAAAGCGAGCTGACAGTCAGGAGCGGATAGAGGCAGTTACTTTGTGTACACAGCTTATGCCCGCTCAGTTAGCTAGGATAGATTCTATTTCAACTCTTTGGACCAAGGAGCAGCAAACAGAAATGAACATCGTGATGGCAGATGTGCAAGGGCTTTTGCTTGTCTATGCGGATGTTCGGAAACTTCTGCCGGATTTCAGTAGCTATGATCCGGATCTAACAGACCCGATTGTGATAATTACAGCACAAGAATATTTCATCCCAGGGGGTCATATTGAGCAGAAAATTTCTGAGACGCAGATTAGACTTCGAAATTTAATAGCCGAAGAACGAGCATATGTGGCTATCGAGCTTAGCAAGATGAATAGCTCATTTGGCGATCTTACCCAGGTTTTTGCTTGGGTTGCAGGTGTGGTAGTATTGATTGGAATTATTCTGGCATTCTTTACTATTCGTTCAATCGTACGCCCGGTAAACTCTTTGCGCAACAAACTGAATAATTTGTCGCAAGGTATCTATTCATTGCACTCAACCCGAGCCAACGACGACGAGATAGGGGATATGGCGCAAGCAGTCGATCGGTTGATAAGGAATTTCGAACGAACCAAGGAGTTCTCGCTCAGTATTGGTGCAGGCAAATTTGATATGCCCTATGAACCTCTTTCGCAGCACGATGAGCTTGGAGGCGCGTTGCTGCAGATGCGCGATGACCTTGCATCATATCGTCATCAAATGGAGGAGAAGGTAGCTGCTCAAACCTTGGAAATCCGCGCTCAGAAGGAGCAGGTAGAGCAGCAAAATGAGCGTGTAACCGAACTTTACACAGATCTTCAAGCGAGTATTGATTACGCTCAGCGACTTCAAAACACAATCTTACCGGGACCCGAAGCGATAGCAGAAGTATTTCCAAATTGTTTCGTTTTCTACAGACCGAAGGCTACTGTAAGTGGCGATTTCTACTGGTTTGCCAACAAGGGGAAGAAGCTCATGTTTGCCGCGGCCGACTGCACAGGCCATGGTGTGCCGGGGGCGTTTATGAGTCTGGTGGGTCACAATGCTCTCAACCAGGCAACAAAGGTGTACTACAAGCCATCACAAGTATTGAATACTGTGAATCGATTGTCGGCTCAGGCCTTGCGCGCAAATGAAAATCATCTGGTGAAAGATGGAATGGACATCGCTCTTTGCACCATCGACAAGGACACCATGGAGTTGGAGTTCAGCGGTGCGCAAAATCCGGTGTATGTAGTACGTGCAGGAGAACTCATTGAGCTCGATGGGGACGGCTTCAGTATTGGTTCATACGTGAATGGCGAACGTGAATTCACTGGGAAAAAAATGGACCTGATGGAAGGCGATTGCCTTTACACTTTCAGCGATGGATACGCGGATCAATTCGGAGGACCTTCAGGCAAGAAATTTATGCGTAAGCAATTCAGACAATTATTGCTTGAGATACACACGCTGAGCATGGAGCAACAAAAGGAAGCACTCATGCGCAGGTTCGATGAATGGCGCGGAAGTCAGGAACAAGTCGATGATGTGCTGGTGATTGGTGTGCGCGTATGATTACGCAAACTTTTTACTGACGTCCACCAGAAATTTTCGAAGTAACGTTTTGCGGCCAATGAGGACCTGGAATTTCATATCGCTGCGGTCGGTAAGAGAAACACTGCTTTTAATTCTCTTGTTGCCAATTCGGATGGTGGTCTTTACACAGTAGCGCTTCTCCTTTTCACCGAAGGAACTTTTGAACTCCTTCAGAAAATAGTCTTTGAAATAGAAACGCTTCGTGTGATTTCCTTCTAACCGTAAATCGGCTTCAAGAATTTTTCCTTCAGCAGTATCGATTTCTTCGCATCGCTCGCAATGAAGCACGGTTCGAAACGCTCCGGTATCCACCTTCGCATCGACATGCTCGAAACCCAAATCGGGAAATGACACGCGCACGTGTCTTCCGATGGTCGTCATTTTGCGGGGTTTCAAATCCACAGTAAAAATCGTTTAACCCTGTGTCAAAAGCGCTTTCACCATTTCTGAGATAGCCTTGCCATCTGCCTTACCGGCTAGTGCTTTAGATGCAGCCCCCATTACCTTTCCTAAATCGCCGGGTCCTGAAGCACCTACAGAGGCAATGATAGCTCGCACTTCGGCCTCTAGTTTTTCGCCTGAAAGTTGCTCCGGCAAGTAAGCAGCAATGACTTGCGCCTGCTTGGTTTCTTCAGCGATGAGATCTTCACGTCCTTGCGTTTTGTAAATGTCAATCGATTCCATGCGCTGCTTGTAGAGCTTGTTGAGAATAGCAAT
>Ga0315899_10009765_pt1 | contig 10299 bp, 9 predicted proteins | sample LakEriMetagenome_2_FD_203518 | JGI IMG/M metagenome (GOLD analysis project Ga0315899, IMG submission 203518) | Freshwater fungal communities from buoy surface, Lake Erie, Ohio, United States - Buoy 4 MA112 | ecosystem: Environmental > Aquatic > Freshwater > Lake | place: USA: Lake Erie, Ohio...
GTCGGATGGGTTTGAATTTATTGTGGGAGAGATTGTGACCGCTGAAAACGTATTCTTGATTGCCAATAGTTTCGCATTGTGCGGGTGGCTGATTTTGATCGTCGCTGTGTGTTTCAAGTTGGATTGGCTTAGAGACCACGTGGCTGGATTCGGCTGGCCGATTGCCATGAGCATTCTCTATGCTTCGCTCATTGTATTGTTTTTTGGAAAGGCAGAGGGAGGATTTGATACCCTGCCGAACGTGAAGCTGTTATTCACCTCTGACTGGGCGGCACTCGCTGGTTGGGTGCACTACTTGGCTTTTGACTTGTTCATTGGCAGCTGGATTGCGAAAGAGGTCATGAGTCGGGGGATCAATCGTCTTTGGCTTGTTATCATTCTACCAGCTACGTTCATGTTAGGGCCTGTTGGGCTACTTTTGTTCACTGTTGCGAAGTTCACTACTAGGACGAAAACGCAAAAAGACGGTGAGTGAAGCTATGGAATCTCAAAACAGGGCAGAGGAGCAATTATCCAGTCCTCAGTCAGCGTACATCCACGTCCCGTTTTGTCACTCTCGCTGTCCCTACTGTAGTTTTACGGTTATCGCCAATCGATTGGATTTGGTCGACCGTTATGTCGGTGCAATTGGTCGTGAGCTAACGGCTCTCGGTCGTTCCCATTCGGTAAAGACGATTTTCATTGGAGGGGGAACACCCACGTTGTTACCTCGTCAGCCAATGGTGAGACTGTTTGAGGAAATTCGTCGCTGGATTCCGCTCGTTGAAGACGGAGAATGGAGTATTGAAGCGAATCCCCAAGACATCTCTGAGGATCTTTGTCTTCTGCTACGCGATCAAGGCATTAACCGAATCAGCCTGGGTGGCCAGTCCTTTCATGATGCGAAGCTCAAGACGCTTGGTCGCGATCATTCGGGTGATGATTTAGCTAGAGCAATTGATATCGCTTGCCGTTGGTTCACCGAAGTCTCGGTCGATTTGATTTTCGGGGTTCCAGGGGAGGATTTGCAAGTTTGGCAATCGGATTTGAAGAGAGCTACTTCGCGAGGAGTCAGCCATGTCTCCACGTATGGATTGACTTACGAAAAAGGGGCTCGTTATTGGTCGCAGCTTCAGAAGGGTGAGCTGGTTGCGGTTCCTGAGGAAACAGAGTTAGAGATGTATCTTTACGCGATCGCATTTCTCAAGGAGAACGGATTCCATCACTACGAGGTTTCAAACTTTGCCAAGCCTGGTAGCGAATGTCAGCACAATCAAGTCTATTGGCAGGGGGATCCGTGGCTAGGAATTGGGCCGGGAGCGGCGGCTTATGTCGGAGGCACTCGCTCGGTCAATCATCGCAGTACCTTAAAGTACCTGCAACGCATTGAGGCCGGAGAATCGCCGATTGCGGAGTCGCAGGTGCTCGACTGGTCGACGCGAACTCGCGAACGATTTATCTTTGGGATGCGTCGATTGAAAGGGGTCGATTGGAATAGGTTTTCGCAAACTGGAGAGCCGACAGCGATCGACGAGATATCGCTACAGATTCCGAAACACATCAAGCTAGGTTTCCTCGAATGGCACGAAGGATACATTCGATTGACCGCAGATGGGCTACCAATTAGCGATTCGCTGTGGCTGGATTATTGGTAAGTCGTCACAATTTTAGCGTAAAAGATTTGAACTTTTTCCTGTTCTGAAGAAATCGCATATTTTTTGGAAAAGTTTGTTTCGTTTGTTGCCGCTCGCGCAATCTGCAGCTTATGCCGAGCCTTTTGGCAGATGGGTTGATTGCCACCGATCTAACGCCCTCTGGGTTCCCCTAATCGAAAACGCACAAGGCACTAATAGTTAGTTTGTATGAAATGTTATCTAACGAATCCGATTGTTTTCCTTTTGTTGGCGATGCTACTAGGTTGCAACCAGAGTCCTATGCCTAGCAAGTCTCATAGCAGCAATGGCCAGTTGGCAATGTCAGAACCTAAGGAGGTCAAGGTTGAACAACTGAATGAAGCTGGGCTCGCGATCATTCGCGTTCGAGAGAATGGGGACTACAAGGAGGGAGTTGTCGATGCCAACGGCTCCGAAGTGCTTCAGCTCAGTTCCAAGCTATTGGTCCAAGACCTCAGCGGGAGCCTAGCGCTCGTGGTGACAGGCAACAAGTTTCTGTTTGTACCTTTGGATAGCGGTTATGTTTCCCAGCAAGACCTGGATAGCGTAAACGGATTTCAGTACGCACTGCCGTTTCAGTGTGGACTAGCGATGGTCAGTGTGAACGATTCTCGTTTCTATCTTGACGAAAAGTTTGAGAATCCATTCGGCACTACCTTTCAATTCGCAGAATCATTTCATAATGACCGAGCATTGGTTCGCGCTGACGGTCCCTATCAAATCATCAATACAAAGGGTGAGACCGTAGCAGAATTAAACTACGATCAAGTCAATCCTCAAACGCCATGGTGTTGGCAAGTGACTGATATAGAGAATGGGAAATATTTGAGCGGCTTCGTTGGGTTGAACGGAGAGTTACTGACCGAGATGATCTATGAGGGGCCAGTCTATTATCAGGAAGACGTTCAGCGTATTCGTGTCACAGTCAACGATAAGCATGGATTCTTGGATGAACAGGCGAGAACAGTCATCCCGACCATATACGAATACGCAGAAATCTTCGATCGTGGCATTGCTAAAGTCCAGCTAGACGGACGAACGTTTTTTATCGATCCAAATGGGAAAGAAGTGCCAGAGTAAAGCTTTAGTTAACGGAGGGAACGCTCCCTATACTATTGCCCGGACAGTTCAATTAAAATTATGAGAAGCAGGATGAGTAAGAAAGCTCGTGTCGGAGGTCGCCCCACACTAGGAGGAATGATTTTACAGCATGTCATCGTGTTCCTCATTTGCATTGTTTTCCCAGGGCTCGTTACGTTAATCGCGCCAGCCAGTTGGGTGACCTTGGAATGCGAACAGGAGGTAGTACGTTGCACGACGCGAACATGCGTGTTCTTTGTCATCCCCTTTAATGTGCAGCGTGTTGATCACGTAACGGAAATCTCAGAAAGAGAACGTGCGGGTGGAACCAAAAGAGAGAGAAAGCTGGGCCGGGATACAGGCAAAACCATTCACGTCGACGGAGAAGGATTTCTACAAATCAAGGGACTCGATAATCAATTCGCTGAAGTAAGTGTCTCACCAGCCAGCTTGGAAAGCATCGTCCGCCAAGCCGAGGATTTTGTGCAATCAAAACAGGATGGTTCGAAAACGTTATTCGCTATTGCCAACTGGAAGTTTGGCGGGCTGATGGGTGGGGTCTTGACGTCGTTTACAGCGCTGTATGTCGTGGGCTACACACTTGGGGTTATCAAGTGGTTAATCAGTCTTCCCTCAAAGTTAATCCGAGGAAGCACGGTTTCTTAGTAATAGAGTTTTAACGAACGCGTGGCTCGCAACGAATGGTATTCAGGAAGATTTGCGAATCTCCTAAAATTTGCGAAGGGCGAGTGGATCCAATACCAGCCCGAAAGCGCAAGATGAGGGATGGCCCTTTTCTAACTCCGGCCTAATTAGCGCGAAACGGCGATTCGATAACTCACATGCGATTGGTGCCTAGGGGGATTGGCGTTCGGGTTGCTCATGCTTCGCGAGCATTAACTGGCGTACGACCCCTTTGCTCGCGGGCTTGTTGCTTTAATCAGCCGTAACGCGCTAGCGTCCGGTTATGGTCCGTTAACCGTGGGCTAGCGCCCTGCGGCTGATGCTTGTTTTTCGAAAAGCCATTAAAGCAACAAGCCCTCGCGCATCGGGCTGGTACTGAGCTCTCTATTTTTTCTCCCTAGCCCTTGCCAATTCGTCGACATCCGCCCGGGCATCGCCATTGGTGTCTATTAGCGACATCTCGGCCTTCGCGTCGTAAGCCTTCAGCTCATCTCCATCCAAAGCTCCGTCTGCGTTCTTATCATAAGCCTTGATCCTCTTGGCGACCCACTCTCGCAGACGAGCTGCTGCTGTTCCCGATAATGGCGGCGAATTGCGTCTTTCAACGGCCCAAAGAAAGGATTGAAGGGTCAGCATCGTTGGCAAGTTGTCAGTTTCCTTTCCAATACGTTTTTCAAATAGTCCGTCGACTCCTCGTCTAACTCTGCCGTTGAAATGCTTCCCTCCTTACCATAACGTCGCATAAGCTCACACCATTTACCAAATTCCATCGGTGCGCGATCATTTTGGTTTTGGTTGCCATACGAATTCATGATCAACGAAATAAACAAAAGAGCTTTGCTGTCTTCAAAAAACTCATGCAACGATTTGTTCTCTAAATCAAGCTTGAATCGTGATTTGTTTAGATCGATTTTAGAAATAACGCTGCTCTCCCAAACCTGGGCCATCGTTATCTTGGTATTTATGCCTGGATTAGCATCCCGATAGATTTCCCATGCTCGATGAGCACGCGGAATAAGTGTACCAATCGCTTCGTGAAGCAATGGCTCGAATTTCCATTTGCGAGGAATCATCCGGGCTGAGCTCGCGAAATGAATCGCGGGTGATTTCAGCCCTGGTGCATGCGGCCCAAAGAAATCTAGTTGCTGATTGCGATACTTATGGGTCGAATCATACGCCTCACGCAACTCAGATAGCAATCGCAAATAGGATCGCTCCGCTAGTTCCCTTAGATCCTGTTTTCTACTAGTTAGACAGTGCTGAATCGCCCAGACACGTGAACCAAAGCCACCACGATTTTCACTTAGCAATCGTTGTGCGGCTCGTTCCAAGTAATCGATACTCAACATTTCATCATTCGCAATACACTCAACCGCTAAATCATCGTACAAGTGCGCCAGATCGGGATGCATTGTCTCGAAAGTCACCCATCGCTGAAAGCCGATTGCACCGCTTTTTTGGCCTATTACTGACTTCTAGCCATCTTGATCTTCCAGCAAGCGAAGGCCCATCAAAGTAGTGAATAATTCCTTGGCATCTTTTGCTGATTCGCGATGCTGCAATGCAATCCAATCCAAAGTCTTTGACAAATGTTTCATATTGGGACTCGCAATCGTTTGCAGTAAAGCAGCACGATCGCCGATCGGGGTTTTACCAAGCTCCTCTGCAATGGATTCGTCAATTCTTGGGTCCTGCCATTGAGCTAAAAGCTCGAACTCTCGACGTTCACGGAGTATCCCGTATAGCTCATCAAACAATACTTTATCCGCTTTGCCTTTGAGAATCGTCGTGGCTCCGATGACTCCCACTTTCCACTTTTCATAAGAGTTTTCCCTGCGAACCAGCTTAAGCAACTCCGATAGTCTGATTTGTCACGGAATAACCTTGATCTGCAGGGTGTGAGACTTTTTACACTATACTAGGACGGTGGGAGTGTGACAGAATTTTTCCTTGGCCGTTTTTCTATGACTTCTTCGAACGCGACCCGATACAGTTTGATTCAGAGTGCATGCTCGCAATCTCCTACGGCGTGGGAGCAATTGGTGCATATTTACACGCCACTGATTCAAGCGTGGGGCAGACGGTTGGGGTGCCAGTCGGACGAGGTGGACGATTTAACGCAAGATGTCTTTCAATCGGTCTCGCAGTCGATTGATTCGTTTCGGGGTGATGGGGTAACGGGTTCGTTTCGCGGTTGGCTTTGGCGGATCACCTATCGCAAATGGATCGATCGTTATCGCAAAGATGTTCATGAAGCGCACGGGGCAGGTGGCAGCACGGCAGCTCATGCGTTAGCGCAGATTCGAGATACCTCGATCAATGAGCCATCGGAGCCGAGTACCTCTGAGATGATCAACGGCGCGCTGCTGCGAGCAACGAATTTGGTCCGCAATGAATTTCAGGACTCGCATTGGCACGCCTTCTGGCAATCGGTGATTGAGGGGCAATCGACTGAGTTGGTTTCGCGAAACCTCCATATGACGCCGGCCGCGGTCCGTCAAGCTCGCAGCCGAATCTTAAGAAGACTCCGCGTCGTCATGGGAGATCTTAATGCCGAAGAAAGTCGACCGTCACAGAAGGGAAATGATCCGTAATGACTCTCCGTCCTTTGTAATTCGTTATCGGCGCTAGGAATAGACTGAATACTCGTCCGAGATAGGATGGGAGCCTCATCGACAACTAACTTCGCGATAAATTCCATCCCGACACAATGTTTCCCGCGTAGTCCGTCGATATTCCATTCAGTATACTGGGGAGAGGTGTGCCAGTGATGCTGACCACAAAGCGATCGCTCAACTCCTCCGAGTCGCCATGCCTTTCCGCCCTGCCATGAATCCCGCGTTGCGATAGCCCGCACCGCTCCCGCTGCCGTTCCTACCTCAATTCGTCAGGAATCCTTCCATGCGTCATCCTATCTCTCGCAGGCGTTTTGTTTTAAAGTCTTTGGCTGGGACGATCGCGATTCCCGTTTTGCCATCGCTCGCGGATGATGCTGTTGGAGTACGGTCGGTGGTTGATTCTGCCCCTGGCGCGGGGGTTAGTGCTCGTCGTTTTGTGGCGATTGGAAATTTGCTTGGGTTCCAACGAAAACATCTGTTCCCGGAAACCGTTGGCAAAGAATTTGAAACTACACGATTGCTCGAGTCGCTCACTTCCATTCGAGATCGACTAACTATTTATCGCGGGCTCAACCATGGTCTAAAGGGAGGTCACTTTGCAGTTCATACATTCCTGTCCGGTGTGCTGCATCACGAAGCAAAAAATCGTCCCGATGGAAATGTCACCGTAGACCAATTCATTGCCGATGCAATCGGGACCCAAACACGCTTTGCCTCGCTGACCGTTGGCTGCGAAGGTGGTATCCATGGTGGTTGCCAAATGGCTTGGACGCGATCAGGCATACGCGTTGCCCCCATCACTGGTCCGAGTGCTCTCTTTGAACGACTATTCGTAGAGGACTCACTCAGTCAACGAGAAAAGCAGCGAGTTGCTAACGGATTACAAGCTTCGATCCTCGACTCGATGCTCGACGAAGCTCGCTCGTTATCAGGTCAGATCAATCACGAGGACAATCAAAAGCTTGATCAATACTTAACTTCGGTGCGCGATGTGGAAAAACGATTGCAGGCCAAATCGCAGTGGATCGATCATCCAAAGCCCAATGCACCAATCGAACGACCTGCCGATCGAAACACTGTTCACGATTTACCACTTCTGTACGAGTTAATTGCACTCGCTTTGCAAACCGATTCCACTCGGGTGGCTACGCTGGAAATTGGCGGTAGTTTCTTGCCCCAAGATTTGGGGATCGATAAGTCTTATCACGGACTCTCGCATCACGGGAATGACGAACAAGCCATCGAGCAACTGGTGAAATTGGAGCAATACCAGATAGAGCACTTTGGCAAGTTCATTACGCGATTATCCGAATTAACGGATGGTGATCAATCACTCCTCGATTCCACTGCGGTCCTATTCGGAAGTGGAATGGCCGATGCGAACTCCCACACAAATGATGACTTGCCCATTATCATGGCGGGTGGTGGTTACGGACGCGGCGAATTCAAAAGCGTTACGCAGCGAGTTCCACTTTGCAATCTCTATCTCGACATTATTCAGCGATTGGGGATCGAAGCCCATTCATTCGGTACTAGCACGGGTACGTTTGCTTAGTATGCGATCTCATAAGGCTGGGTGGTGAAAAGTGGCGACTGCGAATCAATTGGTTCTAACTGGTAGAGTATCGATTGCGATTCTCTTCTGTTTAACCTTGACGTTGCTCGGCAAAAGAGCGGAATGCCAGGAGCCGCAAGAGAGGCTTTCGCAGTTTCTAAAAACCTATTGCTTGGATTGCCATAACCAGCAAAACGCCGAAGGGGATCGGGATTTCGAATCCTTGATACTGCCATTAAACTCGGAATCGCAAATCATCACATTGACCGAGATCATCGATCAGCTAACGCTGCGGCAAATGCCGCCCCCCGAGGCAGAGCAACCATCAACAGATAGCTCGATCGCTTTTCTGGAATTCCTTCGGGAGCAAGTAAAAAACGCTCGGATGCATCTCCACAGCACAGGGGGCAGGACGGTACTAAGGCGATTAACCAATCGAGAATACGAAAGCACTTTAACAATCCTGTTTGGACGTAGAGTCGATACCCTCGGATTGACCTCGGAGTTTCCTTCGGAAACTGCGTCACATAATTTGGAACGGATTGGATCAGAAATGATCACGTCCGGCGTATTGCTTGACAAATATTTCGCAGCTGCCAACCGATTGATCGAGCTTCGATTAAATAAACCAGAAACCCCAACGCAGGAATGGTATTTTCAAGGTAATTTCAAACAATACGAAGAACTCCAGGGCCCTCACAAGTCAGTCTTCAACTACCGCTATTTATGTTTGTACGAACAGCCCAACACCGATACCCGACAAGGTGGCTATGGTCATATTGAAGATTTTCTTCAAGGAGTTCCTATCTCTGGGCTATACGATATCGAGGTGCAGGCTCAAGCCATGCATCGAAATACCCATTACGATCCAAAGATCTTTCGCATTGACTTCAGTGAACCATTTCAATTAGCTGTTGTTCCAGGAGATGTTAAGCGAGGTCATATTCACTATCCGCAGTCGATCGAACCAATCTTAGGGCAGGCTATTGTACCTGACGATGCACCGGAGTGGATTACCTTTCGCGTTTGGCTGGAAGAAGGGCAAACCCCGCGATTCATATTTCCTAACGGACCCTACGAATCGAGAGCATCCGTTTTAGAAGCCAACAGAAAATACAAAGACGAGCTCAAGGTCGAGGAAGATCCTGGTGTGAATCGAGCTAAGCTACTCACCGATGGAGCGCTCCCACACATTCGAATCAGCGAGATCAAAATTAGGGGGCCGCTAGCTGAAACGAATGGCACTGCCGAGGAAATCGCGGCGTTTGGCCCAGATGGTTTTCGAACGGAACGAGCGGTCGACCAACTGTACGAATTCGCTCGAAGAGCCTATCGGAGACCATTACAAGATACCGATCGAGCTCGAATCGAAAAAATGTACCAAAAGCGAATAACTGAAGGAGTAACAAATCGTCACGCAGCACTTGATACGCTCAAAATGATACTTTGCTCCCCGTCTTTCCTTTATCTTTTCGAACGAACTCCAGAGGACGATCCGCGACTTGATCCTTACGATTTAGCGACCCGATTATCGTATACCCTATGGGGGACTCCGCCTGACGAGGCCCTATGGCAGTCCGCAGCGACCGGAACACTAACAGAGTCTGCGGTATTAAGAGAGCACGTTCGTCGCATGTTGGCGGATACGCGTTCGGATGAGTTCATCTATCGGTTTAATGACAGTTGGTTGAATCTACGCGTTATTGGATCTCTACCACCTCCTAGGCAAAATGCGACGGAGTACTACGCCGAAGACTTGCCAACATCGATGAAGGAAGAAGCGAAGATTTTTTTCCGGCATTTGCTTGATGCGAACGGGCCTGTCACCGATTTCATCGATTCCGACTACACTTTTGTCGACAAAAAGCTCGCAAAGCTCTACAAGCTACCTGAGAGTGAGACAATGCGACTCGCCGATGGATTTAAGAGAGTATCTCTTGATAATCGTAATCAACGAGGGGGAGTACTGGGGATGGCAGGGGTGTTAACAGCCTCTGCTAATGGCGTTGACACGTCGCCTGTGACGCGTGGGGTGTGGGTGTTAGAGAACATGTTAGGATCGCCACCACCTCCGCCGCCCGATGTCGTTCCCGCGATTGAATCAGACGTGACTGGAGCGACAACAATCCGAGAACGGCTTGAGAAGCATCGTGCTGATGCAACATGCAATGTCTGCCATCGCAAAATTGATCCCATGGGTTTTGCGCTCGAGCACTTTGATCCGATTGGACGTTTTCGATCCGAATACAAAGAGCCGAAGGGGAAAAAGAAAGGGGGAGCTATAGATCCATCCGGAGTGTTTCCTTCGGGCGAGGTCTACACGAACTTTGCTGAGTACAAGCAACTGTTGTTAAGAACGCGAAGTCAGTTCTTAGTGCGTCATATGGTGGAGACAATGCTTTCGTTTGCGACGGGCAGGAAGATGGAGCAATCTGATCAAATCGAGGTGGAGCGTATCACACAGCAGGTCATCGAATCGGAGTATTCGATCAATACGATGACAGACGAAGTCTTTGCAAGCGAGATATTTCGAACGCGTTGATTTCGATATGGTGACTACAGCATTCAGATCGCTCTGGAAACCTTGGCAAAATCCAGAAACTCGCGTCGTTGCGACATTCGATCACTCTCAATCCAGCTCATATCTCAGCTCCTATTAAAGCCCACTTTAGAGCTTAAAATTGTGTTACCTATGTCTCCGAACGACTGT
>Ga0315899_10009766_pt1 | contig 10299 bp, 7 predicted proteins | sample LakEriMetagenome_2_FD_203518 | JGI IMG/M metagenome (GOLD analysis project Ga0315899, IMG submission 203518) | Freshwater fungal communities from buoy surface, Lake Erie, Ohio, United States - Buoy 4 MA112 | ecosystem: Environmental > Aquatic > Freshwater > Lake | place: USA: Lake Erie, Ohio...
GCGCACTCTGTTGTGACCGCCGGCCACAAGGCGCAGGCAGCACAGAAGGCAGCCGCGGCCGTGATGAGCGAGGAGGAGCGGAAGCGCGACGAGCCCTTGCGGCCCGAGGAGCCGCCCAAGGCCGTGCATGACCACCACGATTGTGCAGAAGTCCATGGCTCGTTGCCGTCCCACCGCGAAAAGCTGGCGCTCGAGGCCTGGGACCCGTCGTTGCGAAGATCGCCCGAGCGCCCGCGCAGCGCGCACGGTGCGCGCACCGCGGCGTCCGACGTGCTCGCGGCGACCTACAGCCGCGACGGTCAGCTCGAGGCCGCCGACCACTCCTCGGATTCCGACGTGCACCCGGCCAGGGATCGAAGGGGGCACGCGTCGTTGCGAACCGACGGCAGACCGTTCGCTGCGAGGCAGCCCGTGCGGCTGATCCCCGACTCGAGCGACCAGCGCTCCTCATCGGATTCGGACGAGGACTTCGAATATGCGCTGCGGCGCACCAATGGCGGCGCGGCAACGAGCCGAAAGAAACGGGCCGAGGGTGCCTTTCGTTCCAGTCCCCGCCGGAGCCGCAGCAAAAGTAATTCACGGCTGCAATTTGGGCACCTGAAAAAGCGATGGGAGGATGATCGACGGCTGGAACGTGAAGAGCTGGCAAAGAGCAGGAGCGAATCTTCTGAGCTTTCGCTTCAGCCGATTCGCTCGGCCATTGCAGACTCAATGTCCAGGGACGAGTGCTTGCGAGCAAGGCTTGAGCAAATAGACGGGATACTGGAGACTGTGCTGCGTTCCAGCGAAGTAGGGGCCAGAGGCGGTACTGCGACGCGTCTAGTCACGTCAAATTCTACTCCTGGTGCTCCTGGATCGTACTCGCACACAGATGCATCCGGCGTTCGGGTCTCAGAGGGGCATGGAGACGTCCATGTGCATGAACAGAGGGACCAGCAGCTGGTTCCCCTGGACCAGTTGCTTGCGAAGCAAAGGGAGAAGGAGCTGGAGAGGGGAAAGGAGGTCGAGAGAGCGTCGCGGCACATTGCCAATAGATTGGCGTCCGCCTTCGATGACATTGACGCTCGAAACACCATGATAGGCCGAGGCGAGCGGGGAATGAGCTTGGAGCGCGACCGACCAAAAAGCCCAGGTCTGGCAGAGAAGCAACATTCAAAGAGCCCACAGCAAGACTCAGATTGGATAGCACGACACACATATGTCTCAATGATGAAGGCACGACCAACATTGCCGCGTCACGAGGAGAACGAAATGTCCAGAAAATGCGAGATACTGGATACGCTTCTGCAGCAACGAGATGAGAAAATTCGAGTCCTGAAGTCGGACCTTGTCATCGCAGATGCAACCAGAGAGAAATTGAGCACCAACGTAAACATTTTGGAGGACACTGTTAAATCTTTGCGCCAGAAGAATATGCACTTCGAGGGCCAGCTTGCAAGGTCCGTGGACGTTTGCCACTTACTCAAGGATGAGGTGACAAAGTTTGCGAACGAGCTCAAAGAGTCGGAAAGTGCGCTCCTGAAACAAGGCGAGCTGTTGCAAAATCTCAAAACCGAGTGCGAAGCCAAAAGGAAAGTTGAACAGCTTCACGAGGCGTCCTGGACTAGTCAAATCCAAGCGCTCGAATCGCAGTTAGACATTGCCAAAAGAGCTCGCGAAAGTCAAGGCCAACACCACCGTCAGTTGATGGCAGAACTCGAGAACCAAATAGCCATTTTGCAGCAGCAGAAGAAGGAGGATGGTGAGAAATTCGCACAAGACTTTGGACGGGCCGCAGCACGGGAAGCGGAGCTTGCTGAGATAAACCGGCAGCTGAGGCGAGATTTAGCAGTCCTTCGTGCGCAGGCCACGGAAAAAGAGCGAACGGGCAAGGAACTGCAGGAATCCGAAGTCAGCATTCTGGCAGCTGCAGTCGACTCGTATGAGCAAGCGCTCAAGGAACTGGGTGCCGAGAGGGATTCTCTTGAGTCGCAACACCGGGCGCTGACCAGTTCGGTAGACTCGTTCAAACAGGCACTTGAAGACTCACGCTGGCGGTCCGCGACTTTAGAGCAAGAGAACTCCGATCTGAAAGCCCAGCTTGAAGGACTCTGCAAAAAGGATATTCTTAGAAGTCAGGGGCTTAGCAAGCGGATTGAGTCGCTGGAGCAAGTCAAGACTGTTTACGAACTGACGATCAACGAACTTTCCGAGTCTTCAGTCAAAGCGAACCAAGGGCTGAGTGAGCAGGCACTCAAAGAAAACAAAAAGCTTGAGGAGCATAACCAGTCACTTGTTCGACAGCGAGACGAGTTGGCGGATCGACTTCGCGAATCTCTAATTACGCGCGAGGGCGAGGGTTGGGATCGTCTGAATCAAGCAGTAGAATCGATCGGAGATCTGAAAAAAATGGTGGAGATGTTGGAAGACGAGCGCAACAAATTGCAGAAGGCTCGCGCGGCTGACGCTGTTACCATCAAGGTTCTCAAGGAGTCCTGCGAGGTGGTCCAGACAGAGCACCAGCGACAGGTTAGTCTTTCTGTGGCAGAGTCGTGTGCTACATTCGGCTATGTTTTGCTGGCTAAATTTTGTTGCTCCTTCTCTTTGGTACTGTGCAGATCGAATTGGACAAGGCTGAGCGGGAGCGGCAAGCGGAACTGGCCGACTGTTTGCGGCATGAGTGTGAGAAGCTTCGAGCACATTCTAAAACTATGCAAGAAACAGTCGTGCAACTGATGTGCAAGCAGCGGGACCGTGCGTTGGAGGAGTCGGCCAACAAAAGCGCGTCATTGAATTCCACGTCTCTGAAAGAGCGAATGGATCAATTGATTCAGCGTGTCAGCGGCGTGGACGTGTGCGCAGCAGCTCAGTACAATCTGAACGGATCGGAACAATCTGTAATGATGCAGGCGCTTCATGATTGGCAACGGCACATGAGTATCACATATCTGGAGGATTCAGGAGACGACCATGCACTGCGCATGGAGGCACTACGCTCACCGCCATCATCCAAGCAGGACAGACCCAGCAGTGCAAGCAAAAACTCATCGCGCCTGTCTGGCGCGAAGGCTTCATGGGCGATGATCAAGGATCTGGAGGCAAAGCGAGATGAGCTGGAAAGATCTTTGAAAGAGTATAAACGAAAGTGTCTTGATTTGGAAGGACAACTTGCACACAAAGAGGAGGCCTTGTTCGTGGCTGAAGAAGCCAGAGTTGCTGCCGAGGAGGCGAGGGCAGAGGCGGAAGGGGAGTGCCGTGAGTTGCGCGAAGTGTTGGCGGACCATGAGAAAAAATTACGTGTGAGCACACGCGCCGCCTCTGCTGAAGCGAAGGGACATGCGAGACAGCTCGCAAACATGGAGAAGACGGTTGCCGTGCTGTCGGCTGAAAACGAAGCACTGGCGCAAGACAAGCTCGAGCTCCAGGCGCTGCTGCTGCAGGAAGAACACAGGGCGATCGCCCTCATCAAAGAAAGTGACAGACTCCAGAAGACCCTTGATGCTGTGCGTGCAAATGGCAATGCGATACCTCCCCAGAACGCCGATCAAATTGCGTCGTCCCTGACAATGCTACTTAGGCCGCCTCGAGAAGGGGGTAATGGCAGTGGAGGTACTGGAGACGTCCTTCTCGGAGAAGGCGGCCCAGGAGCACTTGCCGCGGGCCTTGATGCCGTCGGTCTGTTGGCCAATCATTCCGTGCATCAAGACCCACACGTTTCACATGCCCGATGCCCATCCTATCCCGTGTCGCATGCGCTATCACATACATCGCTGGCAGCCCAGGAGGCGGGGTCAGCAACAGGCCCAAAGTCACTGCTTGCATCACACAGTGCATATGCTGCGGCGGATGGAGGTCGCGGGGCTGTTTCCTCTTTCACCCAGTATACACAGTTAGATGGAGGGCGGACGCGAGCTCCAATCTCAGGACATGGGGGCCAGAATTTTATGAGCTATTCTGCGAATCTGAGCTCGGGCCTCGCGATACCGCATCCTGCTCGCACGAGTGCAAATCTGCCGCCGCAATCGACCCAACTGTCTCCTGCGAACAACGGAATACCTCTGTCGGACATCCACCACTCTGCATTCATTCCCAATGCCGGGCTCGACAGCTCGTTTCGAACAGTTCTGAACCTTACTTCCCCTCGGCAAGAACGCGATGACATGGTCTTGGCGGCGGAGCACGACTCATATGGCTCCGATGCTACATACATGTCGCCGCTCGCTGGCGATGCATCGTCGTATCTTGCTGCAAAGGCAAATGTGTCAGTCGGGGGAGATGCAACTTATCCGGCAGTGTAGGAGTACAGTCTGGCTAGGAAGAGAGGGGGTTGTGATTTTGTCGTGGAGTTTTGTCATTGTTGTCGCGAATATGGCGTGTATCGCCTGGGTCTTAGAAATGGGCATCTATTCTTTAATTTAATTTTCAAATCAATGATTGCGTCCTGCCTGTGAGACCCCAAAGCGATCATATCCTCACAACTCCCTTTTCAGGCTGCAGACGCCAGCAGATATCTGCGTGGTCTTCTCGCGTGCCGAGACAACCTAGAGCAGGAAGCGGAGAGAGGAGAAAGAGGGTGTATGATATATATATACTAGGAATGATACTCAATGTAGTAAGGTCAAACGCAAGATGAGGAGCGCACGCGCCGCGAACGGCAATTCCGATCAGCAGCGCAGGCTTCTGGGGTCAGCCCAATGCTGCAGCTACCAATTGCAACGAGCAAGAAAGATTATCAGCTATCCTGCCACACGCTGTCACACATGCGGGCCGGGAACTCTGCGGCGCCTGAAGATGCAAGCACGCAATGCGTTCTTGAAAGGTGCCGCACTCCAGCCCTCCACTGGCACTGCTCTTTATGACACTTTTAGTCAACTTTAGAACCAAAGCAGCCTGAGCGGCCAGAGCGCGACTTGGATCCACTCAGCCAGCCCGAACATCAGACGGATTTCCCTTCTAGCACTCTTGGGTGAGTCACTACCATGACAGGCATTCTTGCTGCCATCAGTGCCGAATTGAGCGCGAAGAGACTTGGGAGCCTGCGTTTTTGCCTGTGTGTGTGTGTGTGTGCGCGCGCGCGTTTTCAGACCTACACATATTTGTCCATGTACACTTTGGCGCGCACAGTGTATCAGTGTTCACAAGGTGTGTGTGTGTGTGTGTGTTTGTGTGTGTGGATCAGTGTACACTACGCGCATGTGCGTGCGTGCATGCTGCTGTCTACCACGAGCGAGTATCGGATTCAGGGGTTAGGGCTTATGTTAGTTAGGGGTTAGGGTTTATGTACCGTGAGCGAGTTCGTGGGTCCCATGAATTCGCGCCACGCCTTAATAGCATTGTCTTTCTGCAAAATCATCAGTACTGCCTCGCCGCTGAAGAGGAGGGCGTTGAGGGTGAGGGGTGGGTGAGAAGGAGGGTGAGGGGGTGGGTGAGGGGGGGGGTGAGCAAACGTATACATGAATGTATATATGCATGCATGCATATGCGAGGAAATATCGGTATGTAAATACATACGTATGCCTATGCAAACGGCTCAAAGATATGACGCTTATATATAAAATCTAATATCTATAACAATATCTATATTTAGTAATCTATGTCAAGAAGACATTACGCTTATATATATAGATATTAAGATCGCAAACACTTCATACTTATAATAACCACAATGTATAATATGACGTTTTTTGATCTTAATGACGATGTAAAATTAATCATTTCAAAGCCTTTAATAAGTGATTATAAAATTAGTACAATGTTTCATGTCTAAACATCAAGATCTACAAAAAACATTATTACGTGAGATTGTATTTGATAACGACTTTCATAAAAATTAAAAAAAAAATACATGATGACGTAAAAGATGATGATGATTTTAATAATGGTAACATACTTAAGATATATAAAGATATCAATACGTATATGCGTGCATGCATGTAAACATGTGTCCTGCGAAGCATTTCTACTGTGCATCCGTACATCTCATGCGCATTTTTTTCTTAAAGCAGGCACCTGGTCATAAAGTCAACAAGCCCGCCATAGAACGGGCGATCCTTGTGCTCGATATAGAATTCCTTGGCCTGGGTTTGCACGCAGCGAGAGGGAAGGTGGGTAAGGGAGGGGCAAGGAGAAGTCGTGCACCGCGGCCGAGCCAGGAAGGACGGGAGACGCGAGCCGTAAAGCCTATATCCTAAATCCTAAACCCTAAACTCTGTCTGTTGGGTATCACAACACGGCCAGATACCAATCAGATACCAATCAGATGCCAATCTTTCTCACTCCTCTCGTTGCACGCTGAAGTGCGCCGCGCTGTAATAAACATCTTCATGTATTGCAAACATCAGCATGCAGTGCGCCATTTATAAATATCATCATGCAGTACGCAGCAATAAGCATTTGTAATGCGCTTTTATTATAAATATCACGAATTGAACGCACAGTGAACGCAGCCCACGAGACGGGTGCGGATTTAGTGGATGCGGGAACATGGTGCGAAATGCAGCATTACGATCGAGGGCAGGGGCGCCGCGGGCAGCAACGCGTGCACAAATCGCACCTTATCCTTGCTGAGCGTCACCTTCTGCTGCTTGATGATCTTGAATCCCGCGGCCTTGATGAGCTTCTGCATCTCGTCCACCTTGCCGGCCTTCACGGCGTCGGGCTTGATCATGGCGTAGGTGCGCTGCGTGTTAATACCGCCACCGCGGAGCCGTAACGGGGCAAATCCTTGCGCGGGCGCAACGATGGCCTGCGAGTTTCCCCACGCCGCCTTGAATCAGCGGCCGTCGCTGCACGCGATGCCGCGCGCAGTTTGCCGGCGCAGGACCCTGCGCCGGCGAGGGCCCTGCGCCCGCCGGCGAGGGCCGCCGGCTTTGCCGGCAATGCACGCGAGCATGCACGTCGCGCCATGTTCGCGGCGTGACTCGCGCACTTGCGGCGGCACCGCGGCTCGGGACTGCGCCCCGGGCCGAGCAGCGCATCGCCGGATCGTGTCCCCACCTCTGCCGCCGCGACGAGGACCAAGACATGCGCAGCCACTGCGATAGCTGGCAACCCGACACCAACCGGACACATGAGTCAGCGAGCGACAGTTGCGAGCGGCGCGTGCGTGCATGTCGCGATCCCACCTCGTGCCATTCTTCCTCGTCTGTGAGGTTCGAGAGGAGAACCTTGCGAGTTTGTTGCGACCGTAAAATCTGCCGTGAAAATACGACCCCATGGAAAAATTTCCTTACCTGATCAAAAATGTTTCCGTGAGCAGACACCCCACTCCTATGAGGAAACCACCATACGAAACGTCGCCAACAACATGAGCAGGGGGCGGGCCACGGGACTGCCCCTTTTGCGCGAACGCGCGCCCGCCGCGAGCCGGCGGGTGCTTGGGCTCGCTGCAGCCGGCGCGCTCGCTGCGCTCGCGGCCGTCTGGCAGCAGACGCGACCTGATGTTTTATATTCTATGGTAGTTCATCAACATGGTGAAAACTCGGCGCTGATCTCCTGGGACCTCAAGCACCCGGCCCCAGAGCAGCGCAAGCTCCAGCGCGAGATGCAGCGTGAGATCGCCAAGGGCGGCGAGGCCACGCCAGCGGACAAGGCGAGGATCGGGGGCCTCGAGCACCGCGTGGAGACGCTGAAAGCGGCGGGCGCGGCCGCGAAGGCGCTGGGCGCGGCCGCGAAGGCGCTGGCAGCGGACAAGGCCCTGCGCAAGGACACGCTCGCCGAGGTTGCGGGTCTTGCCGAGCACACAGCCATGTCGCGGGCGGACAGGGCGCTGGCAGATGCCGACAGCGTGCTTGACGGTGCGCCAGACGTGGTCAAAGAGGTGCTCCACGCGGCGCACGCAGTGGTACGCAGTGCGCAGGCCGGCGACGTGATGAAGAGGGAAGACGAGGCCAGCGCCGCCGATACTGCTGAGAAGGAGCTGCAGGAAGCGAACCCGAGCCCGCTGGCGCTGGCAGACGGCGGCCAGAAGCTGGCAAACGATGCAAACGCGCTCAGCACAATCGACGACGGGGCGCAGGAAGCGTACAAGGACAGTCTGGAAGGGTACGAGCGGCTGGAGGAGGGAGCGGCGCCGCGCGACCCCGCCGAGCGCACGGCGCTAGTGCGAGCGGAGCGCCTGGCGCGCGAGGAAAGGGGGGAAAAGCAAAAGGCCAAGAGGGAGCGACAGGTGCTAGCGGAGCACTTTCAGGCGCCGGGATCTGAGCAGCTGCTGAAGAAGACCGACCCAGCTGTCGTGAGGCAGATGATGTGGGACCTCAAGCACCCGCCTGCCGAGGAGAGCAAGCTGGAGCGCGAGATGCAGCGCGAGGTCGCCAGCCCGGGCAACGCAAACGGCGCAAGCAAGGCGCTTGTCAATAACCTGGAGCACAAGGTTGAGTCATTGGAGGCTCTCAACGCGAAGCTGGCACTCACCAACGCGCCGCCGGACACGGCGAGCCAGGCCATGGAACACGCAGAGAAGGTGGCGGCCAAGGCTGCGCGCGCCGAGGAGAAGAAAGCGCTGGCCGCCGCCACGTCGTTGGTGCCCAAGGGCCCAGTTTCGCCGGCGGTGCGTCGTGCCGAAGCCGTGGCCACAAAGGCTGCGCTTGCAGAAGTCAAGAAGGAGGAGCTGGTGGCCAAGAAATTTATGGAGAAGGATGTCAAGGTCGACAAACTCAAGATGCTTGGCGTGCGCGAGGACCGTCTCGGCGGCGTTCGCAAGGCCCTGGTTGCCGGGCAGAAGACGGCCAAGAAAATCCCGGGCGTCAAGGAGGACACGTGGCCCTTTGCGCCGGGAAGCTTCCACTACGCGCGCAAGCACCCGCTCCCGGGCGTGAATGAGGCGAGCTGGGAGATTATCCCAGACTTTGAGGGTCCGAAGCGTGCGGCCAAGGGATTCAAGCAGCGTGCGGGCGGGTGTTTCCCGGATGGCAAGGGCGGCTTGAAATGCCGCGGTGAGCAAGAGCCGTGGATGAAAAAGGTCAAGAGCTGGGACAAGAAAGCCTCCCTGCCGAAGCGCGCTCCTGGTACGGGCCTGGCGACGCTCTTGCCGCACATTCGCGAAGACGCCAAGCAGCAGAAGCTGGAGGCGGCGGCCGAGGCGTTTGGCGACTCGATGGCACAGGCTAGCCCCGCGCGCTCGGCTGATCTTCTGGTCAAGGGTGCCAAGAATGCTCGCCTGCAGTTACTCGAGCAGGTGGGCAGACAGTGTTCGACTTTGTTGGACTGCTTGTCCGTGCAGGCCGTCATGCCCCAGTATACGCACCCGATGTTGGGTGCTGAGGACGACCGCATCGTGCGCACGCAGGAGCAGAGTTTGTCGCACACGGCGCTGCGCGACGCCTTCAACCCGAAGCTGCGCCCATGGCGCCTGGTGTCCAAGTGGCCCTTCGAGTCTGGAGACATCAAGGTGAAGATGCCTAAGGGGTATATCGGCAAGATCGCGCGCCCATCCGTGAAATCCCACCATAAGTCGCACATGAAGTATGACGTGCCCGCCGACGAGCTGCCCTCGGACCGTCTCACGAGCATGTATGCTCGCGAGCGCAAGGAGCTTCGGGGACAGGCGCTGGCAGCCGAGAAGGCGGGGACTCTTCCGCAGCTCATGTCACTTTGGGAGAAGTCGCCTGGGTCGTCACACCAGGAGCAACTCAAGGCGCAAATGCTGGCGGTGGAGGCCAATCCCAAACCCGAGCCCAAGAACAACCCGGTCATGCCTGGCGCGCGCGGCCTCGGTGTTCGCAACTACGAAAACACCGTGGGCCTTTGCACCAAGGGCATCAACTGCGACTCGTCCAACTGGCCGTTTGGCGAGCAAGACTCCATGTCCGACGCCCTTGTCGATGCCCAGATCGTGCAAGACTCGGGACTCGGCGTGACTGGTCCGTGGACTCCGATGACGTACTCGGGCAACAAGCCAACGAGCTACAACCCGGGAGCAGCCTACGTACCAGATTACCAATTCCTTGCCAATCGCCGTCGCAGGCAGGGTTTCTCGACCACCCAATCTCAGATGCTGCGCCTGCAAGAGCAAGTGCAGCCCCAGATGATGGATGCGGAAAAGGAGGAGGCCCCCGTCCCCGTTGGGGCAGAGGACGAACTCCCCGTCGCAGAAGAGGAGGTCCCTGTCGGTGCAGAGGAGCAGGTCCCCGTATGTATACGTGTGTGTAAATACATACTTCTACACACACACACACACACAAACACACACACGACTGGCACGCATCACGGACACTGTTGGATTGTGCTTGTGTCTCTCTCTGCGCACACATTCGCTCTCTCTCTCACACACACATCTCTCTCTCTCTCTCTCTCTCTCTCTCTCTCTCTCTCTCTCACACA
>Ga0315899_10009767_pt1 | contig 10296 bp, 7 predicted proteins | sample LakEriMetagenome_2_FD_203518 | JGI IMG/M metagenome (GOLD analysis project Ga0315899, IMG submission 203518) | Freshwater fungal communities from buoy surface, Lake Erie, Ohio, United States - Buoy 4 MA112 | ecosystem: Environmental > Aquatic > Freshwater > Lake | place: USA: Lake Erie, Ohio...
CCCTTCCCATCGTAAACACACAAGCCCGCATCTGTTCCTATCCACACCGATCCATCCGGATGTTGTTCGATACATCGAATAAAGTTGGAACATAATCCATCATCCTCCGTATAGTTGACGAAGTTGTAGCCATCAAATCTGCTAATGCCACCACCGCGTGTTCCTAACCATAAATATCCGCGCACATCTTCACACACAGCATATACCTGAGATTGTGCTAAACCATCCTGAACAGAGTAACTGCGGAAACTATATTGCTGTCCGATTGCTGCGATTGCGTTACACAGAGTGAGTAGTAGAAAGATGTATCTCGAAAAGCTCATGATTTTAATTTCATGAAGTTTTTCCAGTACAACTCTTTATTCATCTCCGACCAATGAATTAGGTAGTAACGGTATTGATAAGTCTGGATTTGGCAGAAAAATGTCAACAACACGGTTAAGCCAATTAACAATGTTTTATGTAGTTTCTTTTGAATGTTCTTCACCAACAGTGCCAACGGTATTGCAAAATAAACCAGGAAGTCAACAATAACACGAGTGCCAAAACTCCCTCCATAATACCAGTTCCACCACGAGGAAAGCGTCCAGATCAACAGCAGTAGAAATGAAATTCCCGCTATCGCTTTGAACTTGTCAGTTCTAAAAATGTAGATCCAGCCGAACACTGCTACAAACAAAATTGGCAGGTACACGAACAAGCCTTTTTTATAACTGAACAAAAAGTTAAATAGTTCGGGATTCAAAAAGTGGAATGATTCCCCGGGATACGAATCAAGAAAAAAACGATCAACAGAAAGTTTGTAAAGAAGCATTTGTAACGACGGAACTAATATTGCTATTAAGCAACAGAATAAAAAAGTTCGGGACCGCAAAAGTTGTATGATTTGATGCCGGTAGTATTGTGGCTGTCCCCAAAGGAATGGAACTGCTGCTATTACAATTCCGTTGAAAGGTCTTACGAATACAATTAAACCTAAAACCAGTGCGCCATATAAGATAGTACGACCTTGAAAGGTAGTTCGCCATTCCAGCATGTAGTGTGTAAACATCGTGATTAAAGCGAACGAATACACATGCGACATGGCCGGTTCTCCAATCGTGTAATAGAATAGGTTGGTGCCGAATAGCATTACAGTTGAAATAAATGTCGCTGTGCCCAGTGATACATCATAATGCAACAACACTTTTCGTAAGTAATAACTTCCTACGACCATCCAGAAGATACCGGCAGATAATATGGCAATAGCAAATGGAGGACTGTAACCATCAACGGGTAAGTCGGAAACACTACTAAATATAACTGCTCCTATGAAAAATGGAAGTTGAAGTAACGATGTTCCTGCAAAGTACTTATTGGTACAGCCAATATCGCATGCCGTCCGGAATTCATATTGCGATAAAGAATCGAAGTGCTGCTTTTCAACTTCGTCGAGAAAAGAATAGTTGAGGTCGTTGTAAATAAACAACGCGGGAAGATTACTGTAATATCCTTTGCCGTCCGAGATAATGACATACTTATACGCTTTCTTGCCACCTTGAATATTCAGTCCGATCCATAAACAGACAATGCCAATTAGTGGCAAGTAAGCATATTTCAGAAAGTTTTGCAGCATCTATTCAAAGATAGATGCAAAAACAGAAAAGCAGAGCCGGAACTTTGATTCGACCCCTGCTTTCTTTTCAACTTAATTATTCTTTAGTGGACTGCTAGATATTCAGCAACTCCGGAATGTGTAGCGTTCATACCTTCTTTACCTTTGGACCAGTTCGCAGGACAAACTTCACCATTTTCCTCATTGAAATGAAGTGCATCAACCATGCGGATTGCTTCATCGACATTGCGACCTAATGGCAAATCATTGATCAACTGATGACGTACAACCCCGTTCTTATCAATAAGGAAAAGCCCGCGGTAGGCAATCATTTCGGAAGTGGCCAGCATCATGCCGTCTTCGGAAGCATCATAACTACCGTTTAATACACCGTAGTTGTACGAAATAGTTTTATTCGTATCAGCAACGATAGGATATGTGACGCCTTTAATTCCTCCTGCTTTTTTATCCATTTGCAACCATCCCCAATGCGATTGTTCGGTGTCGGCAGAACAAGCAACTACTGCTGTATTGCGACTTTCAAAAGCGGCCAATTGCTCCTGAAAAGCGTGTAACTCGGTTGGACATACAAATGTGAAATCTTTCGGATAGAAGAAGAATACTACGTACTTCTTTCCTGATTACTGATCCAACGAAAAATCATTGACAATATCATTTCCGTTGATTACTGCTGCGGCTTTGAATGAAGGTGTCTTTTTACCTACTAATACTTGTATAAATTGAGATTTTTAATAGTTATTTTTGAAGCGCGAAATTATTTAGTTAATGAATGTTTATGAATGACCAAAGTCACATTGCCGATAAACAATCGTTAAATATTTCTGAATTTGAGGAGTAAACATTTGCCTTAGAGGACTGTTACCTAATAAACATAAACTAAATCAATCATTATGAGTATTCAAGTAGGTCAACCCGCACCTGATTTTACCTTGTTCAACACTGAAAAGCAAGAAGTCTCATTGTCTTCCTTTAAGGGTAAGAACGTGGTAGTTCTATTTTTCCCATTGGCATTTACCGGAGTTTGCACGAAGGAATTATGCTCTGTTCGTGATGACATCGCCTCTTATCAAGGACTTAATGCCGAGGTTTTAGGCATTTCAGTCGATTCATTATTCACATTGGGTAAGTTCAAGGAAGAACAAAATCTGAATTTTAACTTGTTGTCCGACTTTAATCGCACCGCAAGTGCGGCATACGGCTCACTTTACGAAGACTTTGTGTTTAATATGCATGGAGTTTCAAAGCGTTCAGCATTTGTAATTGATAAAGAAGGTGTAGTACGATATTGTGAAGTACTGGAATCGGCCGGAGATATACCTAATTTCGATGCAGTCAAGTCGACGCTAGAAACACTAAAATAAAATAAAAAAAAACTCCGCCTTCAAGTGGAGTTTTTTTTATGATCATAACTTAATGCGCAGCAGGCGTTTCGTCGTAATCGATGCCTTGTCGCTTCAAGATCATTTTTGCCACAACTGCGTATCCTGCCAGAAAGGCAAAGCAAATCACCGATATCCAGTAGGATTGATGTATTCCGAGAATATTCTCATCAGCAAGATAACCTTGCAACGGCGGAATGAGCGCACCACCGAGGATCATACTCACCAAAAGTGAAGAACCTTGATTCGTATATTTTCCGAGTCCAGCAATCGCCAGATTAAAAATACATGGCCACATGACGCTGCAGAATAATCCTCCGCTGATAAAGGAATACATAGCGACATCACCCGTTGTACTTAATCCGATGATCATCATGATCATCGCAGCTATAGAAAAAAGTAACAGCATACGTGTTGGTTTCTCTCGCGCTAAAAAATTAACAGCAATAAATGCAGTAATCCACATGCTGTATATTAAAAGTTGAGAAACTCCGCCGTTCGCAATATTGTTAAAGAGTAATACAACGGCAAAAGCTGAAAACGGTACAACAATTTTTAAAATGGTTCGAGTAGACTTGCTAATGTCGAAAGCATAAATTGCGCCGGTCCAGCGCCCTATCATTAAACTTCCCCAATACAAGGAAACAAACATCGATACTTGTTGAAGGGGAATCCCTTTAAAATCCTTATTCTGCAGCAAATCACCCAGGTTACTCCCTATGGTTACCTCAACACCCACATAAATAAAAATCGCCGCCATGCCGAGCCATACTTGAGGATATCGAAGAGCTCCGAAACCACTTTCCCTTTGCTCATCAAATTTTGGTGATGGTAACTTCGAATACGCCAGAAATGCTGCAACTAATAGTAATATTGTGCCCAAAATAGTGAATGGCATTTTCAGATCCTGAATGTCTACATCTGCTGAAACTGCTGAAGAACTCGCGCTTCCGAACATCGCTATTCCAATTAATACAGGTCCAAATGAGGTGCCAATTGAATTAATACTACCGGCGAGATTCAGTCGGAACGAGCCTTTCGCCGGATCGCCAAGATTAATAACAAACGGATTGGCGACAATTTGGAGCATGGAAAACCCAAGTGCAATAACAAATAAGCCAACTAAAAAGAACATGTATTGATTGGTGATTACTGCAGGTATAAACAGGAATGCCCCGAAAGCACTGATGATTAATCCCAGTACCAATCCTGCTTTCATGCCATACTTATTGAAAGGATCACCAACAACTTTCGACCAAACAAAGTAAATAATCGAACCCATAAAATAGGCTATGTAAAATGCCGTATCTACTAGCTGCGAGGCAAATTGGCTAAGCGTAAAGTGCTTTTTCAAAATCGGAATAAGCACACCGTTGGACGCCGCTACAAATCCCCAAAAGAAGAATACCGAAATAACTGTTGTCAAGGCAGACAAATTGCTTTGTTGTTTCATAGAAAGCTAATGTACAAACCCCTGAATAATGGATTAGATCAACGAATGCCGAACTATTCACAACTTATTGTGTGAACCTGAAACTCTGGTTTCACGGATTTTCTTTCGTTAAAATCATGTAAATGATAGACTAAACCCCAACTTGAGTCTATTAAAGGTTTGAAAACCGACTATTTTTTACTTACTTGCACAATTAATTTTAAGAGACCAAAATCCGATTTACTATGCGCAATTTAGTTCAAGCAGGATTTGTATTTACTGCTGCACTTGTAATGGCTTCATGTTCCGGCGATCCGGGCCCTGGTGACGGTGCTGATACGCTAAACAAAGACACCATTGATATAGCAGGTGTTAAAGTTAGCGGGCAAAGTTTTATGGTGCCTTCTCCTATGCAAATCGCTGATTTGATTAAGAAGAGCGGAGCGGCATATAACAAAGACATTCTAAACTCAACGGCCAATCTCTCCAAGTATTCCGGCGCTTCTAAGCAAGCGTTAAATCTTGGTGTTTACGGTGCCGATTTGGGTTACATTACCATGTATGATAACTCCGGTGATGCTATGGAATACTACAAAACCGTTGTACAGCTTGGCGATCAATTAAAAATTACCGGCTCTTTTGATAAGGGATTAATGGATCGTTTCAATGCAAACATTGGAAAGAAAGATTCGATCCTGACACTTGTTGGTGAAGCTTATCGTCGCAGCGACAACTTCTTGCGTGAAAGTGAACAGGATCATTTAGCTGCATTAATTCTTACCGGCGGATGGATAGAAAGTATGTATTTCTCGCTTAATATTTATAAACAAAAGCCTGATCCTGCCGTGGCAATTCGTATTGGTGAACAGAAGAATACTGTTGCGGGTCTAATAAAGATTTTAAAAGGTGTGGACAAGCCTGAAAATACTGAGTTAATTCGTTTGCTTGAAGAACTTAATGCGGAATATCAGGAAGTAGAAATTAAGTACACTTTCGCGGAACCAATTCACGACGACGTGAAGAAAACCACTACCATCAATGGTAAAACGGAAGTTAACATCACTCCTGAATTAATTAATTCGTTAACTGACAAGGTTAACGCAGTGCGTAACTACATCATCAACTAACCGACGAATTTCACGTTATGAAGAAGCTACTTCCTATCGCAGTATTATTTCTGCTGTTCACATTGTGTGCACAACGTGCTGATGCACAAATGTGTGATTCAACGGCTAAGTTGTGTGCTAAATATGTTGTGCCGCCTTTCGTATCCGATGGACAAACCTATCGTGCACTTATTCTCGCAAACCAAAATGCTGAATTTCAGGCTACGTTTTTTGCCGGAACTACATACCGCATTTCTGCTGCTACCGGTTTAACAGAAGGAAATCTCATTTTCTCTGTGTATTCGTATGATCCGAACTCCGGTCAGCGGGATTTGATTTTCTCAAATTCACAACACAATAATGCTCCTTACTGGGACTTTAAGGTGAATACCACCGTTGAAGTAGTAATTGAGGCGACGTTAAATCCTGCTTCAGGTAAGGATTCCGGATGCGCAGTATTACTGATTGGTTTCAAACAGTAAGCTTACAAATTCGATTTATAAAAAAGCCGCTTTCACCAGCGGCTTTTTTGTTCCTTACGAACTGTATTTCCCCAACATATTCGCAGGTTACAAGTATCTTTTTTATATTTTTAACCGCTAAACCCAAGCCCGACCATTTATGAGCGAAAGGATACTAGAAGCCCTGATGCAGTTGTTTGCCATTATTGCTAAAGTTGATGGATTGACATCAGCGAGCAGGGGCATTGTAGAATCATTCCTGAAGCAACAATTACCTCAGGATCTGGTGGATCAATATTTAGGCGTGTTTGATGAATTTTTCGAAGCACATCATCAGGTATCCAAGAAAAAAGACGGCACGGCAAAGCGTACTTCGCTTAACTCGGTAAAAGTTTTGCGTATCTGTTCTCAGATCAACGAAGAACTTACTCAGAAACAAAAAGTATTAGTACTGATTCGTTTAATTGAATTCATTCACACCAGCAATGAAATTTCCGAGCAGGAATTAGAATTCGTAGAAACTGTTACTGAGTCATTTAATATTGACAGTGCTGAGTTTAATACGCTTCGCGATTTTGTTGAGAAGGATACAAATGCTTTGCCCGATCATAGCGATTTGTTAATCATAAACGGTACGGAAGAGCACCAATTCAAACAAACACATCATATCTACTCCGACACGATTGGCTCGGGTTCTGTAATTGTTGTTGCTATTCCTAGTGTAGGCATGCATGCGTGTCGTTACACAGGTGGCGCAGAATTGAATCTGAATGGACAAGCGATGATCAAAGGTAAGGTCTACATTTTGACTCCCGGGTCATCGATGCGCAGTTCTAAGGTACAACCGATTTATTATTCGGATATCATCAGTGCGTTTTTGAGCCGCACTTCTAAAACAAAAATTACTTTTCACGCTAATAATATCGAGTACCAGTTTAAAGGCGGGAAGTTAGGTTTGCGTGGTATCAACTTTGCATCCGAATCGGGCAAGTTGATCGGGATCATGGGTGGTTCGGGTGCCGGAAAATCAACATTATTAAATGTCTTAAATGGTAATGAAACACCAACAAAAGGCGAAGTACTGATCAACGGAATTAATATTCACCTCCAAAAAGATAAGATTGAAGGTGTCATTGGGCACGTTTCCCAAGATGATTTGCTGATTGAAGAACTCACTGTTTTTCAAAACTTGTTCTACAATGCGAAGTTGTGCTTTGGCAACATGAGCGATGAGGATATTTCCAAAATCGTTGATGAGCTTCTCGCCGATTTAGGTTTGTATGAAGCACGTAATCTGAAAGTGGGTAGTCCGTTGGACAAGAAAATTTCCGGTGGGCAGCGCAAGCGATTGAATATTGCACTGGAGCTGATTCGTGAGCCTTCCGTATTGTTTGTTGATGAACCAACTTCAGGGTTATCTTCACGCGATTCAGAAAACATTATGGACTTGCTGAAGGAATTGGCACTAAAGGGCAAGTTGGTGTATGTTGTTATTCACCAGCCTTCATCCGACATTTTCAAGATGTTCGATCGCTTGTTGATTCTTGATAACGGCGGTTATCCGATTTACTTCGGTAACCCGGTGGATGCGGTCATTTATTTTAAAAAGATGGTGAACCACGTCAATAGTGATGAAAGCGAATGTCCTGCATGCGGTAATGTTAATCCGGAACAAATCTTTAATATCATCGAATCGAAAGTTGTTGATGAATACGGAAACCCGACACGCAGTAGAAAAGTATCTCCGGCCGAATGGAATGCGTTTTTCAAAGAGCATCTTGCTGCCAAGTTGGATCAACTTACTGTTTCATCCGATAGTCCGGAAAGTTCGTTTAACATTCCGAACCGCATTAAACAGATGTTTGTGTTCATCACACGAGACGTGCGCTCGAAATTGACGAACACACAATACATGATGATTAACATGCTGGAAGCGCCATTGCTGGCTTTCATTCTGGCATTTCTGGTGAAGTTTTACAATACGGATGTATCGAATAAGGTGGGCTATATCTTCCGCGAAAACGAAAACATTCCGGCGTATTTATTTATGGCTGTTGTTGTGGCGCTGTTCATTGGACTAACGGTGAGTGCGGAAGAAATTATTCGCGATCGAAAGATTTTGAAGCGCGAATCCTTTTTGAATTTAAGTCGTTCCAGCTATCTGTTATCCAAAGTGATGATCATGTTCGTGTTGTCGGCTATTCAAACCATCATGTTTGTCTTGGTCGGCAATTCGGTTTTGGAAGTACAAGGTATGTGGGGCGATTATTGGCTGGTGTTGTTCACCACGTCGTGCTTTGCGAATATGCTGGGCTTGAATATTTCATCTGCCTTTAACTCGGCAGTTACCATTTACATTTTGATCCCGTTCCTCATTATTCCGCAGTTATTGTTGAGCGGTGTGATCGTGAAATTTGAAAAATTAAATCCAACCATCACATCGCAAAAAACTGTTCCTGTTGCGGGTGAATTGATGGCTTCTCGATGGGCATTTGAAGCATTGGCAGTCAATCAGTTCATGAATAACGAGTACGAGAAACAGTTCTATCGTTACGACGAAATGATGAGTATTGCGGATTACAAAAAGAATTATTGGATTCCGCATTTGCGCGGCAAGATTGATCGTTGCGAGACCAATATTAAAGACAAAGCGTTCGGTGATGAACACATATCGGATGTTGCCTTGGTTCAAAGTGAAGTGAAAAGAGATTTGGATCGCATCAAGGAATTGTCTTCGCCTAAGCGTAAAAAGATTCGTTCGATTTCCACGCGCCTAATGAAACAGCTGGAAGATTTAAGTGCGAAAATCAACGCAGTGAATGGAAACCAGTTTACGATTCAGAATGCTACAGAAATGCGCGAGTACCTGAACCAGGTAAACTCCATTTACATCAAGATTTTCAACACCAATAGTGAAGCTAAAGATGCGATCATCAGAAAGAAAAATGCTACTGATGCCGCGAAGGAGAATTTCATTGCTTTGAAGAATGAATACATGAACGAGAATTTAAGTTCATTGGTTAAGAATAGCAATGAGTTCAACCGTATCATCGAACAGGAAAATATGCTCATTCAGCGCATTGATCCTGTGTACATGGAATCATATGAATCTAACTTGGGTAATTCGCATTTCTTTGCACCACGTAAGAAGTTATTCGGGACTTATGTAGCAACATTCTGGTATAACCTCAGTGTCATTTGGTCGATGTCTTTGGTTCTGGCTATAACGTTGTATTTCGACGTATTCCGCCGCATCATAGATGGTTTAGGGAATTTGTTCGAAAGTATTTTCTCTCGCAAAAAACAATAATTGCAGGTTCTGCGGAAAATTTTGCTGATGTGCATCGTAACTTAGTGTGTTATGTTTGCCATCATTGACGTTGAAACCACAGGAGGACGATCGGAGTACGATCGCATCACGGATATCTGCGTTATCATTCATGATGGCTTAACCGTAATTGATGAGTTTTCTTCACTCGTTAATCCTGAATGCCCGATTCCTGAAATGATTACACGACTTACCGGCATCACGAATGAAATGGTAAGTACAGCTCCCAAGTTTTATGAAATTGCACGACGCATCATTGAAATGACGGAAGGTTGCGTGTTCGTGGCGCATAATGTTCAATTTGATTACGGATTTGTTTCACGTGAGTTCGCCTCATTAGGTTATAAATACAAACGTGAGCAATTGTGCACGGTACGTTTGAGTCGCAAACTTATTCCCGGTAAACGATCGTACAGTCTCGGCAACTTGTGTCAGGAATTGGGAATCGTTATTCATGAACGTCATCGCGCAGCCGGCGATGCTCGTGCCACAGCCGAGTTGTTCAACTTATTAATGCAGTTGAAATCATCTAGTGCTGTTTACAAGAAGGCAGACATTAAGGAAATTCAGGGCACTAGAGTTGATAAGATCAAGAAGTTTGTCGTGGACAAAATGCCTGAAGAAGCGGGTGTATACTATTTCTATGATAAGTCGGGCGAAGTGGTGTATGTTGGTAAGAGCAATAACATGCGCTCTCGCGTGATGCAGCATTTCGCTTCGGATGAACACAAGAGTCGCAAGATGAAGGCCGAGGTGGTGGATGCGGATTATGTCAAAACCGGTACGGAACTGATTGCACTTTTGCTGGAATCGGAAGAGATAAAACGAATTAAACCTAAATTTAACAGGGCGCGCAAGCGGGATGAGTTTCCGTTTGCCATTGTATATTCAGGTGGTGGTGAAGAGCCGATTAAACTAAAAATTGAACGCGCCGAAGAAGGTGGTCGTGCACTGAAATTATTTACAGGATACGCA
>Ga0315899_10009770_pt1 | contig 10294 bp, 9 predicted proteins | sample LakEriMetagenome_2_FD_203518 | JGI IMG/M metagenome (GOLD analysis project Ga0315899, IMG submission 203518) | Freshwater fungal communities from buoy surface, Lake Erie, Ohio, United States - Buoy 4 MA112 | ecosystem: Environmental > Aquatic > Freshwater > Lake | place: USA: Lake Erie, Ohio...
GCTGCCGGCGACGGCAAGGATGCCTCGGGGTACAAGTGCGCGTGGTACGCGCCGGGGGCGAGCGGTGGCGTGAACATCGACGGCGGCGCGACCATCGACCCCGAAACGGGGAAGATCTTCGTGGCCAGCATCACGGGGCTCAGCACCACGTCGCTGCTCAACGATCCCTGCAGCGAATTCGCGTACAGCTCGCCGGCGAGCAATTGCGGCCTTCTGGGCGCACTGCCCACGCCGGAAGGGTACAAGAAGCCCGAGAACGTGGGCTTCGGCGGACGGGCCTCGGGCTCGATGATCGGCGGCATCTCCATTGCGAAGCCCAAGGAGCATGGCGGCATCACCGCCTACGATCTCAAGAGCGGTGACAAGGCCTGGTGGGCGCCCAACGCGGGCTTCATCAAGCAGACGAGCCGTGACCCGCTCTTCGCGGGCGTGACCATCCCGCCGCTTCCCGGTCGTGGACAGGCGCAGGCCATCACTACCAAGACGCTGGTGATCTACGGCACGGGCCGCAGCGGCGGGCTGCCGGGCGAACCGCCCAAGCTGTACGCGCTCGACAAGAACACCGGCAAGACCGTGGGCACCGTGCAGATTCCCGCCAAGACCACCGCCGTGCCGATGACGTTTCTGCACAAGGGACAGCAGTACATCGTGTTCGCGACCGGCGCGGAAGAGAACACGAGCCTGGTGGCGATGAAGCTGCCGAAGTGAGGACGTAGATCGTGGTTGGGCGAGGAGTTTGTAGTCGTTAGTGGTTAGTCGTTAGTTGTCAGTTCGAACTTCGCACTGACGACCAACCACTAACCACTAACCACTAATCCGCCCCACACGAGATCTCCGCCCCTCACTTTCTCCGTTCGTACCGCTTCAGCGCCTTCTGCCCCACCTCGGCGCCGTAGATATTGCCCGCCGCATCAACGGCTACGCCTTCGGCGCTGCTGGTGCTGGCGGGCTTTGCTTCGGGGTCCGGAATGAACGCCGTCACCTCGCCGGTCTTCGCGCTGCCGATACGGATGCCGCGCGTCCAGGCGCCGTGCGGCGGATTCACCGAGCCACTTTCGGAATCGGCCACGTAGATGTTGTCGCTCTTGTCGATCCAGATGCCACTGGGGCGGCTGAACTGATACCACGTGTCGAGGATGTTGAAGTCCTTGTCCACGATGAGAATGCGGTCATTGCCGCGGTCGCCGACGAAGAGGCGGCCCTTGCTGTCGAACGCGAGGGCATGCGGCTGATCGAGTTGCCCGACGCCCTTGCCCCACGTACCCCAGGACTTCTTGAGCCCGCCGCTCTTGTCGAACACGAGCACGCGCGCGTTCGAGCCGGTGCGCGACGAATGCCCCTCGGCCACGTAGATGTCGCCGTTGCTCGCCGTGACGATGGCGTTGGGCTGCCAGAAGAACGCCGAGTCGCGACCGCCGCCTGGTGCGCCGAGTGACAGCAGATGCGTGCCGGTGGGGCTGAACTTGTGGATCTGATGCCCCTTGCCGGCGGGTGCCTGCGTTGCACCGAGCGTGCACGCGCAGTCCACCACCCAGATGTTGCCGTCGCGGTCCACGTGAATGCCGTGCGGCGACAGGATCATGCCGGCACCGAAGCTGGCCACGAGCTTGCCGGTCGGGTCGAACTTGAGCACCGGCGCCAGTTGGGAGCCGGCGCAGTTGTTCACACTGCACCGTTCGGCGACCCAGACGTGCTTGCCATCCTTGTCGATGGCGACCGCGCTGGTGGAGCCCCACGTGCGGCCGTCGGGGAGCTTGGCCCACCCCTCTACGGTCGTGTAGGGATTGGGCTTGTCGTTGACCGCGGGCATCGTAGGCGAAGACTGCGCCGCAAGGAGAGCCGGAGCGGCGAGGGCCGCAAGGAAGAGAGGAGTGCGCATGAGGGGAAAGTGCACCATGTGACGGGGGGACCGCAAACGGGGGGATGGCAGACGTCTGCCGCCTGCTGGTGGTCGCCCAAACACCGACTCTCACCCCCCGCCCGCCACCGCCCCCGTCATCACCCCCACCGCATCACTCATGCTGATCGATGTCTTCTCCACCAGCGCCACGCGCTTGCCCAGCCGCTGGATGTGAATGCGGTCGGCAAGATCGAAGACGTGCGGCATGTTGTGGCTGATCAGCACCACCGAGAGGCCGCGGTCGCGTACGCGACGGATGAGGTCCAGCACCATGCCGCTCTCGCGCACACCAAGTGCCGCCGTGGGCTCGTCGAGCATCACCACGTGTCTCGCGAATGCGGCACTGCGCGCCACGGCGATGCCCTGCCGCTGCCCGCCCGAGAGTGTTTCCACGGCTTGGGTGATGGCGCGGATGTTCACGCCGAGCGCTGCGAGCGCATCGGCTGCTTCGCGCTGCATGCGCGGGCGGTCGAGCCGGCGGAACACCGTACCCGCGATGCCCGGGCTCCGCACTTCGCGCCCGAGGAACAGGTTGTCGGCGATGCTCATCGCGGGCGCGAGCGCGAGGTCCTGATACACCGTTTCGATGCCCGCCGCACGCGCATCGGCCGGCGACCGGAAGTGCATCGGCCGGCCGTCGACGCGGATCTCGCCCGTATCGGGGATCAGCGCGCCCGCCAGCGCCTTGATGAGCGACGACTTGCCGGCGCCGTTGTCGCCAATAACGGCAAGAATCTCACCGGCGCGCACCTCGAAGTCGGCCCCGTCAAGTGCCACTACTTGCCCGTACTGTTTGCGGAGCCCGCGGGCCTGCAGTACGACGGGCGTATCGGTCGTGAGCGTCATGCGTTGCGCGTCATGCATGGCGTCTCGACCACTGGTCGGTGGCCACGGCGAGAATCACCAGCGCACCAGTCACCAGGATCTGATACACCGATGACATGCCCATGAGCGTGAGCCCATTGCGGAATACGCCGACGATGAGTGCACCGACTAAGGATCCGAGAATCACGCCGCGGCCACCGAAGAGGCTCGTGCCACCGAGGACCACGGCAGTCACCGTGTCGAGATTTTCCGTCTGACCAGCCTGCGGGTCACCTACCCCCGTGCGCGCCACCGCGAGCAGCGACGCCACCCCGTACAGCGCGCCGGCCATCGTGTACACCACGAGCAACAGGCGCTCCGTATCGATGCCGGAGAGCCGCGACGCCTCGCGGTTGTTGCCCACCGCGTACACATGGCGCCCACCGGCCGTCTCGCGCAGCAACCACCAGGCGAGGCCGTAGAGCAGCAGCATCACCACCGTCCCGTAGGCGATGCGTGTGCCGAACAGCGGCACGGTGGTGCCGAGCGTCGTGAACAGTTGGGGCAGGTCGGTAACGGTCTGCGAGCTCGAGACGATTTGCGTGAGCGCGAACGCGATGTTCATGGTGCCGAGCGTCACGATGAACGGCGGGAGCTTCACGCGGGTCACGAGCCACCCGTTCAGGAAGCCGGCGAACGTGGTGGCGCCGATGCCGGCGGCGATGGCGACGGGGGCGGACATCCCCGCCTTCCCGGCAAGCAGCGTCATGGTGACGCCACCCAACGCCATCAACATACCGCACGACAGATCGATGCCGGCGGTGAGAATTACCAGCGTCTGACCGATGGCCAGCACCCCCACCACCATGACCTGCTGCGTGATGAGCGAGACATTGCCGAGCGTGAGGAAGCGGGGCGACTGCGCGGAGAAGAAGAGGCAGGCGACGACGAGGGCGAGCACCGGCCCCAGCGATGCCAGCCGCCGCAGCGTCACTTCGTGCCCCAGCAGCGCGCTGCGCCTTCGGCCGGCGTGAGACTCTCCACGCCGTCGCGCTTGTCACCCGCCACCAGCGCCACGCCAGTATCGGTGAAGCCGCTCGGCTTCTTGCCGCTGCGGAGGAACTCCACTCCGGCCGTCACACCCAGTTCGGCCATGCGCACCGGATACTGCTGCGCCGTGGCGGCGAAGTGGCCGGCGGCCACGTCGTCCACGCCACGACACCCCCCGTCCACCGTCACGATGAACACATCCTTGTCGCGCCCCGCCTTCACGAGGGCGTTGTAGGCGCCGGCTGCGCTAGGCTCGTTGATGGCATACACCACGTTCACCGCCGGCGCCGATTGCAGGCAATTCTCCATGACGGTCTGCGCCTTCGCCTGATCACCGATGCTGTCGCCCGAGCACACGATATCGGATGGCGCGGCGTTCTGGTTGCTCTCCCGCGGATTCGACGCGAGTCCGAGACCCGTGAGAAAGCCGTTGTGCCGCTGCGCGCCGGTGGGATGCCCGGGGAGCAGGTCAATGGTGACGATCTTCGGCGGCGTGTTGCCGAGTCGCGCCCGCGCGTACGCGCCGATGAGTTCTCCGGCGCGGTAGTTGTCGGTGCCGAAGAATCCATCCGTCGCGTCGACCGGGTCGGTCGGACTGTCGAGCGCGATCACGAGGATGCCATCGTTCCGCAGCTTCGTGATCGTGGGCACGATCGCTTTCGCGTCGCTTGGCGAAATGAGAATCACGCGGGCGCCGGCGGCGACCTGATTCTCGATAGCCGCCACCTGACCGGCATTGTCGCTGTCCGAGCGGCCGGCACCTACCAGCAGCGTGACGGCCTGCGAGACGGCGGCCTGCTGCGCTCCATCCTTCATTTTGACGAAAAACGGATTGGTTTCGGTTTTCGTGACGAGGCCGATGATGGCGCCGTCGCCGCCGGCCCGGGAGCAGGCCGCCACGGCGAGCAGCGTGAGAACGCGTACTCCGAGGGTCGTGAGTCGGCCGCGTTGGCGTACAGGCATGGGGAGCGGGCGTGTCATGCGTGGGGTGGGACGTGCGGATAAACGCGTGGTACGGTATTCGCCGCACCGGCTGCGCGGAAATCAGCAGGATGGACACGCCTCGGGCAAGCGGGGGCGGGGTGCCGGCATTCCGCACGGCGAAAACGGCGCCGGGCGTCGCGGAATGTTGCGGTCTGCGGCGCGACGCAGCAGGCTTGGGCATGCGCGACCTTACAAGCGGTTCGATCCCCCGCCATCTGATCCGTCTGGCCATGCCGATGGCCTTCGGCATGATCTTCCAGACGATGTACTATCTGGTCGATTTGTGGTTCGTCACGCGACTGGGCGACGCCGCAGTGGCCGGCGTGAGCTCGGCTGGCAATGTCCAGTTCATCGTCATGTCGCTCACGCAGGTGCTGGGCGTCGGCACCATGCCACTCATCGCCAATGCCGTCGGGCGCAAGGATCGCGACGACGCCAACCTTGTGTTCAATCAGAGCGTTGTTTGGGCCTTCGTGTGCGCCATCATCACGCTCATCGGCGGATTCCTGCTCGCCGGTCCGTACATGCGTGCCGTGGGTGCCGATGCCGCCACCCGCGAGGCCGGGCTGTCGTATCTGCGCTGGTACCTGCCTGGGCTCGGACTGCAGTTCGCGCTGGTGTCCATGGGTTCGGCGTTGCGCGGCACCGGCATCGTGAAGCCCACGATGCTCGTGCAAATCGTAACGGTCGTGATGAACATCATTCTTGCCCCCATCCTCATCGCTGGCTGGGGTACGGGCCGTCCGCTTGGTGCTGCGGGTGCGGGACTGGCGAGCTCCATCGCCATCGCCGTGGCCGTGATCATGATGCTCGTGTATTTCGTGCGCCTCGAGCACTACGTGAGCTTTCGGCGCGACCTGCTCACGGCGCGATGGGATGTGTTGGCGCGCATGCTCAAGCTCGGCCTGCCGCCCGGGGCGGAGTTCGCCCTGATGTTTCTCTTCACGGCCGTGATCTATTACGTGATTCGGGACTTCGGGGCGGCAGCGCAAGCCGGCTACGGCATCGGGTCACGCGTGATGCAGAGCATCTTCCTGCCAGCGATGGCCATCGCGTTTTCTGCGGCCCCGTTGGCTGGCCAGAACATGGGCGCAGGCAAGAGTGAGCGGGTACGTGAGACCTTCCGCTGGGCCGCGATCATCGGTAGTGCGCTCATGGTCACGATCACGCTGCTCTGTCAGATTCGCCCCGCGCTGTTCGTGCGGGGGTTCACCGAGGAGGCTGAGGTGCTGGCCGTCGCGGTCGAATTCCTGCGCACGATCTCGTGGAATTTCGTCGCCTCGGGGCTGATTTTCACCTGCAGCGGCATGTTTCAGGCGCTGGGCAATACCGTGCCGTCGCTCGTCAGCAGTGCATCGCGGCTCCTCACCTTTGCGGTGCCCGCGTTGCTCCTCTCCCAACGTCCGGGCTTTCAGTTGCGTCATGTGTGGGTGCTATCCGTGGTCACCATGACGATGCAGGCCGGCTTCACGCTGTGGTTGCTCAACGGCGAGATGCGGCGTCGCACGCAGGTTGCCGTGGTGTGAACCCAACCGCAGGCAGCGCACACTCCCCCTTCCGCCCACCCGCTCGATCCATGACTCGTAGTATCGTCGCGGTGATGACCGGATTCACCTTCATCGCCGCGCTCAGCTTCGGCACCGACTTCGCCATCCGGGCAGCGATGCCGGCGCTGTTCGAGGTCAATGGACGTACAGACAGCGTCGCGGTGTTGCTCCTCACGATCGGTTACGTCGGTCTGTATGCCACGCTTGGCTGCTACCTCGCTGCGCGCATGGCGCCGCAGCAGCCCATGCGCCACGCGCTCGTCCTGGGCAGCCTCGGGCTGCTGTTCAACGCGGCCGGCTCGTATGCGGGCTGGAGCACCGCGCCGGCCTGGTATCACGTGGTCTCGCTCGTCCTGGTTATGTTTTGGGCATGGCTAGGCGGACGCATGCGGGAACAGGAGCTGACGATCGTCGCAGCACGGTCCGTGGCAGTGTGAATAGGTCACCCAGGCCAGTGCGGTGCGCGCGCGTCCTCGCAGCCGCTGCAACCATGCTCGCGGCCGCTGCTTGCGGAAAGACGAAGAACGTCACCCCGGCCGACGTGGCGCTGCAGTTCTACGTGACGCTCGAGCTGGGCGGCGTACGCGAAGTCCCGGAGCCGCGCGCGCTCGTGGCCATCGAGCCGTATCTCACTCCGGAGCTCGCAGGTGAACTCCGGGCCGCGCGGGTGCGCCGTGATGCGCCGCTGCCGCCCGGGAGCACCGACAAGCCCCCCTTCACCGACGGCAATCCGTTCAGCAGTCTGTTCGAGGGACACTCGACCTATCGCCTGGGTGCCACGGCGATGCGCGGTGATTCGGCGTTGGTGACGGTGTCGTTCACCAATACCGAGCAGAAGCCCGCCGTGGAGTGGAAGGACACCCTGCTGTTGTTGCCCAGCGGCGCGGGGGCGTCAGGCACCTGGCGGGTGGCCGACATCCGCTACGGCAGCACGTGGGAGTTCGGATACCGCGGGTCGCTCCGCGCCGTGCTGCAGAACGGACTGGGCACCGCGCGCTGAGCACGGGGCGCTCCGGCGTTCCGCTGCGGCGTTGCGCTCCTCGCACGAGATCGCGGCACACGCCAAGTTACAAGGGTTCGCCTTCCGCGTTTTCCTCCCGCCCGCGCTTCCATGTCCCGATCTGCTACGGTGCTCCGGCTTTCGCTCGCTGCACTCGCTGTCACCACCGCGCCCGCCACGGCCGTTGCTCAGGGTAACGTGCTGCCCACTCCCGTCATCGCCGTCGACAGCGCGGACCCGGTATCCGTGCTCGTGTCGCGTCTGGATCTCGCGCGCTACAAGGCGACCATCAAGGGGCTCACCAACTTCGGCGACCGGCGTCAGGGCACGAAGCGCAATCGCGACGCGGTGGACTGGATCGAGGCGCAGCTCAGGAGCTACGGTTGCACGAACGTGGAGCGTCTCACGTACGAGTACAATCCACCGGCGCCCACGCCGCGTCCTGCAGGTGCCATGGCAGGTGCCGCGGCGGGCGGTGCGGGCCAGCAGCGGCCGGCGGGGCCGCCGGTGTCGGCGGGAGGCGGCCGTGCGCGCGGAGTGCGCACGCGGACTGGCGTGAACAGTGATTCGCTGCGCCAACCCGATGCCCGCCTCCGCGCGCTGAATGCCGAGCCGAGTGTACCGGGTGAGCGTCAGGAGGTGTACTGCACCAAGGTCGGGAGCACGCGCCCCGACGAGATGTACATCATCGGCGGGCACATGGACGGGATCGGCTGGGGCGAAGCCGCCAACGATGACGCGTCTGGTTCGGCCATCGTGATGGAACTTGCTCGCATCTTCAGCGACCCGGCCGTGCAGACCGATCGCAGCATCCGCTTTGTGCTCTGGAACAACGAGGAGACAGGGCTCAACGGCGCACGCGCCTACGTGGAGCAACGGGCCAAGCTGCAGGGCATCGAAGAGCCGAAGGGTTCGGGAAAGTTTCCGGAACCCAAGTGGCTTGGCATGATCCAGCACGACATGATGATGTTCGATCATGGCATGCCCAACGCCGACGGCACGATGCGTAAGGAACAGCGCCCCGAAGCCGACGTGAACATCGAATTCCAGAGCAACTCGAAGATGTCGAAGCAGTCGGCCGAACTCGCGTGGTTCCTGCACGGCGCGAACGCGAAGTACGCGACCGACTATCCCGCGCAGGTGGGGCCGCACATGACCAACACCGACTCGGGGCCGTTTCAGGATCTCATTGCGGCCATCTCGCTGCGCGAGAACGAGCGCGGGACGCAGGTGGGCAGTGGCTGGGACCCGCATTGGCACCAGCCCACTGATCTGTTCTCCACCTTCGGCGACGCCGACTTCAAACTCGGCCTCAACGCCGCGCAGACGACGTTGGCGGGTGTGGCCAAGCTGGTGAACGCGACGCTGCGGAAATAGCGCGGCGGAGTGGCCCCTACGCGAGTGACGGCGGAACGCGCCCGGCCCACGGCCGGGCGCGTTCGAGTTGCCCGGCCAGGCGGAACAGCGTCGCCTCATCCCCCAGCCGCGACACGTACTGGGTGCCGATCGGTAACCCCTGCGCGTTCCAGTAGAGCGGTACCGACATCGCCGGCTGCCCCGTCACGTTGAACAGCGGCGTGTATGGAATGAAGCCGAACACCTTGCGCGCCGTCTCGTCGAGCAACCCTGCCGCGCGCAGCACGCCGCCGAGACGCAGCGTGCCGAAGAGCGCGAGCGCGGCGCGTTCCATGCTGCTCGGCTGCAGTGCTCCAATGGGGAACGGTGGTGCGCCCAGCGTTGGCGTGACCAGCACATCGTACTGCGTGAAGAAGCGGCCCACCGTCCGTCCGGCCAGCTGCAGCAGGCGCACACTACTGGCGTAGTCGGCCGCACTGTACGACCCACCGACCAGGCCGAGGGCCCAGGTGGCCGCTTCCACATCGTCATTCCGCGGGGCGCGACGGAGTTGCTCCCCCATCCACTCGATGTCGGCGCGGCACTCGGCCGCAACAACGGTGAGAAAGGCACGCGCGAGACGCGGACCGTCGAAGGTGGGGGCGGCGATTTCCACGTCGTGGCCAAGCGATCGCAACAGGGCTACGGCATCCTCGAGCGCGGCGCGACAATCGGCATGCACGGGATCGCCGCGCGAGGTGTCGGCGAAGAAAGGCTCGGTGGTGGCGGCAATGCGCAGGCGTCCGGGTTCACACTGCACCTCGTCCAGATACGGCCGCTCCTGCGGCGGGCACGACAGCGGTGTCCCGATATCGTCTCCGGCCGTGCAGTCGAGCATCGCCGCCGAGTCGCGCACGCTGCGGGTGATTACATGTTCCTGCACGAACCCGCGCCACGCGTCGCCGGCGTCGGGGCCCATGGGCAGTCGGCCACGCGAGGGCTTGAGGCCAAAGAGACCCGCGCAGGACGCCGGAATGCGAATCGATCCACCGCCATCCCCGCCGTGGCCGATGGGGACGATGCGTGCGGCCACGGCTGCGCCGCTGCCACCGCTCGAGCCCCCGGTGGTGCGGGAGACATCCCATGGGTTGCGCGCCGCGCCGAGCGCCTCACTCTCGGTGAACGGCGTGAGTCCGAATTCGGGCGTGTTGCTCTTGCCGATGAACACCGCACCGGCGCGGCGGTAGCGGGCCACCAGTTCGCTGTCGTGGTCGGGCACGACCTGCTGCAGGACGCGGGTGCCGTAGCTGGTGGGCACGCCGGCGATGGTGGCGACAAGATCCTTCACTACCATCGGCACGCCGACGAACGGCGCGTCGGCAGGCAGCTGCGCGGCCATGGTGCGGGCGAGCGACTCGAGCGGGCGCACGATGGCGTTGAGCGCCGGATTGCGGGCGCTCATGCGTGCGATGGCGGCCTCAGCGACGTCGGCCGGGCTCACGTCGCCGCGGCGGATGCAGTCGGCGAGCGCGAGCCCGTCGAGCTGGTCGTACTCCGGAAACGGCAGAGAAGTGGACATGCTTCAAGTCTCGCCCGCCAACCCGTGCCTGTCACGGGGGGAACGCCCCGGGTATCGTTCGGTATGTTCCACCATCGGTTTCGGGCAGCCATCGG
>Ga0315899_10009771_pt1 | contig 10294 bp, 6 predicted proteins | sample LakEriMetagenome_2_FD_203518 | JGI IMG/M metagenome (GOLD analysis project Ga0315899, IMG submission 203518) | Freshwater fungal communities from buoy surface, Lake Erie, Ohio, United States - Buoy 4 MA112 | ecosystem: Environmental > Aquatic > Freshwater > Lake | place: USA: Lake Erie, Ohio...
ATGCAGCCCCAGTTGAGGCAGGTCCCGCCAGCCCGGTCCGCTTCCACACAGGCAACTTTCTTCCCGAGCTGCGTGGCCCGGATGGCTCCCACGTAGCCCGCAGGGCCACCACCAATGACAATGAGATCGTATTTCATGATAGGATTGAGAATCGTCCCCGGGCCGCGGACGCCCATGGATCAGCTCCACTCAAAGGCAGCACAGCCGGCAATTGCAACCGCAACCGCCGCGCCAGTCAGCACTCAGGGCTCCACCCAGGTCTTCCATGCAAACCCGTCGATGATGTACTGATTGAAGCGCTTGCCCTCCGCCACCGGACGCAGCCGCAGCATGCAGCGCGCCACTCCTTCCCCCTCGGAATTCACCTCCCCGCGCCGCCTCGCCTGCTGGCACTCCGCCAGCAGCTGCCGGGCAATCTCGGAGTCGGTCTCGCAGTACCCATAACAATTGAGACTGTCCTCGGGATCCGCCAGACGGAATGCGTGATAGCGGTACTCATCCTCGAAGGCCCCGATGTAATGATGCACCGGACTGGCCGTCACGCGGAAGGCCACCGGCTGCTCGTGATTTCCCGTCAGAAAATCCGACCACGGTACCTCGGACCAACTCACCGCATGCTCCCAGTCCAGCTTCGGATCGCTGCCGTCCTTCGGCAGTTCCAGCCAGACCTGACGCTTCTGAAACGAATCCACCTCCACGGTCGTGTAGATGAAATCCACACCCTTCCCCTCGAAATTCCCCACTTCCTCCCAGTCAGTCTCGAAACTGACCTGCCGGGGCGTAAGCGCCTGACTCGCATAATACCGCCGCATCCGGTCCCCCGTCAGTTCCGGATGACGCACCTCCTTCGCCATCGCATCCACCGTATCAGCCCCGAAGAACCTCCGCAGCACCGCGGTGGCCGCTTCCTTGTTCCTCGTGGCACCCCCATCCGCCTCCGCAGCCGCGCCAGCAGCCGGGGCCTTCGCAAAAAATCCACGGGACGCCACCACCGCCGCACCTCCTCCCGCCAGCAGCAGAAAAACCAGTGCCAGCGAAACGGTACGGCGAAAGGCCGGCGACTGCTCGGCGGGTTCACCCCCGCCTCCCCATTCACCCACGTTCTCCACCGAAAGATCAGCCTCATGCTTCGGAGAAAATGCAGGTGCGCGCTCCGGAGCCACCCGCGGCACCCGCGTCTTCGGCGGGGCAGGTTCCGCAGGCACTGCGGCAGGCACTGCGGCAGACACCGCCGCTGATTCCCTCTCCGAGGATACCGGAGATTCCGCGGATGCCCGGACCGGTGGCTCAGGCGCAGGTTCGCGCCGAGGAGGCAGCTTCACCGCAAACTCCGCATCCCCCCGCGCCGGGATCGGCTCGGCGGCACCCGGCGGCACGCCGCCCCTCTCCTTTGAACCTCCAGAAACATCTTCCCCGCTTTTCCTCACCGGCGGAAACTCCCCTCCCTGACGTTTCGGCCGTCCCGCACCAGCCTGCTCTCCAGACGGCACATCAACCACCTGACGACGTTCCGGAAGCACGGTCTTCTCCCTCTCCGCGACGCCAGCACCTGCTTCCCCCACCATCGCCGCCAGCCTTTTCTGCTCTTCCTCGTCCTCCATCCTCCGCTTCTGCGGCAGCGATGCCGCCCTCCGCTCGGGATCGGACACCACCACCTCCGCCCCCTCGACCGCCCCAGCATGACCCGTCCGGCTCAGCCGGAAATTCCTACGCCCGTCACCAGTCGTCTCCGCCTCGATGGCCGACTTCTCCCTCACTGGCACCTTCCCTCCAGGATCCGCGGGCAGAATCAGGTGCACCTTGCATCCCGGACACAGCACCTCTGCCCCCGCATTGCCATCATCAACAAGCAGCGGCGTCTGACAGCGGGGACAAGGCAGCACAATCTCCGGCATGATTCTGATTCGTTCTGCCTCCACCTATCCGCCGGATCAATCCGCCGTCCAGTTCAAATCCCTCGCAACCGATCGCTTTTGGCCTTGAGTCGCGACGCATCAATGCTTACCAGCCTGCTCGCGTGGATCTCCCGCCGGATTAGCTCAGTGGTAGAGCAGTTGATTTGTAATCATCAGGTCGTCGGTTCAAATCCGACATCCGGCTCCATCCGCAGAGCCCACCGGCCACGGATGAGGACGACATGCGCGGCCGATGCACCGACCGGCCAGCATTCCTGACACCGGCAGCCGTACAGACCACCCCCTGCCCCCGGGAATCGGTAAACAGCCCACGCTCCGGGCCACCGGCCCGCCAGAATTGCGCAGCACTCCCCAGGCAATGCGTAGCAGCGGACTTCGCCCGGAACTACCGGACCACATCCGTACCCTCACCAGGTCGCGGCCCATGCATCCCCATCCCCACCATGGTCCCTACCCAGAAACGCCCGAACCTGGACTCCGTCACGACCATCAATGACGACGGATCCCGCTTCTTCCTGCACCCCGCCGACGTGCGCGGCCGCTTCACCGTCGCCCGCAGGCTTACCGGCATCCTCCTCATCGCCATCTACATCCTCCTCCCGCTGATCCCCATCAACGGCCACCCCGCCGTCTTCCTCGACGTCGAAAACCGCCGCTTTCACCTCCTTGGCCTCACCTTCCTCGTCCAGGATGTCTGGCTCCTCTTCTTCGTCATCAGCGGTCTCGGCTTCTCCCTGTTCGTCGTCACCTCACTCCTCGGACGGATCTGGTGCGGCTGGGCCTGCCCCTACACGGTCTTCCTCGACCACGTCTTCCGCCGCATCGAACGCTTCATCGACGGCGACGCCGCCGCCCGCCGGAAACTCGACGCCGCCCCATGGGGCATCACCAAAACCGCCCGCCGACTCGTCAAGCACGCCCTCTACCTCCTCTGCGCGGCCGCCATCGCCCACATCTTCCTCAGCTACTTCGTCTCGCTGGAAAAACTCTACGGCTGGATGCGCCAGAGTCCATCCCAGCACTTCACCGTCTTCGCAGGGGTCATGGCCCTCACCGCCATCCTCTACTTCTGCTTCAGCTGGTTCCGCGAACAGTTCTGCGTCATCATGTGCCCGTACGGACGCCTCCAGTCCGCCCTCACCGACGACGACACCCTCAACATCGGCTACGACCGCAGCCGGGGCGAACCCCGCGGCAAAGCCAGCGACCCCAGGGCCGGAAGCTGCATCGACTGCCGCCGCTGCGTCCAGGTCTGCCCCACCGGCATCGATATCCGCAACGGACTCCAGATGGAATGCATCGGCTGCGCCGCCTGCGTCGATGCCTGCGACGAAGTCATGACCAGACTCCAGCGCCCGCGCGGACTCGTGCGCTACGATTCCCTCAACGGCCTCGCCGGTCGCGCCCGCCGCATCTTCCGCCCCCGCATCGCTCTCTATTCCCTGCTTCTCCTCGCCGGGGCCGGCGTCTCCCTTTGGGCCACCACCCGCATCCACAGCTTCGAAATGAGCGTCGTCCGCATGCGGGGCATGCCCTACATGACCGATAACGGAACTGTCCGGAATCAGTTCATCCTCCGCCTCATGAGCAAGGCCACGGAAACCACTTCCTACCAGCTCGCCATCTCCGGCGGCCCAGCCGGACTCACGGTCAGCGGCATGGACTCCGATGTCACTCTCGAACCGGAAAAGGAAATCCAGAAGACCGTCATGTTCACCATCCCCATGACCGCATACACGCGCCCCTTCCCCTTCACCATCGAAGCCCGGCCCACCAAGGGTGGCGACATCATCCGCAAAAGCGTCGAATTCCTCGGCCCTGATCCCACCACCACCCTCGGGACCTCCAACCGCTGACCAAAACCCCGACTTCCCACGCCATGAAAGCCTTCCTCCGCCAGCGCCCCTGGGCCATCATCGTAGCCGTCAAGATCCTCTTCGTCTCATGGTGGATCGGATTCATCATCTGGGCTTCCCAGCATACCCCGCAGCAGATCGAAACTCCGCCTCGCCCCGGTCATGCCAGCCATTGAAACCGTCAACACGGCCGCCGGAGCCTTTGTCGCCGGACTCGCCACCAGCCTCCACTGCGCCGGCATGTGCGGCCCGGTCGCCTGCAGCCTCATGGCTCTCAAAAGCGGCGAAGACCAGCAGATGCAGGCCGCCGCGCTCTACCACATCGGCCGCCTTTGCTCCTACACCGCCATCGGTGTCATCGCCGGCAGCCTCGGGCGCTGGCCCCTCGGGAAACTCACCAGCTCTCCCGTCATGGTGCTGCCATGGGTCCTCGCCGTCATCCTGCTCGGCATCGCTCTCGGCCTTCATGTCCGGCTGCCCCGCCCTGCCTTCCTCCGCAGATGGTCCGCCCGCACCCGCCTCTGCCTCGTCCGCATCCCCGTGCGGCAGGGGGCTCTCGCCCTCGGCCTCGCCACCCCGCTCATGCCCTGCGGCCCGCTCTACATCATGGTTGGCATCGCCCTCGTAAGCGGTTCCGCAGTCCGTGGAGCCGAATTCATGCTCTCCTTCGCCCTCGGGACCGTCCCCCTGCTCTGGTTCGCTCAGCAGCGCTTCCATGTCTGGCAGCACCAGCTCCGCCCAGCCACCATGGCCCGGGTCCGCCGCGGCGTCGCCCTCGCAGGAGCCATCCTCGTCTTCGCCCGGCTCTGGCCCACCCTCCCTGCCAATGCCGCCCCACCCCCAGCCACAGGAGAAATCCCCGCCGCCGCCTGCCCCTTCTGCGATGGACCGCAGAATAACCAGGCCTCCCCAGCCGTCCCGCAGGATCCCAATCCATGAAAGCTTCCACCGACCATGCCTGCCGCCACTGCGGCACCCACTTCGAACCACAGGAACCATCGGACGAATTCTGCTGCGGCGGCTGCGCCTTCGTCCACCAGCTCATCCACGACCAGGGCTTCGACCAATACTACAATCTCAAAGGCGGCAAGGTCACCGCTCCCGTCAAATCCGTCGCTTTTCAGAAACGCGACTACACATGGCTCACCGAAAGCGCCGCCACCGCAGAAGCCGCCGCCGGTCAGGGTGCCGCCCAGCTCGACCTCGCCGTCCAGGGCATTTCGTGCGTCGGCTGCGTCTGGCTCCTCGAACGCGTCTTCTCTCGCATTCCCGGTGCCCTGCGCGCCCGCGTCCGCGCCCACCCCGGACGCATCCGGCTCGAATGGTCCCCGGGATCATGCGACCTCGCCAGCTTCGCCGACACCGTCCGCCAGTTCGGCTACCTCCTTGGCCCCGCCGACGCCACCGGCGCAGCCCGCAATGAATTCAGCGGCCGCACCGGACTCTGCGGTGCCTTCGCCATGAATGCCATGGCTTTCTCCCTGCCACGCTACCTCGGCATGGAAGCGGATTTCGCCCTCGCCGGCATCTTCACCATCGCCGCCGGTGTCTGCGCCACCCTCGCTGTCCTCACCGGCGGTTCCTACTTCATCAGCCGCGCCTTCCGCAGCCTCCAGAGCGGCGTCCTCCACATCGATCTGCCCATCGCCGCAGGCATCCTCGCCGCCTACGCCGGATCACTCGCCGGCTGGCTCCTCTCCGTCGAATCACTTCTCTACTTCGATTTCGTCGCTGTCTTCACCTTCCTCATGCTGGCCGGACGCCGGCTCCAGATGGCCGCCGTCGAACGAAACCGCGGCCGTCTCCTCGGCGAAGCACTCGACGCCAATTCGGTCCGCACCCCGGACGGAAAACCACTGCCCCTCAGCCAGCTTCAGCCCGGCACCGTCTTCCACACCAACCCCGGCCAGGTAGTCCCCGTGGCCGCCCAGCTCATCGGCGAGGAAGGAACCGTCAGCATGGAGTCCATCAGCGGTGAAGCCGAACCCCGCCACGCCTCCACGGGCGGACGTCTCGCCGCCGGATCCCTCAACATCGGACGAACACCCCTTGCCCTCGCCGCCCTCGAAACATGGGACGCTTCCCTCTTCCGCCGCCTCCGCGAAGCGCGCGAAGACGAAGCCCGCCACCCCATCCTCGACCGGATCCTCAGGGTCTATATTGCCGTCGTCCTCGTCCTCGCGGTTGCCGGCTTCGCCACATGGCTGCTCACCACCGGGAAGCCGGAAATGGCCCTTCAAGTCATGATTTCCCTCCTCGTGGTCTCCTGCCCCTGCGCCCTCGGTGTCGCCCTCCCCCTCGCCGATGACCTCGCCGCAGCCCGCATGGAACGCCGCGGCGTCTTCGTCCGCCGCGCCATCTTCTGGCCCCGTCTCCTCCGCGTCCGGAAAATCCTCTTCGACAAAACCGGTACCCTCACCCTCGAAAATCCCGTTCTCGAAAACCCGGATAGCCTCGCCTCCCTCAAACCAGAAGCCCGGCGCGCCCTGCTCTCGCTCACCATCGACAGCCTCCACCCCGTGTGCCGCAGCCTCATCGAAGCCCTCGGATCTTCAGGACGACTAGACCCGCTGCCCGACGCCGAAGTCAACGAAACCCCGGGCCTCGGCGCATGGTTCCACGACAGCTCCGGAGCCCGGTGGTCCCTCGGCCGCCCGGGCTGGCAGGCCCCCGCCCCTCCCCACTCCACCCACAGCGACGCCGTCTTCGCCTGCGATGGCATCCCGCTCGCGGGATTCCGCTTCCGCGATTCCATCCGCCCGGACGCCGCCACCCAGACGGGACTTCTCCAGAAGTCGGGCTTCTCCCTGCACCTGCTCAGTGGCGACCGACCCGAAAAAGTCCGCACGCTCGCCGCCGAACTCGACATCCCCCTCAGCCAGGCCCACGCCTCCCTCAGCCCCATCGAAAAGGAAGCCATGGTCCGCGCGCTCGACCGCGGCGACACTCTCTACATCGGCGATGGCATGAACGACAGCCTCGCCTTCTCGGCAGCTTCCTGCACCGGCACTCCAGTCGTCGACAAGGGACTTCTTGAAGCCAAGGCCGATTTCTACTTCCTCGGCCGCAGCCTCCGGTTCCTCAGTGGTCTCATCGCCACAGCCCGGCTCCGTCAGCGCGCGGTTCACCGGGTCGCTGCCTTCGCTGTCCTCTACAACGCCGGCGCTGCCGCCATCTGCCTGACCGGCCACATGAATCCCCTGCTCGCGGCCATCCTCATGCCACTCAGCGGGGTCGTCACACTCGCCATCGTCGCCGCCCACTTCGCTGCGCCCAACCGGGACTGAGAAACCAACCCGCTTTCCGTCCTTGGCAGAGCACCCCTCGGAATGCTATGCCTCAACCCGTGAATCATCAGCCGTTCCTGTTCCGCTCCCTTGCCGCTGCCTCGTCTCTTCTGCTCGCCGCAGCGTCGCAGGCCGCCCCGCCCGCTGCGCCCACAGACTTCACTCTGAAATGGGAAGCCAACGGAGTCTTCCAATGCTCATGGAAGGACAATTCCCCTGACGAAGAAGGATTCTACATCATCTACCGTACGTCTCCCGCCGGCAACTACAGCATTTTCACCACCGTCGCCGCCAACACCTCCAGCTACACGGACACCCTCACTTCATGGCCGTCCTGCAGCTACTTCCAGTGGGGTGCCGTCTCCTTCAAAAGCAACGGAGCCGAGTATTCCTTCTCGAATCTGGTCACGATGACCGCGCCGCCCATCATCTCCAGCGCTGAATACACCAGCGGTCTCGTCAGTACCCCGTTCTCCCACCAGATCACCCTCACCTGCAGCGGCACCACCATCACCGGATACTCGGCAGCCGATCTGCCCCCGGGCCTTTCGCTCGACCCCGCCACCGGAAAAATCACGGGTACTCCCGAAAGCAAAGGCCGCTTCCTGGCCACCGTGAACGCCACCCTCAGCAACGGCACCACCGTCACCCAGCGCCTCCGCATCCACATCTTCCGCCCGGTCCCCGCCCTCGCCGCACCCGTTTCCTCCCAGGCTATCCCCACCGTCGCTCTCGAACGCGGATCCTCTCCCTCCACCATCGACCTCACTCCCTACTTTCTCGACCCCGACGTTTCCCAGGCCGCCCGCATCACCTTCAACACCGGCTCCATCGACTTTGCCTTCTTCCCGGAAGCAGCCCCCCAGACCGTCGCCAACTTCACCGGCTACATCACACGGAACAACTACCTCAACACCATCATCCACCGCAGTGTCCCCGGCTTCGTACTCCAGGGCGGCGGCTACAAGGCGGAACCCGGCACCCCGTCCATCACCAGACAGCCACCAGTTCCCAACGAACCGGAAATCACGAACGCACGCGGCACTGTCGCCATGGCAAAACTCGGCGGCGACCCGGACAGCGCCACCTCGGAATTCTTCGTCAGCCTCGCCGACAACGCCTCCAATCTCAATAACCAGAACGAAGGCTTCACCGTCTTCGCCCGCGTCGCCGGCAACGGCATGCAGGTGGCCGACGCCATCGCTGCCCTCGAAATCCGAAACTATTCCCAGGTGAACAGCGTTCTCTCAGCCTGCCCGGTCACCAATCCTCCACCACCGGCTTTCTCCACGGACTCCCTCGTCAAGGTGCTCGCCGCCGGATCCGTCCACCCCCTCTCCTTCACCGCAGAAAACCTCCATCCCGCCATCTGCAACGCCTCCGTCACCGGAACGTCTCTCAGCCTGTCTCCACTCGCCGAAGGCACCGCCACCATCCGCATCACCGCACGCGACCTCGACGGTCTCACCACCACCTCAACCCTCGACGTCACCGTAAATCTTCCCTTCCAGCAATGGATCGCCAGCGAGGGACTCAGCGGCCCGGACGCAGCCCCGGAGGCCGACCCCGACAAGGACGGCCGCCCGAACCTCCTCGAATACGCCTTCCTGACACCCGCCAGCAGCACAAACGCACCGTACCGGCCCGTGCCCACCGCCGGCACCACCCTCGTCGACGGCCAATCCTACCTCACCCTCGCCTTCCCTGCCCGCCTCTTCACCGGCGGCCTCATCTACCGCACCGAATCGGCTCCCAACCCGACCGGACCATGGTCCACCATCTGGACTTCTTCGCCCGATGGCTTCCAGTCACCCCTCGTCATCGCCAGTACCCCTGAGTCCAGTGCCATCCAGACAACGGTGCGCGATGCCGTACCCATCACGCCCGGCTCTTCCCGATTCCTGCGCCTCCGGGTCTCCCTGCCGTAAGCACGGTGGGATTCACTGACAGCATGTCCTCCGGCAGAACGTTTCGGGCGACAACATCATGAATCGCCGCCAGTCCCTCAAGCACGCCGCCGCCCTCGCCGCCTCCGCACCCTTTCTCTCTCCAGACCTCCTCAGAGCCGGAGACTCCACGAGGAAACTCAAGCACGCCGCCATCGGCATCACCGGCCAGGCCGCCTCGGACATCGACGCTCTCATGGCCTCCGGACGGATGGAAGTCGTCGCCATCGCCGAAGTCGATACCCGCAACCACGCCGCCGCACGCCAGAAGTTTCCGGACGCACGCATCTACCAGGATTGGCGCGAACTCTTCCGTGCGGAAGGCGACCGCATCGAAAGCGTCAGCATCACCGTGCCCGACCACATGCACGCCCTCATCGCCATGGAGGCACTCCGCAGGAAAAAACACGTCTACTGCCAGAAACCCCTCACCCGTACCATCGCCGAAGCCCGCGCCCTGCGGACCGCTGCCCGCGAGGCCGGCGTCGTCACCCAGATGGGCAACCAGATCCAGAGCAGCAGCGAATACCGCACCGCCGTGCAGATGGTCAAGGAGGGAGCCATCGGCAAAGTGAAGGAAGTCCACTGCTGGAGCAGCGCCACCTTCGCCCAGGCCCCCCGTCCGGACGGCGAGGAAACCATCCCGGAGGGGCTCTCATGGGATCTCTGGCTGGGGGGTGCACCTTCCCGCCCCTACCAGAGCAAAATCTACCACCCCTTCAACTGGCGGGGCTGGCAGGATTTCGGAGGCGGAGCCATCGCAGACTTCGCCTGCCACATCATGGATACCCCCTTCAAGGCTCTCGATCTCGCCGCACCCCTCAGCGTACGCTGCACCGGAGCAGAAGATGCATGGCTCAAGGACCAGAAACGCCGCAGCGAAAGCTGGCCCCAGTGGGAAACGTTCGAATATTCCTTCGCCGGCACCCCCTTCACCACCGGCCCCACCCTCCCCCTCTTCTGGTACGACGGCGGCCGGAAACCATCGCCTTCCCAGATCCCCGGAATGGAAGGCCGCGAAGTCCCCGGAAACGGAGCCGCCATCGTCGGCGAAGAGGCCACTCTCCTGATCGTCCACTTCGGCTCCCGACCCCAACTCCTCCGCCCCGGCAAACCCCCGGAACTTCGCCGCAAAATGGAACCCGGCAGCCCGCAGGAACACTACACCTCATTCGTCCTCGCCTGCCTCGGCGAAGGCAAAACCACCAGTCACTTCGACTACGCCGTCCCCCTCACCACCGCAGCCCTCCTCGGCACCATCGCCGTACGCTTCCCGGACAAAACCCTCA
>Ga0315899_10009772_pt1 | contig 10293 bp, 9 predicted proteins | sample LakEriMetagenome_2_FD_203518 | JGI IMG/M metagenome (GOLD analysis project Ga0315899, IMG submission 203518) | Freshwater fungal communities from buoy surface, Lake Erie, Ohio, United States - Buoy 4 MA112 | ecosystem: Environmental > Aquatic > Freshwater > Lake | place: USA: Lake Erie, Ohio...
CCTTCTGCAGCCAGCCCCTTCCCTGGGATCACATCGATTCCGGTGTGGATAAAGGCTGGTTGGCTGAGGATCTGCGCCAGGCCCTGGCCGCCGCCGTGGTGCCTGACTGCTCCTTTGAGGGCTGCAGCAGCTGCGGGGTGTGCGGCCCCGAGCTCGGTCACAACGTGGTGGTGCCGCCGCCCCCAATCCCGGAGCAGCGACCCCAGCGAGCTCCGGCCAGCGAGCGGGTGGCGCGGCTGCGCTTCCGCTTCAGCAAAACCGGATCCTTGGCCTTGCTCAGCCATCTGGATCTCGTGCGCTTGATCGAGAGGGCTCTGAGGCGCAGCGGTCTGCCGGTGAGCTTCACCGGTGGCTTCCACCCCCTGCCACGGGTGCAGTTCGCCCTGGCGTTGCCCCTCGGCGCCGAGGCCGATGGCGAATGGATGGACATTGAATTCACCCGCGGGCTTGATCCAGCGGAGGCCTGCCAGCGGCTTCAGGCCCAGTTGCCTGAGGGCTTCGCTCTGCTGCAGGTGGAGGAGGTCGAGGCCCACGGCCCGAGCCTGTCGCAGGAGCTCTCGGCGGCGACGTGGCTGCTGCGACTTGAGGCAGCCGCAGGGCAGAGCTTGCCCAGGACGCAGGCCGTGCAGGCAGCGGTGGAGTCCCTTCTGGTTGCCGAGAGCTGGATCTGGGAAGACACCGACAAAAAAGGAAGACCCCGCCAGAGAGACCTGCGCCCTTATCTCCAGCAGGTCCGCCTTGAACCACTGCCCACGGCCGTTGAGCTCAGCTACACCGCTCGGATTGACCCGGCGGGACGCAGCTTGCGGCCGGAGCAACTCCAACATTGGCTGGTGCAAGAGCTTGGGTCCCCACTGGTGATGAAGCAGCTCAGGCGGCAGTCATTGCAGCTGCAGAGGGCTCCAGACACCCACAATCAAGCGTGCTAATTTGCGATCAGGACGGCAGACCATCAACCGATCTTCACGGTGAAGGGTCTGATCTCTGGGAAGCGGCCATCGGCCGGCTCTCTCCCGGGATGCCTCCTCAGCTGCTTTCACGATTCCACTTGTCCTGAAAGTCGCCTCAGGTGGCGCTGTTCAGACGGGAGCCGCTCCGGTCACCCGCAAATCTTCTCTCGTCGAGCCTTGAATGCCTCGACAGATGAGCCCAACGGCCTTTGTGCCTTGGCCAGTTCATCTCGCCTGCTCCGGGGGCTTCACCCTGCAGGCTCTCCAGCTCCAGAGAAGCGCTGATCCGGCTGGGTTCACCCTGGTCCCCCGCTTCCCACCACGCTCCAAAGACCACGCTTCCTTCCAGTACGCCCTCGGCGTTCTCCCCTGAGTCTTCTCCCTCCACCATCGGCCTCTGTGATTCGGCATCGGCGATGCCGTCGACACAGCTTTGTTCCGCAACAGAGCGCTCTGCCGGTTGTGCCCTTCACGATCCCTGCCTGCGTTCCGCAGGTTCACGCCTGATCTTCCATGCCTCAGCAGATCGTTATCGCCGAGCAACTGCGGATCGCCGCCGTTCTCACCGATGACCGGGTTGATGAATTGGTGGTGGCCCAAGGCCGCTATCAAATCGGTGATGTGTATCTCGGCACCATTGAGAACGTGCTGCCGGGGATTGATGCGGCGTTCGTCAATATCGGTGAGGGCGAGAAAAATGGATTTATTCACGTCACCGATCTTGGTCCGCTGCGCCTGAAGAAAGGCACGGTTGGCATCACAGAACTGCTCGAGCCGCGCCAAAAGGTCCTCGTGCAGGTGATGAAAGAGCCCACTGGCACCAAGGGGCCACGGCTCACCGGCAACCTCACGCTCCCGGGCCGCTTTCTGGTGCTGCAGCCCCACGGCCAGGGCGTGAACATTTCGCGTCGGATCACAGCGGAAAGCGAGCGCAACCGCCTGCGGGCCCTGGGTGTGTTGATCAAACCTCCAGGCGCCGGTCTGCTGATTCGCACGGAAGCGGATGGCATCAGTGAGGAGCAACTGATCGACGACCTTGAGGCGCTGCTGCGTCAGTGGGAGGCGATTCAGACCGCGGCAGAGTCCGCCACGCCACCGGTGCTTCTGAACCGGGATGACGACTTCATCCATCGCATCCTGCGTGATCACTACAGCCCTGAGGTTGCTCGGGTGGTCGTGGATGCCCACGATGCGGTCGCTCGGGTGAACAGCTTCCTGGGGAGTGACCATCAGCAGGTGGTGGTGGAGCACCACAGCGAGCCCAGCGAGATCCTTGAGCACTACAAGGTGAACGCGGCCATTCGTGATGCGCTCAAGCCCCGCGTTGATCTCCCCTCTGGGGGCTACGTGATCATCGAGCCCACCGAGGCTCTCACGGTGATTGACGTGAACTCCGGTTCCTTCACGCGCTCGGCGAATGCCCGTGAGACGGTCTTGTGGACCAATTACGAAGCAGCAACCGAGATCGCTCGGCAGTTGAAGCTGCGGAACATCGGTGGCGTCGTGATCATCGATTTCATCGACATGGAGTCGAGGCGCGACCAGTTGCAGCTGCTCGAGCACTTCACTGCGGCTGTTCGCCCCGACTCCGCCCGGCCCCAGATCGCTCAGATCAGTGAGCTGGGTCTGGTGGAACTGACCCGTAAGCGTCAGGGCCAAAACATCTACGAGCTGTTTGGGCGCGCTTGCCCCAGCTGCGGAGGTCTGGGCCATGTGGCCGTGTTGCCCGGCAAAGACACGTTGCAGCCCCTCGCCAGCGTGTCTGGTCTGGTGCGCTCCGCAGCCTCGGCCCGTGCCGAAGTTTCCAGCCCGGCGGCTCTGGAGGGTGGCCATGGGCGCCGCCGCGGTCGCGGCGGTCGTGGACGCTCCGGTGCCGAACTGGATGCTGCTGGCGGCTACGACGAGGGGGCTGTCGCTCTCTCCAGTGCCCCTGCGGCTGAGGCCCTTGGCGCCGCGGATGCCGCTGACTCCGGCGGATCGAGCCGTCGTCCGGAGCCGGAACTGGTGGCCGTGCCGATGCAGCCGGAGCAGGAGCTGGTGTACGGCTGGTTGGGCCTGAATCCCGCCCTCCTGCTCGATCCCATCCCCAGCCCCGACAACCTGTTGGTGAGGGTTGTTCGCCCTGGAGAGGATCCCGAGACCGTGCTGGAGGAGGCGCGTCAGCAATTGGCGGCAGCTGGACCCCGCCGCCGCCGTCGCGGTCGTGGTGGAGCGGCCCCGGCAGCCTCGGCTCTGCCGTCAGCCCCCACAAGCGAGGCTCCCACCGTGGCGATCACGCCGCTTCCTCTGGTTACCATCACCGATGCGCTCGAGGCCTCTGCGTCGCCCAGCGACGAATCTCTAGCGGCTGTGGCGACCACGCCCCGCAACGGGCGGAGCCGTACCCGCAGCAGTGCATCCGTCGCTGTGACTGAGTTGGCACCGGTCACCACGACGGTTGTTGAGGTGCCCGTGGCTGTGGCTGCAGAAGCCGACGACAGCGGGGAGCCGCGCCGTCGCCGCCGCCGCTCCTCAGCGACCGACTGAGTTTGCGCATCGCTGGCGTTGATGAAGTTGGGCGGGGCTGTTGGTACGGCCCCGTTTTTGCAGGAGCGGTGGTGCTCGACTCCAGCGGTCGAAAACAGTTGGCTGCCAAGGGTCTGACCGACAGCAAAGCGCTCTCCCCGCGCCGCCGTGCTGCACTCGTGCCGCTGATTCAGCAGCAGGCCCAGGCTTGGGCGTTGGGGCAGGCCTCAGCCCGCGAGATCGATGACTTGGGAATCCGAACGGCGACGGAGCTGGCGATGCTCCGGGCCCTTCAGCGCCTGGCCGGGCCCCAGCCGGATCTGGTTCTGGTGGATGGGGTGCTGCCGTTGCGGCTGTGGTCTGGTGAACAGCGCTGCATCGTGCGTGGTGATGCCCAGCACCAGGAGATCGCGGCGGCCAGCGTGCTCGCCAAGCAAGCCCGTGATGCTCTGATCCAGCGCTTGGCGCAGCAGCACCCGGGCTATGGATTGGAGCGGCATGCGGGCTACGGAACGGCTTTGCATCGGGCGGCAGTGCTGGCCCATGGCCCTACCGCTCTGCATCGCCGCAGCTTTCTGCGCAAGCTGCTGGCAGCCGCAGCCCTCAGCGAGGGCTGCGGCTGAGGCACCAGTCGTCGAAATTCTCCAGCAACTGCTGGCCGACGCGGGTCTTCATCCCCAGCAGGATCCCTGACAGCAGAGAGCGCCCGGTGGCCTCCAGCACTTTCGGAGGGATCAGCTTCAGCAGGCTGGGTTGGCTCACGCTGACTCCCAGGCTCGCTTCCCCGATCAGCGCGTCATCGGTGGCCTCCAGCCAGGAGTTGAGGCTGAGCTGGAAGTCATCCACCACCCCAAGGCCTTCGAGCTGGCAATCAATCGCCTCGAGTTCGATCCGATTGGGGCTGCGGCGGGCCTCCAGGTCGACCACCGGTTGAATCTGCAGCTGGAAGACCTGCAGCTTGGTCACGGTGTAGCGGTAGCGCCCCGGGCCGATCGGGGTCAGATGATCGCCCTCCAGCAGGGCTTCAATCACCCGCTCCTCATCGTCGAGATAGGCCGCGAGTTGGGTCGCATGGTGCTTCACCGGCAGCTGCAACGCTTGGCTGGCACTGAAGGCCAGGGGCATCGAAGGGCGGCCGGGGCGCCATGATCCTATCCAGCACGGCCGGTTGAGCCCCATGCGCATTGCTTTTCTTGGTCCGGCGGGCACCTATGGCGAGCAGGCGGCCCGATGTTTCGCCGAGCTTGAGGGCATCTCAGACCCTGAGCTTCTGCCCCAGACGGGGATCCGCGCCGTGATCCAGGCCCTGGCGGCTGGTCGCACGGAGGCTGCGGTGGTGCCAGTGGAGAACTCGGTGGAAGGGGGTGTCACCGCCTGCATGGATGCCCTCTGGGAGCACCCCGAATTGGAGATTTCCAGGGCCGTGGTGCTGCCGATTCGCCATGCCCTTGTGGGCAGTGGATCGCTGGAAGGCATCAGCGAAGTGCTCTCCCATCCCCAGGCCTTGGCGCAGTGCAGCCTTTGGTTGAGTGAGAACGTGGCCGGCGCCCTCCAACTGCCCACCAGCTCCACGGCTGAGGCCGCCCGCATGGTGAAGGGCAGTCGCTTCCGGGCCGCCATCGCCTCCCAACAGGCCGCCCAGGAACACGGTTTAGAGGTGCTGGCCTATCCGATCAATGACGTGGCCGGTAACTGCACTCGCTTTCTTCTGCTGCGCCGCGGCGAGCGCAATTGGGATGGTCAGCTCGCCAGCTTGGCGTTTTCCCTCCATGCCAACCAGCCCGGTGCCCTGCTGGAGGCTCTCGCCTGCTTCGCCCATCGGGCGCTCAACATGAGCCGGATCGAGTCGCGCCCCTCCAAGCGGGAGATGGGCGAATACATTTTTTTCGTGGACCTCGAGCTGCCCCAGGGGCCAGAACCGCTGCGGCAGGCTCTCGAGGAACTCAAGCCCCTCTGTGAACACCTGGCGGTGTTCGGGGCCTATCCGATCGCTCAGCTGTAAGGGGGTTTGCGGGCTCGAAACACCCCGAACTGCATCATCCCGGTGGCAAATCCCCAGTGCATCAGCAGCAAGGTGGGGGTCTCGCGTAAACCCATCAGCACGGCCTTTGGACCAAGCCCGAGCACCGCACCAGGGCGGCGCACGCCTTCGAGAATCGAGTCGATCCAGGAGGGGAGGGTCTCGGGGCTCCAGTCCCCCGTGCTGACCTCCAGCCCGTTGGCCCAGCGGCTGGCTTCGAGGTTGTTGCGGAAGCCTGGGATGCTGGCGAACTCCGGATGGGCCCACTGCACCAGCAATTGGTGCATCACCCAGCGCTCCCATCGATTCAGGGGCTTCACGCTGGGGTCACGCCGATTCCAATCGGCGACCGCCAACAGACCATTCGGCTTGAGCACCCGCAGCAGTTCATCGGCATAGCGCTGTTTATCAGGCATGTGAGGCCCCGCCTCCACGCTCCAGACCGCATCGAAGCTGTCGTTGGCGAGCTGGAGATCCAGGGCATCCATCACCGCAAAGCGACAGCTCAGATCTGCAGGTGTGAGCTCTTGAGCCCGCTGGATCTGGCCGGGGCTGATGCTGATGCCCAGAACGTCCAACCCGTAATCGCGGGCCAGGATCCGGGCACTTCCGCCGATGCCGCAGCCGACATCCAGCACTGTGCTGCCGCGGGGCAGTTGATCGAGGCCACTCCAGCGCACGAGCTCGTGCACAAAGGCTTCCTTCGCCTGCCGAAAGTCGCGTGCGCTCGGGGGGCTGCCGTAGTGGCCCAGATGCACATGTTCGCCCCAGAGCCGCTCCAGGAGTCGGTCATCGGTCCAGCGGTCATAGGCATCCGCCACGCTGGCGGTGCTGTGGAAGGCACGATCGCGTAACGACCACACGCCCAGCCCGATCAGTAGAGCGAGGGCCAGCAGGGCCGCGGCAGCCATCAGGCCACCGGCCCAGGCGGGGGTCAACATGTTCAGTCGTCCTCGCTGGTGTCGTCATCACCGCCGCCCTTGAGATCCCGCAGGGTCGACTCCAGCACCGTTCGAGCCGCGAGTTGCCGCCGGGTTTCATCCAACAGCTCAAATTCCTGCCGCAGGCGCTCTTCGGTGTTGGTGATCTCGAGCAATGCCTGCTGCTGATCAGCCACTGGGCCCCCCAGATGGGATCCAATCCAATAGGAGAGTTCTCGCGGTAGATCGGGCAGGTCGCTGGGCAGGGTGGTGGGTTTGCCCATCAATTTGCCCGTCAGTTCGATCACGTCGGTGAGGGCCTGGCTCACCTGGCTGGAGAGCTGGCTGAGTTGATCGTGATCTTCGGGTTGCTCATCTTCGATCCAGCTCACCAGCCCCACCTTGAAGGGAGCTTCCCGCACCACTTCCAGGAGCCGAAAGCGTTGCTGCCCCATCGTGACGATGTAGCTGCGATCGTCCTTCTGGGTTTGGCACTGCAGGATCTCCGCACAGCAGCCAACGCTGGCCATGGTCCCCTCCTGGGGATCCCAGCGAACCACCCCAAAACGCCGATCGGTTTCCAGAACCGTGCGCAGCATCATCCGGTAGCGAGGCTCAAAGATGTGCAAGGGGAGCACTTCCTGAGGGAAGAGCACCACATCCGGCAGTGGGAACAGGGGCAGCTCTCGCACAGCCAGTTGAGTCACGTCGTCGCAGTCCTGAGGCGGGGTCTGGGGGCAGCTCGCCGTGCAGCACTACGGCGTTCCTGGAGAGTGAATCTAGGCAGGGGGTGCTGCCGTCGTGGTTGCGCGCAGCCATGAAAAAACCCGCCCTGAGGCGGGTTGATGCACGACATCCAGCGGCGTTGCGGCCGTTGATCAGAGCTTGACTTCGATATCGACGCCGCTGGGCAGATCCAGCTTCATCAGGGCATCGATGGTCTTGGCCGAAGGGCTGTAGATATCGATGATCCGGCGGTGGGTGCGGGTCTCGAAGTGCTCGCGGGAGTCCTTGTCCACGTGGGGCGAGCGCAGCACGCAGTAGATCTTGCGCTTGGTGGGCAGGGGGATCGGGCCGATGGCAGTCGCCGCCGTGTGATCGGCCGTTTCGATAATTTTTTCGCAGGACAGATCCAGCATGCGGCGATCAAACGCCTTCAGGCGGATGCGGATCTTCTGCTGAGCGATAGCGGTGGACATGGTGTGTCTGACGTCGAAAAGCGGTCTTCGATTCGCGCGGCCGGTCAGGGTGCTGCGAACACGGGCAACAGCCCTTGGGCAGCAATGATCTGACTGGTTGTGCGCCTTGGGATGCAGCGCTGGGATGCCGGCGGAACCGGATCTGACCCAAAGCAGCTGGATTGTCGAGGTGCAAGGAGCGGGGTGAAGGCGAACCTTCACCCCAAACCCTAGATCACGGTTGAACCGGGATCAGGATCACTCGATGATCTTGGAGACCACGCCGGCACCGATGGTGCGGCCGCCTTCGCGGATGGCGAAGCGCATGCCCTGCTCAATGGCGACGGGGCAGATCAGCTCGCCGGTCATCTTGATGCGGTCACCGGGCATCACCATTTCCACGTTGGAGCCGTCGTCGGCGGTGAAGGCGGTGATCTGGCCGGTCACGTCAGTCGTACGGATGTAGAACTGCGGGCGGTAGCCAGCGAAGAAGGGGGTGTGGCGGCCACCTTCTTCCTTCTTCAGCACGTAGACCTCACCCTCGAACTTGGTGTGGGGCTTGATGGAGTTGGGCTTCACCAGCACCATGCCGCGCTCGATGTCTTCCTTCTGCACGCCACGGAGGAGCAGGCCCACGTTGTCGCCGGCCATGCCCTCGTCGAGCAGCTTGCGGAACATTTCCACGCCGGTGACGGTGGTTTCGCGGGTGTCCTTGATGCCAACGATCTGGACGGTTTCGCCGACCTTCACCTTTCCGCGCTCGATACGGCCGGTGGCCACGGTGCCACGACCAGTGATCGAGAACACGTCTTCAACAGCCATCAGGAAGGGCTTGTCAATTTCGCGCTCGGGCTCGGGGATGCCGCTATCAACGGCGGCCATCAGTTCGGTGACCTTGGCTTCCCACTCAGCGTCGCCTTCGAGGGCCTTCAGGCCAGACACCTTGACCACGGGGATGTCATCGCCGGGGAAGTCGTAGCTGCTCAGCAGTTCGCGCACTTCCATCTCGACGAGCTCGAGGATTTCCTCGTCGTCGACCATGTCGCACTTGTTCAGTGCCACCACCAGAGCGGGCACGCCCACCTGCTTGGCCAGCAGGATGTGCTCCTTGGTCTGGGCCATGGGGCCGTCGGTTGCGGCCACCACCAGGATCGCGCCGTCCATCTGGGCGGCACCGGTGATCATGTTCTTGACGTAGTCAGCGTGGCCGGGGCAGTCCACGTGGGCGTAGTGACGACCGTCGGTCTCGTACTCAACGTGGGCGGTGTTGATGGTGATACCGCGCTCACGCTCTTCGGGAGCACCGTCGATCTGGTCATAGGCCTGAGCCTTGGCCTGACCCTTCTTGGCCAGCACGTTGGTGATGGCGGCAGTGAGGGTGGTCTTGCCGTGGTCAACGTGGCCGATGGTGCCGATGTTGACGTGGGGCTTATTCCTTTCGAACTTCTCGCGAGCCATGATGAAAAAGAATCGGGGGGTAAATGGGTAGGGAAAAGATCAGGAATTGCCCTGATTCTTGGAGATGATGGCTTCTGCCACGTTGCGAGGAACTTCCTCGTAATGGCTGAATTCCATCGAGAAGATACCCCGACCCTGGGTCATGGATCGGAGCTGGGTGGCGTAGCCGAACATTTCGGCCAGAGGCACCTTGGACTGGACTTTGGACTGTCCGCTATCCACGGATTGCCCCTCGACCTGTCCACGGCGGGATGAGAGGTCGCCGATAACGGAGCCGAGGTAATCCTCGGGCACCTCCACCTCAACCTTCATCATCGGTTCAAGCAGCACAGGATTGCACTTCTTGACGCCGTCTTTGAAGGCCATGGAGCCGGCGATCTTGAACGCCATCTCCGACGAGTCAACGTCATGGTACGACCCGTCGACCATGGTGACCTTGACATCGATCATCGGGAAACCAGCAATCACGCCGGACTGGCAGGTTTCCTTCATCCCGGCTTCTGCCGGACCGATGTACTCCTTGGGCACGACACCGCCAACGATCTTGTTGACGAATTCGAAGCCTGAACCCGGTTCGCCGGGCTCCATCTCGATCACCACGTGGCCGTATTGGCCCTTACCACCGGTTTGGCGGGCAAATTTGCCCTCGCCCTTGGCGCTACCGCGAATGGTTTCGCGATAAGACACCTGTGGAGCGCCGATGTTGGCTTCCACTTTGAATTCGCGGAGCATGCGATCCACCAGGATCTCCAGGTGGAGTTCGCCCATGCCGGCGATCACGGTTTGGCTGGTCTCCGGATCCGTGCGAACCCGGAAGGTGGGATCTTCTTCGGAGAGTGATTGCAGGGCCTTGGAGAGCTTCTCCATGTCGCCCTTGGTCTTCGGTTCCACAGCCACCGAGATCACAGGCTCGGGGATGTAGAGCGATTCAAGAATGATCGGATCGGAATCCACGCACAGGGTGTCGCCGGTGGTGGTGTCTTTCAGACCCAGAACAGCGCCGAGGTCGCCCGCGCGCAGTTCATCCACTTCCTCACGGTCGTCGGCTTTCAGCACGATCAGACGGGAAATGCGCTCTTTCTTGTCCTTGGTGGAGTTGAGCACGTAGCTGCCCTTCTGCAGCACACCCGAATAGATGCGCACAAAGGTGAGCTTGCCGAAGGGGTCGGCCATCACCTTGAAGGCCAGAGCGCTGAAGGGAGCGTTGTCGTCGGCAGGACGAATCGCTTCGCTGCCGTCGGCCAGCAGACCCTGGATCGGGG
>Ga0315899_10009773_pt1 | contig 10293 bp, 14 predicted proteins | sample LakEriMetagenome_2_FD_203518 | JGI IMG/M metagenome (GOLD analysis project Ga0315899, IMG submission 203518) | Freshwater fungal communities from buoy surface, Lake Erie, Ohio, United States - Buoy 4 MA112 | ecosystem: Environmental > Aquatic > Freshwater > Lake | place: USA: Lake Erie, Ohio...
GCGGGCGGCCGGGCGGGAGGCAGGAAAGGGAAAGAAGGAGCACTTTTGTCAGGCAGTGTGCTTCTAATGTGTTTACAATGTGTTCCTAATGTGTTTCCAATGTATTTCTGATGTGTTACCCTTTGGCATGGCAAGGTGCTGACGCAGGGGGGGGGGGGGAACTTGTGTGTGTAAGTGTGTATGCGAAAACATACCAACAGACACACACACAAGTTGCACGCAGGGGCGCGCACACGCACGCACGCACGCACACACACACATACACACACATTGCATGCAGGCGCCGGTGATCGTGGTACAAATGCCAATAGTCGAGCAGTTTAGGCTCATGCTGGGCGTTGGCTACCTATGAGGAGGAGGAGGATGAGGAAGGTCGTGGGGATCAACGGGTCCACGAACTCCATCAACGGGTCCACAAGTATCAAAGAGGGCAACACCAATGGTCCATACAGGTTGTGAAAGAGGTTTATTTCAGGCCATGACACCCTACAGTCCAGCCTACACGATGGCATTTTATTCTCAATAAAGTTGATGGTACGCCAGGCGTACCGTCATATAATAATTCATTTCATTCTCAAGAAAGTTGAATGGTTACTTGGAATTATTATTATAAATTATTATTTTATCCCGAGGTAATCGCGAAGTCCTTAGTGGAGACATTAAGTTAGACATCCTTTGTGGAGACTTGGTCGCAGGCGATTGCACCATGTCACAGAGGACGGGCGGCACGAATCATGGACGATGTCCGATGACACGACCTGCGTACTGGACATTATCAGTGGAATACATGATATCTACAGGAACGCCAGAGCGTGCCACATTTTAATATGTTTGCTCCTCAGAAGGCAGAGACCTGCCGTTCAGGGCACATTCAGCGTAGCAGTCCTTGCAGTAGTCGCGCTGCGCAAGAAAAAAGGCCGTGTGAGAACACCAAGGCACAAACACAGCTTATTGCAAGACATTCACAAGGAGATCTTGCACGGAACAGGAAAGACCTGATAACATTCGAGGCAGGTGTAGCATGCACCGTAGATTTGGATGCAACACAAGGAACATAACCGCGAGGATCTCAACGTTTCGTAAAGCGCAATAGCTTTCGCGAGCACGTCACGGCCTTGTTGCTCCTACCCAAAGCAAAACCCGAGTAGGTGTAAGAATGGAACAACCAGGAAGCAGTGTCAAAGATCCGTACCTCGCCCGCAAGACGGAGTGCTATGGCAAGAAACCAGAAAGTCTCTACTTGGTCCACGCCCCCAACAATCCCAGACTGGAATGATCAGACACGTTGAGTCATTGTTAGGACATCTAACGCCCTGGCAAGAACTTGAACACAAAAGCAGACACCTCAACGAGTCGGCGATTGCTAGCTTCGAGCTGGAGCTTGGCATTTTTGTAATCGCGCTCGAATATTCTGACTCGGCCGGACAGCTGGTCGCACTTGGCCAACATGTCTTGGCACGAATTTTTCTCAAACAACACTTTTGCGTCTTCGATTGTCGCCTGATATGCAATCAACACATGAACGCAAAGGTTAGTCCTGTGGATAAGGAACCAACTCGTGCGCAAAATGTGCAAGTGGCGCCCCTGAGGTGTCAATCCGCCAAGGGTAAGGTGCTCTTTTCCGCAGGATAGCAAGGGGACACCTGTATAGAGGCGCCTTCCATGATACCGAGCATTTGCATCTCGACGGTGTTGAGGAGCACATCTGCACGCGTGAGCTTATCTCCCACTTTGTCCACCTCGGCGAGAACTGCCTTTCCTTCCTGCAAGGACTCCCATGACAATTGCAGCATGGTGTCTACAAGAGACTCGCCCTGCAGCATTCGCTGCCTGCTCACGTCGTGGAAGGGTGCGTCAAGGAAATGAGATAGAGGAGCATATCATGCCAGCAATTCGAACGTGCATGGGGTGAGTTGGTGGTTACCTAAGCTCACTTGAGAGACGAGAAGTGGTACGCCAGATCCAAGCTTGGGCCTTGGCTCGCGCGATGAAGAGGAGGTGCTTTTGGGATGCGAAAGTAGGCAGCGTGCGCATGAGCAATGTCGCAGCATCTTCCATCCGGCGCTGCCATCACGTGGTTCCCTCATCAGTGTGCAGATCAAGCATTACATCCGATTTCGGCACACCGAACACACACACAGACACCATACGACGAGACATCTACGATATGCATGCTAAACCACCTGCCAGCCGTCCTCGGCACGCAATCGTTGGATACGAGCAATCTCGAACATGACGCGTGAAGCTTCTTGCCGTTCGTCGCACGAGCGCAAAAGGCTGAGGCCCGCGCTCAAATACTCGAGTGCACGATCAAAATTGCCCAGCAATGCAGCTACGTATCCACGCCCTGCAGTAGCTTTCCCAATGACTTCAGCCTGGTGTGCTTTTGTGCCGAGGCGCAGACAAGACACAAAATGGTTTTCCGAGCGCTGCACATTCGACAGCCAAAACTGGATTCTACCCAAAATTTCGTGACTGGTGAGCTCGTTGGCAACGTCATCATCATCGGCTGATATTTGGAGTGACGCCTGTCGTATGTGACGTCATTGAACACGTTAGTCGCCGTCTGTGCGTGCGTGTGAGGCGCACGACAGTACAGCCAGAGTCTTCGGTCAATCGGACCTGAAGCGAACCCACTGAAGCCAAAACCTGGCCATCGACAAATTGAATATTGCCGAGAAGTCTGAAGGCCGCCGACAAACCTTGCCGATCATCCAGCCGGGAGTATTCGTTTTCACACTCATGGGCTTGCCGCAAGGCCTCGGGTATGTTGCCTGAGCGCAGCGCAACCTCCGCGCCGGCCTGAAGATCACGCCTTTGGTATGAGGACAGGACCGACAAGAACACACGCACAAGAACACACGCACAAGAACACATGCACATGGAAAACGCAGAGCACAGGCGTTTGCGCCCACCCCCCACATGAACCTGAAGGGTCGTTGCTATTGCAACGTGATCGTCGAGTTCTACGTAAATTTCTTTCACTTTGGAGACCAGATCCAGTGGTTTCTGAAAGCGTCAACGCCGTCATGAGAGGGAGGAGCCGTGGAGGAAGAAGTTGCTTGGATCGAATGCGCACGCGCGCATGTGCAAATTTGTAAACGCTATGCTCGTGAGCTCCCTCGGAATTTGCAGTCGCATTTGCGCAAACGCGTCCACGCGTTCGCTATCGTACCTGCGGGTCGCCAATGTGTGCAGGGATTCCTCTGTGAGAACTGACATTGGGCGCTGTAAGACGCATCAGCTGCATGGCATTCTTATATTGATTGACCACAAAGCCCCGGCGGAGCTGTATCAGATTATCCTGGACAAACAAACAGCGATAAGAAGCTTCGAGAGGCGCCAAAGGTGTGAGGTGCTTGACAATTGTGTTGAAATGAGTGCTTGTGCGTGTCTGTTTAAATGTGTTTGCACGCAGTCTCCTCTTCTGTAACTCTGAGCATCTGCATCCGTCTTATTCATGCGCATACCTCGTACGGTGGAAATGCAGTCATTTCATGTCCAGTCTGGCCGCTGTAAAGCAGTTTGGCATGCTGTGTGTGTATTTGTATAGGTGATTGTGGGTTACTGCTGTACACAAAAACAAGACGACCAGAGTGCTGTTGTGTAAGCTTTTGCACGTGTGCACCTCATAGTTGTCATATGCCCATTCGTACTTCATATCCATAGTCAACTGTCGAGCATGAGCTTCTTGAAATGCGCCATAAGCTATCGCTGTTTTTTCTGCCTTGAACTTCAACAACTATTGCGACCGGAACACTCGTTATGTAATGTGTGCAAAATATTCACATGCGCACATGTCTCTCTTTGACTCAAATGTCGCCAGCAACAACTTCAGCCAAAAGACAATGAACAGATCAAATGCATCGAATTCATCAATCCGCATGAAGACGAGGGGGGTACCTTGCCCCATGACTCGTCAACAGATGAAATGAGCTTGACTGCAGTATTCAAATCTGACAGCGCACTGTGTGCATGCGCAAACAAACACAAGCAAATAGGACGATCGATTGGGAACCACCAAAATTGTTGTGCCGCGTATCATTTCGTTGGAAGGAGATCGCCAACCAGGACGCAGGGGACGCCGGAGTTAAGAATGAGAAACAGACAACAAGACACAAGCGCAAAAAAAAACTCACATTGCACAGACACCAGAAAAGATGTCCAAGGCGCATGCATGTCATGGATGCACACGGACGCACGCGTACACACGACCTATATTCATTTGATATGGTTACCGGTCAAAGACGCGAACACCATACGAACATGCCCAGTATCCCTCCTTCACCGTTTCAATCTGGTCGGTTCTGTCTGGAATACCGACTATTGACTTTATCTGCTCCAGCATGCACGCATATGAATATGGTTTCAATGTAATATGTCGCAGCTTGCAAATATCCTTCTGCATGTATGGATGTTTGAGCGTATATATGGGTGTGTTGGAGAGAAAGCAGAAACGGGAAAGAAAGGGAGCTGGGGAACGGGGTCAGCTGGCTGCGCACCGCGAGCATGGCCTTGAGAAATTCCTCGAAGTCGAGTTGAGTATTATCTTCGTCCGCCTGAAGAGTGTCGTGAAATTCAATTGCAGAATGGTATCGATCGATGGAAAAGTCAAAGAGAGGCCGAGCGAGGCAGCAACAGCGAGAAGGAGTAAGGGAGAGAACAAAAGACTTTCGGTTTCTTCCGAAAAACTATGACAGAGGTTGCAAAATACATATGGCGGACAGGGTGGGGGGAAAATTTGACAAAGATTCGTGTGACATGAATAGTTCATTTGGGGAAATAGTTTCACGGAAACACTGCAGGATCCATTCAGGTAGCCCTGTTTGTAACACGAATAAAAACAAGATAAGGTAGGGAAATAGGAATTAAACAAAATCTGCGGCCGCAGATATTTTGTCAATTCCTGTATTTCCCTACCCTTCTTGCCAGCATACCGATAAAATCGCAGATATTTCTTCAATTCCTGTATTTCCCTACGCGATTTCATCGGTATTGCTGACAACAAGGCGAAAGAGATGACGCAACCACATACATTCACACTGACAGTCACACCTCTTCGCTTCGATTCGCCTCCCGAAATGCGGTGAGGCATTGATCGCGCGTTATCTGAAATGAGCTGCCATGAAACAAAACAATCAGCAGCTGTGACGCACCAGCTCAATCTACCTAGAACTGCACAGATCAAGAGAGACAGACGTCTATATAGAGAACACATTCTATAGAGAACACATTCCACAGAGAGACCTCGATCAGCACAAAGACACACACACAGACACACAGACAGCAGAGAAAGACCTTGGCTGGTCGCCATCAACAACTGCAATCTGCAAATCAGTCATCATTTGGATGAACTCTGCGCAGTCCATCATGCGCAGCGCGCTTCCGAGCTGATGGATTCGACATGGATTCGACATGGATTAATAGAAGTGTGGGCCCCGTGAGGAGCAAGTTGGGACGTGTATGTTGTGGGATAATTAGGAATACTACATCGTCATGGATACATATAGCAGGAGTATGAGATGTCTTGGGGTGCAAAGAGGCTATGTTGCCTGAAAGAAAAAACGCCCGAGGCATAAGGGAAGATTCCAAGACACATTCTGATTCAGAGCAAGTATGGACCCGCACCTGTCCTTTTTGGGGGTCGCCGTTCACTTCTGCTTCTTTCTTTTTCTTGCTCGCCTCTTCAGCGGCTATCTTTTCGTCGAAATCAGTCGAGCTGGCAGTTGTCGGTTTACTAGCCTGTGTTTTAGGAGCCGCTGTGTTCGCGCTTGTGAAAAGAGGAGGTTGTGAAGGAAGCGTGAAGAGATGATGCGTGGGGGCAAAGACAACGAGATCAGCACTTTCCGTTGAGAGAGATATGGGCATTCAATAGCATTGTCAGCAAACGCGGGGTGGAAGCAATACCGAGTAGACAAACCAGAGGCGGTCAGTGGGCGCTGGACCTCCACCAGCGCAGGTTTCAGGTACTCTACGATATCAGCAGCGAGGCTCACATCGTCTTCGTTATTACCGCCCTGCGTGTGCTCCCGGTCCGAATGCGTGCGTGTGGCTGGGTGAGTGGGACTGCATTCATCTGCAGTTACAAACATAATCTGCACTCATCTGCACTTTATAAACGGCATGCTTCATCTGCCATGCACGCACCAAAGGCAATGCTGCGGTTTCAAGCACATAGCGTCTGCAAACCGTGCATGTTGTGTGCACGCAATCGCCGCGAGCGTAAACACAACACTAACACCACCTGGCCTGCGCTGTATCGGATATAGAGGGGCGTCGCATCGAGGACGACTACATTGCGGAAGGTGTGGACGTTGTCGTCGTCCAGAACCGGCTTACCACTGGGTTTGTACAAGAGCTGTGTTGTTGGAAAGATTCCGACTTCGCCTCCAAGCTCACCTCGCCACCAGGTGTAGGGCTGGTCGGCTGAAAAGCCGTCCACCATTTCTTCTTCAGCTTTTTCTATCACGCGAATTTGATCGCCCTTTTCGAATGCTAGCTCGTGGTCCCGCCTCTTCTCCCACGAATGCAACGCTGTCGCCATCCTTTTGGTCGCTGACGCGTAAATGGTGAAGATTCTCGTCCACTCGCAGACGCAGAAGCACTTCATGGGCTTTCCGACCGACTGGGCCACCTGCTCCTCTGTGAGGGCTGCGCGCGCGCGTCGGGCATCATTCCTTGCCCAATCGCTCCGCTTCCGGTCCCCCGCCTTGAAGAACCTGCGTTCGCGCCTTGGGGACGTCACTCGATCCAACTCGCGATGGTGCTCGCGTTGCTGCCCCACAGCAAGGGCATGGTGTACAGCATGTTGCTCGTGCACAATGCCCTTGCTGTGGCGGGCAGCAACGCACAAAACAGCCAGAGGGTCTCAAAAGCGCGATGGGAGTAAGAGGTGCCCAGACAACGATTGCGGGGCGCACCAGTTACTTGCAGCCTTGAAGCATTCAATCGCCTGTGCAAAATCCTTTTTCTCCATGTGCTCCTGGCCCTTTTGAAGCGAAACCTCGGCCGTGTTGAGGTTTTTGGCGCCTCCGGCGCCTCCAACCATGCCCCCGATCGAGCTGAGGCCGCCTGCGCCCAAGGAATCATCGCTTTCCATCGCCTTCTTCCGGGCTTCCTGCAGGAGCTGCTTTGTGAAGTACTCCCACAGACTGGCGAGCCACTGGTCGACGTGATCATCCTCCCAGAAGGTGGACCTGCACACACCGTACGGAAGTGTCATCAGCCAGGCCGCCGTGGCACACCGACAGAGAGACGAACTTTCCCGTCTGCTTGCACAGCAAAGGCACGGGCGAACGTACCCATCGTCCAGCAGGAAAGCGATGGCGTAGCCGGGAACACGGTCAACCTTGTCGAGGAGCTCTGCTGCCTCCTCCTCGCGGTCCCCGACATGCGGGTCTGCGCGGCACGGGCGCCCATCGCGCCGTCAAAAACGAGCTGGGTCACCGCACGCTGGCGTGCGTGCATGCGTGCGTGCGTGCTATGGTCATTCTGTTTATTGCTCCCTTCTGGAGGCAACGAGGAATGTGCCGGTTGTGTGTGTGTGTGACAGAGACAGTGCGTGAGCGTGCGCGCGTGCGCGTGGCTGGTATTACCGAACACGTGCTCGTGGGGTGGCAGCAGATCGTTGACGCCCTTTGCCTGCCGTCCCATTTGAGAACACGAACTCTAACGGCCATGCAGGAAAAGCGGGGGGTTTGTTCTGAGCGGGTCTGAACGGGTGTCCGGCCAGCGCGGCATGCTCCACGGGATCGTTGCCCTGTGTCCGCGGACCGGGAGCCTGCTGTGGTCCAAGGCGTACGCGTCTTCGTTTGGGCTGCCGCCGCCGGGAGTGGAGCAGCTGGACGCGCACAACCTCGCGTCGCTCGTCTTTGCACTCCAGCTCAATGCCACCGCCGCCCTCTGCGACGGCGCCGATGCGGACGGTGGCGCGGGCGCGCACGCGCCCGCCCTCCGCTCCGTTGACATGGGCCCAGGGCTGCGGCTCGTCTTCTACAGGGACCCCGAGCTGCCGGGGCTCATGCTCGCGCTGTCGCTTGACCCTGCTCTTGGCAGCTGTGCGGAGCGGCATCTCGCGGAGAGCATCTGCGCGACGTTTGCTGCGGCGTTTGGCGAGCAGCTTCGGCGGCCGCCGGGGGCGGCTGCGGGGCACGTGCGGCGGCTGCGGGGAGCGACAGAGCTGGTTCAGCAGGCGCTCGCCTCCGTGTCGCGTGCTCTGCTGGATGAGCTGCTGCACACCTTTTCCGACCGGGGAGTGGTGCTCTGGGGCCACGCCATGCAGCCGGACGTCGCGGACCTGCCGGCTTCTGTGCAGGCGCTAGGAGACCTGAGGGGGCTGCTCCCCTCTCCTGTCCCCGGCATGGCCATGCCATCGGCAGGCGACGCCCTCGAGCACCGGTTTGACGCGGTCGGCAGCACTGCTGCGCGTCAGGGCGGTGGCGACAGCCCGGGATGCGGCAGCAAACGCAAGGCCCCGGCGAAGCTGTTGTCCAAATGCTCCAAGGTGCCGTTCCTCCTCCCCCTACTGCCTGATATGCTGCATCCTGCGGTCGCACTTCGCAGACAGTGCTGCTGCGCCTGAGTGCGCAGCCCGGGGCTCTTCGGAGCAGACCGAGGACCCACAGGTCCGCTGACAACAATGCCGTGGGGCAGATTCTCCGGAGGGCGAAGCGGTGTTTCCGGGACAAGGAAGCGACCTCTAGCGTGTTGACGAGAAAGGAGCCGCTTCCGGAGTGGTGCACTTGTCGAAGTGTGTTAGCTGACCGCACGGGCAGCGTCGGGGGAGTTGAAAGCGCGCGTGATGACGACAAAGGGCCCTCAAGCGACCTTTTGCGCGATGTTCTCGCCATGATTCAGGAGCCATCCTCGATATGCATCGCGGGAGAGGCGCTGGGGGGCGGAGGGGGGCCTGGCGAGGGAGCAGCAGCCAGTGCACCCCCCTGCTTATCGCCAGCGCTCAGAGTATGGCAGGACCAGTTGGTCTCAGCGGACGGGGGGTGGCGGCGAAAAGGCATCGCCGTGCCCGCTGCCGACCCTGAGGTCCGTCCAATCGAGGGCGGGTGTGCCTCCTTTCTGCGCTCTAGGCCGCGCCGGCAGATGGAGGCGGATGACAGGATCCAGGCAGTCACTGGGAGGGCCACTGTGCGCATAGATGCACAGGCAGGCACGAACGGCAGCGTGCACAATACGCGCTTTGTGCTGGATGCTGTGGCGGGCGCAAGTGCAGAGCGTCGGATGCTCCTAGCCCTCACAGGGGAGTCGGTCGTCGTGTCGTTGTGCATCCAAGAAAGGCAGCGTGAGGGTGTTGAGGGTGTGGGTGAGTCGGGGAGTTCAGAGAGACGGAAGGAGGGCGACAGGGAGGGTGTTGAGGGCGGAGATGCCTCTGGTGCTGAACAGGGCAGCGGCTCAGTGGGGAGCAAGGATCGAAGGGTCGAGCAGCTCGCGCAAGCCGAAGAGCCGATGGCGAGTGTGGCGGGCGTCGATGGCGAGTACGATCTCAGGGTGCGGAGAGAGGAGGCCTTGTGGCGCCTGGATGAATGGATGCGCTTCGTCTTCGCTCGCTGACCCCCGATCTTCGTCTTCGCTCACCACCCCGCGGGGTGGAGGCCCGCGAAGAGCCGTGCGGTCTCTCCTTCTGGTTCATGTTTGTGTCTTTGAATGGCCCTTTCCTTGCGTTTGGGAATAAACGGCATTCGCCTGAGGAAAGAGAGACGCTGAGAGGACTCGAGGTGCCTGCAGCAAGGTGACTGCAAAGTCTCGCTGCGCGTATGTCATTATGTCATGTGTATTGATTGCATACTTTCTGGGGAAAATCAATTCTCTCTCTCCCTCTCTCCTAATAAAGCTGTCCCAGCAATCTTTGAGCCCACAGATCCTGTCATACATCGCATGGGTGCTTCCACCGATGCGAGGGGCGCCGAGGCCGATAAACGGGTCTATGGTCGCACGAATAAGGGAACCAAGGGGATGAGGGGATGCAACACGCCTTTGACGGAAACGTTGGGTTTTGTTGTGGGATTGGTTCAAACCCGTTTTTATGGCGGATTCTGCAAAGTTGGGAAGAGGCAAGATTCTGCAACGCTATCGAAACGTTATTGTGCATCCCCCGTGTTGTTGCGTTTATTTTCAACCAAACTCTAGGCAACCGGCATTCGTCATGGCCGGGCAACCGGCATTCGTCATGGCCGGCTGCACTACTAGGGTCTGCCAGTGTGAGCAAACGTGAAGCCAGGATCCATTTAGGTTGGGCAAATTGAAGGGGGGCGGCGGATTGATGAAACCACCATCATTGTG
>Ga0315899_10009777_pt1 | contig 10291 bp, 8 predicted proteins | sample LakEriMetagenome_2_FD_203518 | JGI IMG/M metagenome (GOLD analysis project Ga0315899, IMG submission 203518) | Freshwater fungal communities from buoy surface, Lake Erie, Ohio, United States - Buoy 4 MA112 | ecosystem: Environmental > Aquatic > Freshwater > Lake | place: USA: Lake Erie, Ohio...
TTGGTTCATTGAAGATGGATGCTTTCATGAAAGCATTTCCTGAACGCTTTTTTCAAGTAGGCATTGCCGAAGCAAACATGATGGGTGTTGCAGCGGGCCTTACAATCGGTGGTCACGTCCCCTTCACAGGAACGTTTGCTAACTTTTCGACGGGGCGCGTTTATGATCAAATCAGACAAAGCATTGCCTACAGCGATAAGAATGTAAAAATCTGTGCATCGCATGCCGGACTCACGTTAGGTGAAGACGGAGCCACGCATCAGATCCTAGAAGACATTGGTATGATGAGCATGCTACCCAACATGACTGTGATTAATCCGTGTGACTTTCACCAAACCAAGGCAGCAACGATGGCAATCGCCGAGCATCACGGTCCTGTTTATTTGCGCTTTGGTCGTCCAAAAGTTCCAATGTTTACCGGATCTAATCAGAAATTCGAGATAGGCAAAGCATGGCACATGCATTCCGGAAATCATGTAAGCATATTCGCAACCGGACATCTGGTGTGGAAAGCTGTAGAAGCAGCGAAAGCGTTGGAGGCAGAAGGAATATCAGTAGACCTCATCAACATACACACGATAAAACCGCTCGACATTCCAGCAGTTATTGCGTCAGCGCGCAAAACAGGAGCAGTGGTAACTGCTGAAGAACATCAAATCACAGGTGGTATGGGTTGCATGATTGCACAAGTGCTTTCGCAACACTATCCAACACCAATAGAATTCGTGGGTGTGAATGATAGCTTCGGTGAAAGCGGCACTCCCGAACAGCTCATGAAAAAGTATGGTCTAGAGGCAGAGAATATCGCTCTGGCCGCAAAGAAAGTTATCGAAAAAAAGAATAGCTGAAAGAAAAAGAAAGCATGACCCTAACGATCATGCTTTCTAGGCGTATATACCGGAGCCTCTTTCAAAATGAAAGACGGGTCGTTCGGCACCGGTAAAATTTCCTTTAAATGCACATTGAGTGCTGCTGCAATTTTCAGCAGGGTTAAAGCCTGCGGATTGGATTTGCCATTTTCAATCACCGAAAGGTTTGGTACCTCCATGCCTATCTTGTAAGCAAGATCAGATTGAGACATGCCGCCTTCCCTTCGCTTCTTTGCAATGTTCTTCCCCAACTCTTCGAGATAATATTTATCGTTCCACTTCATGGTGCCAAAAGACAGCTTTAAATAACAATATATCGCTATGGATTTACATTAAACTCACTCAATTTCAATGATATGTTGGATTTTTGTGACAATTTTAGTCAGTAAAAACTAAGGATAAATGATGGTTCTGTTCACGGTATTCTCTGTCTTTTCTTGTAGCGTTTCAACAGACGTGATTCCTGCAACAACGCAATAGTTTCATCTGCTGTTCTTGCCGCCATGCGAATCTCACTTACAGCAGCATTTAAATTTTCAACGAAGGTAGTGTCCGTAATGAATGCAGCGACATTTCCATTTCCACGTGTCGCTCGTTGAGAAAGTAAATTGAAATTACCGCTAACCACCGCAAGTGTATCACTAATAGACTCAATGTTTACTATGGTTTGATGGACACTTGAATAAAGTGAAGTATCTGTAATAATGGCTCCGATATTTCCCCTGCCTGAGCGAACATCGGAAACGATAGCTTTCAAATCACCTGTTATAATCGCCGTTCGCTCAGATGTGAGTTCTAAATTTATGATGGCACCTCGAACCTTGTATGACAAACTCGTATCGGATAAAAGTTGCCACAGCGAATTGTCGACAGACAACCGCCCGGAAATATTCTTCAAATCTGCCGATATAGTCAAAAGGTTATTATTCGTGGCATTGAGCGTTCGCATGGCCGCATCCATATCTGGCTGACGTCGCACTCTAATGGTGTCCCCATTTGCAATTGGGCGTTCGAAAGGACTACCGGGTTCTATTTCCAGCAGCTTATTTCCGAGCAAACCATCTGTTCCTAAACTTGCCTGAGCATTGATTGAAATAAATTTCAGCCAGTCCTCATCTATTGAAAACACTACTTGTACCAGAGAATCATTGTAAGGAGAGATCTCAACAACTCTTCCCAGGCTATACCCGTTGAAACGCACGTTGTTACCGGGCATTAACCCATCAATATCATGAAAGTGCGCATATAGAGTAGCGTTAGAACTAAATAGATTTTGCTGTTGACCAACAAAATACAATCCGGCAATGAGCAGAATCGACGCCATGATTACCAAGGCTCCTAATCGAATATGTTGTGTTGTTTTCATGCAGAGATCTCAAAAAAGCCGCGCACCTGTTCGTCATTCGATCTCGATAATTCCAATGCACTTCCTTCGCAATATGACTTTCCATCAATTAGCACCACTACACGATTAGCTGTGGCGCGCACACAGTTCATATCATGAGAAATAATAATCGCAGACGTTCCATATCGTTTCTGGATTCGAACAATCAGTGAACTGATTTCGCGCGCGGTGATTGGATCCAATCCCGTGGTTGGCTCATCATACAATATGATACGCGGTTTCAGCATCAATGCGCGCGCTAATGCTATGCGTTTTTTCATACCGCCGGAAAGTTCTTCAGGCAAATAGTTTATCGTATGCGGTAAAGCGACATCATTCAATGCTTCCATGACAAGCTTCTCTCTTTCAGCCGGGGCCAAATGTCTGAGGTGTCTTCGCAACGGGAATTCCAAGTTTTCGCGAACCGTCATAGAATCATATAACGCATTGCTTTGAAACAAAAAACCAATACTGGCGCGAAGCTTATCGAGCTCACGCGGCTGCATGGTGCATACCTCCTCTCCCATCACACGAATACTTCCCTTGTCGGCCTGAAGCAATCCGATGATACATTTTATGAGTACCGATTTTCCTGAGCCTGACTTACCAAGTACGACCACGTTTTCTCCCTCATTCAGCACCATTGAAAACGACTTGAGCACATGGTTCTCTCCAAAGGATATCGAGATATCGCGCACCTCCACAATATGTGCGGCAGCGCTGTTCATGTGATACTGAAAATATCGGCCAACTGAGCTGCAACCAAATCAATCACAAACACCACAAACGTTGAAAGTACTACCGCAGAGTTTGCCGAGGCACCAACGCCCTGCGTGCCATTTCTCGTCATAAAACCTTTGTAGCAACCTACTACGCCGATTGCAAAACCGAAGAAGAATGACTTGGAAATAGAAGGTATAACATCATTGAATGTGAGCTTCTGAAAAATTTGATGCGTGTATAAACTAAGACTTACATCCTGCTTCATGTTTACTCCCAGATAAGCACCATACAACGCAATCGCATCGCTGATTACAACCAACATCGGCACCATGAGCGTTGTGGCCAACACGCGAGTAACCACCAGGTAATTGTACGGATTGGTTCCGCTCACTTCCATAGCGTCTATCTGCTCTGTCACCTTCATGGAGCCCAACTCGGCTCCGATTCCCGATCCAATTTTACCAGCGCAAATAAGAGCCGTAATCACCGGAACGATTTCGCGCACCAGAGAAACAGACACCACGGAAGGAAGCCATGACTCAGCGCCAAACGCAGCCATGGAAGGATAGGACTGAATGGTGATGACCAACCCCATGATAAATCCGGTGATCGCAACCAAGGGCAACGTAAGATTGCCTATTCTAAAGCATTGATTCAACCACTCGGACCATTCCATCTGACGTGGCCGTAACTCACGAAAAAAACGAGTGGAGAATGAAGTCAAGTCACCGGCTTCTGCAATGAGTGTTTGTATGGCAATCGGAAGTTTCAGAACACATTCACTTTGTGATAAAGCGAAACTATTGGCAGGTGATACATACAGGCCTGAGTGAAATCATGAATGCCGGCTACTCGATATGACACTTATTACTTCGAACAAATCAAAACTTGGCAACTCATGCGCAAGTTTGATTATTTCCTTCGCAAATTGCCGCAGATATGAAAGTTGTCCGAACATTGTTCGCCATAATCCAAATCATTCTCATCCTGACATGGACCGCCATCAGCGGAACAATCGGAATGATACTTATGCTCATCACATGGAATGGACAATGGGTGCATTATTTCGAAGGGCGCTATTTGTTTTGTCCTCCCGTGCTCTTTTTTGCCCGTGTAAAATTGAAGGTATCAGGGCTAGAAAATCTTGACACGACAAAGCCGTGCATTTATGTTTCAAATCACGTTTCCCATCTCGATGTAGTAGCAATCGCTCGAGCCATTCCTCTGGGACTATTTTACATTGGCAAAAAAGAATTGAAGAAAATTCCGATTCTCGGTCAATACATGTATCTCATCGGACATATTTTCATTGACCGCAAGAATCACGAGAAGGCAATGCAAAGCATGCGCAAAGCAGCAGTTCTCATTAATAAAGGGAAAAACGTGATCACCTTTCCAGAAGGTACGCGCACCCGTGATGGCAAAACAGCCATTTTCAAACGCGGCACTTTTATCATTGCGAAAGAAGGCAACATCGACATTCAACCTCTCGCTGTTGTGAATGCAGAGAACATCCTTCCACGAGACTCTTTCATGATTCGACCGGGCACGATTGAGGTGCGCATCGGCAAGCGCATCGCGGCAAACGAACTGGAAAACATGAACGCAGAAGCAGCAGCAGAGTGCGTTCGCAAGCGCGTGCTGAATCTCATAAACCAGAGCTGACACAATGAGATACATTCTTATTATCGTGCTGATAATTTCCGCATTAGAAACAAATGCACAAGGCCAAGCTCGTTGCGTATTGACCGGCAGTATCCATCTGACCGGCGATAACTCGGCCATACGCAATGCGCAAATCTACCTTTCGCCATATGAGCCAAAGCGCGGAGAGATGGATGTGAACTGGACATCCTCATTCACAGACATGGATGGGAATTTCAGGATCGACTTGAAAGGTGAGTCGAACTATTTGCGTGTTATTCGCCAAGAGGGAGACACCATCGATTTGTCTGTTGCCGGCGTGCAATGCAACACCCACCGCGACATACTGGTTGACTTGCTGCCAAAGCAAGCGAAGGATTCTACTTACACCATTGGTGACGCACCATTCATGCTATCTGAAGTAACGCTCGAAGCATACGGAAAACAGAGCACTATTGAACGCATTCCTGCATCAATCGGATATGTAGATAAACGAATGCTTGAAAATAACGATCAGTCTTCGCTGCAGCACTCGCTCAATACGATTGCGGGTGTGACCATGGAATCGCGCGGTTATGGCGGAAGCCACCGATTGAACATTCGAGGCAGTAGCTTGCGCTCGCCTTTCGCTGTGCGCAATATCAAGATGTATCTCGACGGCATACCTCTTACGGGAGCCGATGGCCAAACACCACTCGAACTTATTGACGCCTCCGATCTCGAATCGATCGAAGTCATTAAAGGTCCGGCCGGCAGCATGTATGGTAGCGGCAACGGCGGCGTTTTATTATTGAAAAGTGCGACTATTGATTCCGGCAACGCGCAGGTGCAAAGCGGATTTCAGGCAGCGTCATTTGGTGGCTACCGTTGGAATTCAAAAGCGACTGTCGGATTCAGCAAAAGTCAATTGCGCGTATCACACAACTGGCAAGAGTATGCGGGATATCGCGAACAAGAATTTAACCGCAAACAACAGGTTTCCATTTCCTTCATTCAACAACTAAAACCAACTCAGCGACTCTCTCTTTGGGGAACATACTACAATGGAAACTGGGGACTTCCCGGAGCACTGAATAAAACGCAGGCAGATACACTTCCGCAGCAAGCCGTACCCTTCTCAGTACTTAACAATGCTTCGCTTAATCGGGAGCGTTGGGTGGGCGCAATTACTCAATCAGGCAATTGGAATAAACACTTCGACCATTTCATTACACTGAACGTTCATCATACGAAAAAGGTAAATCCATACGGCACATCAACCTCGAACAGCGGATACAAGGATGAAAATTCAAAATCACTCACCGGCAGAGCGGTTGGCCGATACAAAAATGAATGGCGTAGCTTTCACCTTCTCGCCCAAGCAGGAGCAGAATGGCAAGTAGAAACGTATTCCATTCTCGAACAAACTATACAACTGGGCGAGCCCTCATCTTTCAAGTACATTTATGATGTTGCCTACAGGCAATACATTGCTTTCGCGCAAACGGAAATGAACTGGAAGGATAAAGTGTTTCTCGATGCCGGGATTAGTTACAATGACAACATTCAATTTGTGCGGGGTCGAAACAGTGAGGAGTTTTTATTTGACACTACTACAACGTGGGATAAAACGATACTCCCGCGTTTCACCTTTTCACTCCAACCTCTGAAAGGACTTTTCCTTTACAGTAGCTATTCGGAGGGAACAGCAAACCCAACGGTCTTCGAAATGATTGATCAGGAACACAACGCCTACAATACCAATCTTGTTTCTGAAATCGGAACGCTATATGAAACTGGCATTAAGCATCACATCGAAGCGCTGAACATCTCCTATTCAATTACGGCCTATCAGTTCAATATCACCGGAGCCATACTTCCTTATAAAGACAATGATTTAGATCGCTACCGTAATGCTGGATCAACCACACAGCAAGGAATTGAATGGTCTGTCAAATACACTTCCGATCTTATTAAAAACAAACTTTCGATAACGGCATGGAACAACGGGGGCTTAAACAACCCTCGATTCGTTAACTATCAAGTGGACGAAAACAAATTAGGTGGCTATCGAATCCCCGGTGTTGCCTTGGCACAAGTAAATTCAGGACTTGATATTCAATTCAAGGGATTTTCACTGGCTATTCAAGACTTCTGGTTGGATAGGATGCCACTGAACAACATCAATACCGAATGGTCGTCGTCGTATCATCTGACCAACATCATTTTTCACTACCACTTCAATCGGAACAAAAGTCTGCAATGGTCTGTTCATGCGGGCGCAAACAATGTGCTGAACACTTCTTACACATCGTTTTTCAACTTAAATGCCTTCGGTGGAAAATATTACAATCCTGCGCCACCACTCAATTTATTTGCAGGATTCCGCATCAGCTACACGATGGGTACTCGCTGATTCTACTCACCTCTTTCCTTGACTCGACTCATAGCTTTCACTGGCACAGTATTCAATCTTTGCCTCTGAAACAACTAATTATTCAAGCTATGACACAAGAGACTCTTTCCACAACTCTGAATATTACCTCAGAGAAAAGTTCCTGGCTACGGGGCATTGAATTTTATAATGATGAGATAAAAATCATGAGAAAACGTCTGGGAGAAATTTCAGATGCGAACACCTCTCAAGAGGTACGACAAAAAGTTGAACAGTTCCAAAATCGGTTTAATGTTCATGAAGAGCAGTTGAGAAGAGTGAGACACAACGTAAAAAATCACGCGCTTCACATCGCTTCGGATTTCGAAAGCCATCATGGTCAACTGGAACGTACAACCATTTATGAGCACGACTCCATGCGCGATGAATACATCAACACGGAGAAGCTATTCAATGAAATGCGCCATGACTTCAACCGTTTTCTCAGCAAGTACTTATAACCAACGATTCCCATGATTAACTTAGAATCATACAACCAGACCTTTTATCAGAAGTTAGGATATCTCTTTTATTCAGTGGCCTCAGCCGACCGAAGGATAAGCCCGCATGAACAGAATGCACTTCAGCAAATCATTCAGGAGGATTGGATTAATCTCAATGACAAGATTGATGCATATGGATCCGACACGGCCTATCAAATTCAAATCATCTTCGACTTTTTGAATGAAAAGGAGTATAATAGTGAGAATGCATACAACATCTTTACAAGATACTTCAAAGAACACATCGCGCTATTCACGGATGATATTATTGACCGCATTTTCCACTCGGCTAATCGCATTGCTGACAGTTTGAATGGCCGAAATAAATCGGAGCTCCGCGCTCTAACGCGACTGCACATGCTACTGGGAAAAGAAAGACAAATCGTTTAAACTGAAAATCAGATAGTCTAACGGCCCGGAGCAACTTGTTGCTTCGGGCCTTATTGTTTCATTCAGTTCATTTCGATTGGCACTCAAGACCAATTACCCATTTCACTAAAATTAATCAGTTCTATTTCTTCACCACCTTCAATGTCTTGCGACTTTCAGGAGTATTAATGCACACGGTATAAATTCCGGACGCCCAGCCATCACAATCGAATCGCTGCTGATGTTGACCTGGGGTTGCGCGAAACTTCGTTTCTTCGACTAACGCACCCAGGTAATTAAGCACTCTTACTTCAACATCCATCGATGCACTGCTGTTCGTATTCAGTATGAATGATTGCTCAAAGGGATTCGGAAATGCATCGACCACATACGAACTAGTCACCGCCTCATCCACTGTAACAAGCGCCGCACCGGGAAGTACAATGTTGTCAATCCAGCAAGCATCCAACCCGGAGGTAACGATAAAATCTTTTTCATAGCGCCAACGCAGATTGTGACTACCTGCAGTAAGCATATAGCTCACTTCCGTCCAATCATTCTCGCCGCTCCAAGAGCCAACCTCCACATTATCCACAAAAAAAGTAAGAAAGTCATAATCAGCTTCTGTACTTGTTTTCAGTGCAAACGATAATTCAAACTGGGCCGGGCAACTCACCACCAAATCAAGATTTGTAACATCATTATTGCCGATATCTCCGCTTTGCATACTGTAAGAACCTTCATAAGCATAAGAGCTTGTCACAAACCAGGTGGCATCTCCATTCGAAACCCAATTATAGTTTTCATCGGTGCCTGTCTCCCAATCTTCCATAGCTTGATTAGCTATAAACACTTGGCTGCATTCGTTGCCATAGAATCCTGCAGAAATGGCAAGCATCATATCAAGCGCAATGGATCCTGTTGCTCCCGCAGCCATGCTCACTTCAAACGAAACACTTTCTGTTTGACCCGGTTGCATATTTCCCAAATTCAAGATGGAATTTGTGATGGTAATCGCAGATGAAACCGAGGTTAATTCTGCAACCACATACAATCCGGTAGCTGCATGTCCGCTGTTTGAAACAAGAGCGGAAACCTGCACGCTCTCACCTGCATCGATACGACCATTGTTGTTGCCCTGCGAGTCGTCGATTGTCCATGAATCGATGCAATCGAACTGAGGTGCTTGGATGGTAACGGATAAGTAATTTGTCCATGTGTTGCCACTAGCATCGGAATACGTCACTTCAAAAATCACCACTGTTTGATCGGGTACGTAGCCGTTCATATGAAATGAAAAAGCATTGGCGAACTCGGTTTGAGCACCCGCATTTAAAGTTCCCAAATCATGCGTTGCATCATCAATGATTACTGCGTCGTTGTTGCAAGTAATGGAAGCTGTAACACCCGTTGCATTCTCCACACCGATGTTTTCGGCCGTTAAGTCAACACCTAGTTGCTCATTATAGTCTGCCAATCCATTGCCGTTTCCGGTCGAATCATTCAAGCCGGCAAGACTTCCCACAACATAAGGACCTGCAGAGGGTGTAACGGTTATCGTTACCTGGTAAGGAATGGTATTAAATGATGTAGCTGTTATCAAAATATTTCCAGGGCTTGTAACCGGATTGAAATTAAGAATGACCTGTCCACCGCTAACAGTCTGCGCATCGAGAATTTCGCCATTCATCGTAGCACAGATAATCGCGTCTTGTGTATTACAAAAAACATTCAGACTGGAAATCCCCATGCTGACACCGGTAGGATGTGACGCCACGAGTGCCGTGGGCATGGCTGTTCTTAGTTGAACCGAAGGATCAGCCATGAGAATCCAGGTGTCGGTCATTTCATCGCCGTCGGTTCCGTAGGAGTCGCTCATGCTTGCGCAACCATGGTAGTGAATACTGCCGATAGTATGACGTGTTTCAACACTTCCGGCGTTTGCAATCAACTTATTCATTTCGTCTTGCGCTTCCATAGGTGGAGCCCAACTTTGATAGACCGAACTGAACGCGCCTCCGATACCTCCGGTCAGATTGGTAGCAGAAGGACTTTTAATCCATGCCTCGCCAAACGTATCACCCGTATCGTCGTCATCGTCATAGTCGCCAGTGCAACACCCCACAACAATGAAATAAGGATAGCGACCATTGTTCTGCAATTGGTTGATCTGCATATTGGTGTAACTACCTGTAACAATGAGCGTGTGTGCACCATGCCCGGTGTAGTTGATCAATGAGCAACCTGTTTCAATCACTTCTGTCAACGATGTGGAAGAAGGGCTACCAGATGCGTCAGCCGTCAGTCCACCACTCGGTGAGTTCGCCGTATGTCCACCATCGTACTTCTCCCATACCTCATCATAGGTAAAGCTCAGCAAATCTTC
>Ga0315899_10009779_pt1 | contig 10290 bp, 5 predicted proteins | sample LakEriMetagenome_2_FD_203518 | JGI IMG/M metagenome (GOLD analysis project Ga0315899, IMG submission 203518) | Freshwater fungal communities from buoy surface, Lake Erie, Ohio, United States - Buoy 4 MA112 | ecosystem: Environmental > Aquatic > Freshwater > Lake | place: USA: Lake Erie, Ohio...
TCCGCGGGCCTTCAGGGTGAGGTTGATGTGATCAAAGACTGGTTCGCTATAGAGTGAGTAAGAGAATGATAAATCTCTGCATGCAAGGACACTATCTGAGCGGCTGGCATCTTTGGTTTTGATTGCAACTTCTGGGTGAAAGAGCTCGTTGGCCTTGTTAAATGCTGCGGCGGAGTTTTGGATTGTCTCGATGATTCCAGCCACTGAACGGATCGGCTGCATGGCTGTGCCGATTAGCACATTGAAGGCCGTATAGGAGCCCGTTGTGAGGTCACCTCGAATGATCAAAAAGCCCGAGATTGCGAGCAGTAGTCCGTTGAGTAACTGGTCAACAACCCCGAGAAACAATTCATTCACAGCAGCTGTCGTTTCCAGGCGAAGCTCCGCCTGGCCCTGGCTGAGGTATCCCGCCGCCAGATCCTGTTGCATGGCCTGATCACAGCCCTCGAGCACAAGCTGCTCACGGCCACTGATCAGCTTGAACTCTGCGCTGGAGGAGCGGCATTGACCTTCGCGGTAGCAGTAGTTGTTCTGAAGATTCAATCCATAAAAACGCAAACCAACAGCTCCGAAGCCGGCCATGGCGAGCAGGGAAAGCAGTGCCAGGGGCGGACTGACCAGCACAACGGCAACCAGGTAGATTGCCAGGTTTAGACAGCCCATCACGGCACTGAGCAGGCAACCTTGAAATCCCTGCAGAGCTTCATCCACCTGATTCAGGCGGGAAACGATCAGGCCGGATGTCTTGCTGATGAAGAAGCTATAGGGCGCATTAAAGAGGGACCCAAAGAGCCGTTTGTTCCAAATCAAGATCGTGGATTGCAGTTGCCTCAGAACGAGAATCTGAAGGCAAAGGCTGCTGACGGCCATCATCACCGCCACGGTGATCGTGGCGATGGCAATTCCCTTGCTCCAGTAGATATTGCCTTCCTCAACCACATAGGTCATGAAGATGTCCTGGAACCCGGCATTGGCGAGGCTGAAGATCGAGATCACAGCTGCGAGCGTCAGCAGGATGAGCAGAAAACTGCCCTCGCGCGGAACCGAATCAAAGATAGAGGCAGGGGCTTGATCCTGCCGCTTGGCCTCCAGCACCGCTTGATCGAGCACGGGCTTCATCGGCCGCATGGTGATCAGGATGTCAGCGAAGTACGTGTCGAATTCCTGCCGATTGAGGATCAGGAGGCCATCGGCCGGATCAGCGATCCAAAACCGTTCGTTGCTCAGCCTCCAAAGCACACTGAAATGTTCACCGTGAACATAAAGAATGCATGGCAGCGTTGTTGTCGCGGTCACGCGGCCACGGCTTGGGATGGCCCGCAGACCCTTCATGGCGCTGAGATCACACAGCTGCTGAATGGTCATCCCGCCACGGGTGGAGCCATAGCTGCGCCGCAGGTTTTCGAGGCCAAGCGGGCAACCTGCTGCCGACAGCACCATCGCCAGACAGGCGAGCCCGCATTCGGATTCGTCGCTCTGAATCACGAGGGGAAAGGGTGGCTGCTGGGTCAGCCCCCGCATCCACTGGCGGGCAAACGGGATGACCGTCACAACGCACCTCGCAGGAAGGGCAGGAGCAGGGACAGCGGAGCGGCCTGGGAGGCCACGATCCTGACAGTCGCTCCATCACCAGCGCGGACGCCCCAGGGTGGCTGCCGGCCGAAGGTCCAGATCGGCTGGCCCTGGCGATTGCGTACGAGTTCGATGATCACCAGATAGGGCAGGTTGAGCTGCCCGGCGGCGTTGAAGCTCTGCAGCATGCTCTGCGCCACCTCATCGGAGCCAAAGGCCTTGACCAGTTCCTTCTCGGTGACAGGCGTCTGGCTGAGTTGGGTGACCGAGCCCTGGAGGTATCCGTAGCGGATCGCCGGTGTGGCGGCGGGCGACACAAAGGCCTGGTCGCCCGCCTTGATCTTGCCGATATCCTGTGAGCCAACGAGCACAAACGTCCGCAGCGATCCTTGCGCCGGCATCAATGTGGCGATCAGATCGCCGGGATTCACCGCGTCGCCCACCGTGGCGGAGACACTCACCAATTGGCCCGTGATCGGCGCCTTGATCAGCGTGGATTGGCTGATCGCTAGTTGTAGACCCTTGATCGTGGCGAGGTTGTTCTGATTCTGTTGCTGCAGGTTGATCTGGCTTTGCAGGTTTTGCTGCACCGCTTGTTGATAGGCCAGCTCCTGCGAGCGCAGCGCTGCCTGCAGCTGCTGCCATGCTCCTTTGAGGTTCAGCCATTCATCAAAGGCCTGGGCCACCTCATCGCTGCTCGCTAGCCCTTGGCGCAATAGGGATTGGGCCGTGGTGTAGGCCTTGTGTTGCTGTGTGATGCGCCGTTGGAGAGGCGGGCCTTGGGAGGCCATGGCCCGCTTGGCATCGTTCAGCTGCTGCAGCGCCACCACCACGGCTTGCTGCGAAGCCGTGTTGCTGCCCTGGGTCCGAGGGGTGGCATAGCGCAGGATCTGCTCGGCGGCCTTGGCCTGAATTGCCTGCTGTTGGGTGTCGAGCGAGGCCAGCACCGCGTTTTTCTGAATCGTCTGATTGACACGGAAGGGCAGGGTCGTGATCAGTCCCTGCTGCGGGCTCGTGACACTGACCAGACGCAGGCCGCGGATCACCAAACCTGTGCCCTGCACTTCGGTGCGCAGGGTGCCGAAAAACCCCCAGGTGAGAAACCCGAGCCCAAGCACGGCGAGAGAGATCGACACGACCTGGATCGGCCGCGTGACCAATCGCTCAGGTTTAAAAGACCCACTCTTCACGGATTTGCCCAAACCCAACAATAATTTACAATGGGATAATTGTGGAAATCTTCATGGGATTATGGAGTCAGCTGCATAGCGCATGCAGGCGCAACGAGGACCGTGAGCGATGATAATGCACTGATGTGACGCATTCATTGATCTATAAGCCTTCTTCAAGGCCATGATTCGCAATTTCAGTCTGCTCACTGATTATTTCAAATTCATTCTCAGCAAAATCTGTTGCAGACTCTTTAAGTTTGCTTTCTAGGTCCAGTTCTGCCTTAGCTTCTAAATTATCAAGAGAATTATCGAGATGCTCACTTATCGAGTACTCTTCTGACTTAGCCATGCGCTCAACAGTATGATCCAGCTCTGATGTAAAAGTGCGGTCAAGAAACGCCTCCCCTCGTACAGATGCGCTTTTTAACCGCTCGCTAATATCATCGTTTATAGTATTCATCTCACTCTCGGCAACGCTAAATGCATAGTCGGTTCCCTTGCTTGAAATCATTTTGCGCACGAGCAATTCACCACCTGCTTCAAAAATTTTTTCATACCTAAGCGTTTCATGCTGATACAATCCTTTTGCAATATCTTCTTCCTTGTTAAATGAGCCAGATGAGCGTATAGATTCAATGTCGCTACTTAGTGTTTCTTCGATAGTTGATTCGGCTCGACTAACATCTCGACGCACTGACTCATCTAATTCAGCAACCACTTGTTGCCTTCTTCGCAGAACATAAGCGTATATACCAAGACCCCCCGACGCCAACGCCGTTGTTGCCACCACCCCAACCGCTAGATCTACTTTGGGATGCCCCGCGATGTATCCCTTTGCAGATCCTCCAGCCTGGGCGCCCAGTGCTGCCGTTTCTTCGTGGCTGATCTGCAAGATCTGATCAAAGCCCTCGAGGAACTGTGGCAGTTCTTGGTCGAGGCTGTTCAGCAGCTGTGCCGTAGTCGCGGCTGGCCCCAATGCCGTGATGAGTGGATCGAGGCCTGGGCATCCTTCTGGATAGGTCAGTGTCGATTCCAGGTTGCGCGCAAGGTCTTTAAGTAATTCAAAGCGAAACCCCTGATCTTCACACCACTGCGGCCATGCGGCCAACGAGCGATTGGCAAAGGCCTCTTCGTTTTGATGCCAATGGGTGTTGAGCAGGTTCAGCAGCTGTAGCAGCTCATCCCTGTCTGCCTGGACAGGAACAATTGACTCAAGGGTGATGGACATGAACAGATGGGTGGTTGGGTGGGCTTCTTGGTTCAGATACTAGATGTTTACAGACGAAACCCCAAGAATTGTGCTCAGGCTTACATAGCTGCAATCTCAGCTGCCTCGATGGTTGTTTCGAGAGCTTCGTCTGCGTCAACTTCTTCTGCCTCAATCTCTGCTTCAATCAGAGTTTTTTCCTCCACGGCGGCGCTATCTGCTACTGCCTCAATCTCTCCGGCCGCAATGCCTTCCAGATCAATCACTACATTATCGATGCTTCCAGCGAATTTGTCCTCAGCAGCCTGTTCCAGATCTCGCTCAACACGTGAAACTGTATCATCAATGCCTTTCTGAGCAACCTCATTCTCAAGGCGCAGACTGTCTCGAATGACTCTCATCTTCTTCCCATCTCGAGCTAGGAGCAAATCTTCAAGCTGCTGGCGCTCTAGCTCACTGAATTCATTCAAGTCTGTCTCAAGGTCGTTTTGGCTCTTTAACTTTTTAAAGTCTTGCCATGGGCTACTATCTGTTTTAAGAATATTCCTGACACGGTCAACTTTTTCATCCGACCATCCTGGCTCTCTGAGCTTTTTGACTTCCGCATCAGAGAGACCCTTGATTTCCGCATCATCCAATCCATACCAATACTTGTCAATTGCTCTATTGATGCGCCGGTAAACCAGATCGAAATGCCTGATTTGAAAATAAAGGGTTAACAGCTGTACAGGTTTGATCTCTGGATTAGGAGAAGGGGCTGGTGTGGGTGCGGGAGGTGTTGTGCCCGACGTGATCACAAGGTTGCTGAATTGTCGCTCGAGCCCAGCCTGGATGCTCCTGATATCCGGCCCGCTTACAGACTGCCAACTCGTTGGATTCTTGGCATCGGGGTTGCCAATCGGCTTCATGCTCACCACAATCTGGCCGACGGTCATGGTGTCGCCAGATGCAATAGCAGCCTGATCACTGCTCCATGCCTGCTGCTGAGTGTGCAGATTACTGCTTGTTCCCTTCGTGCGATCGACGTCTTTCTTGAGTGTCCTGGTTTTCTTATCTTGATTAGTGGTCAACCACTTTGTGTATTTACTTGAATATGTCGCATGTTGATTGGCAGTCAGCGTAGACCATCGTTTGCTGTGCTGCAACAATACTGTCACTGGAACTAGCAAGGTTTCGTCTTGCCATTTCTGCTTGGCATTCTTAAGCCTTGCGTCTGTGATCTTGACTCGACCCAGTCGCTGAATCATGTCGAGCTTTCGATCAAGTTTCTTAAGCTGCCTGTAGTCTTTTTGCAGGGCGGATCTTAGCTTCGGGCTTTTCTCGAACTCGCGGGTAATCAGCATCCTGTCTAGCCGATTTAATTGATCGTATCTCTGCTGCGCAAGTGAATATTGCTGTTTGATACCGCTATTGATTGTTTGTATATTGGGTGCCATATAGGCCAGAATGATTAGACGGAAGGCTTGGAGACCGTCACCTTTGCCTCTGTTTTTGGTCCAATTTCTTAGCTTTTTTTCTGTAGCTGAACTTGTAATCGAGAAGATAAAGGCATTGACGAGTGACTGCGTGATCGAAAGGCCTTCGTTGCCACCCATGCCACTCCAGTCATAGGAAGTAGCGTTCTGGAATTTCTTTTGCCATTTCGTATATTGGCTCTTATCCTCCTTTTTGTCGGCTTTAAGATTGCTGGTAATTGTTGGCCACGCCATAATCACGGCCCATGTATTTCCCAGTGCACGTCTCCGCTGCTGGCTTGATTTGTGTAAGGCCGTTACCAGGTCTATGTCGAAACGAAGGTTCATGCTGACTAAGCCTCGGCCATATTTGCTTTCCTCCTGAGCACTGTGCATCATCCCCTTCACGTCTGCTTTTTCGGCACCCCAAAGGGTTGCGTAGAGTTCTTGCTTTTTTGAAGGCACCCCTTGGGTTATGTTTATCGGCATATGTGTTGACCATTGACTTATCGGTGTTGCCAAGTACATCATTAGAACTTCCTGCTTCTCTGTTGGAGATGATGTTCTTAACCATTGCAGTTGCTTGACTTTGGTTTTTGTCGATTCGCTTGCAAATTTCGTCTGTTCGTATTTTGCACCCCTCTTGGCCATTGATTTGGTCGTAGAGATATCATGACTGATAATTGCCGCCTGTTTTGGCTTGTTTTTCTTGATCCATCGCCATTCCTGAGATGCAAAGTAATGAGCGGGGCTTTCAATCAGATTCGTATTCCGGGCAACTGTCTTCCACGCTTTCAAGGCAATTGCATCAATTTTGATGACGCTCTTTGTCTCAAGTCTCAGCAAATCTTGCTCTTGCTTTCTAAATATCTTTGGGTGGTTGGCAGCAAACTTAATAGATCGCCATTCCTGATGTAAGCGGTGTGCTGTATGAGGCATTAGATACTTGGCATGTCCCCACGTTTTCAATGAAAGAATTGCAAACTCTATATTCTCGACAAGATGCTGAAGGCTGCGGGTATCTTTTTTCAGCCCACCCCAAAATCCCTTTGGATGGGCGCCTTTTTTTAGCCAATGCCAAAACTGTCCATCGAGGTGTTTCAATGATCGACCTAGTCGATACGGCAAAAGTACTGTGTTCTTTAGGATGTGATCAAAAATATACCAGCTAACATGCCAAATCTTCGTATCGACTGTCAAAAGATGAGTTCCAAGATCTCCGCCCCAGAGTTTGGACACCTCATTTGGTCCCCACACAGCCGGTTTTAGTTCCCATTTAAGGATGTGGCCAAGTGTTCTCTCAATTCCCTTGAGAAAGATATCTGTTGTGTGTTCTGTGAAGTGCCAGCACTTCTTGAAGAATCCATCGCTTTTCCAAGCGGCTTGTTCGGCATTATACCACTTATTGATGGCCTTGTTGAGATACTTCTCCCTATCTATCTTGAATTTCAGTTTGGTTTGCCACAGAAAAGGATGCCTGTCTGTGTAGACAACCCATTTCGCCACTCGAATCTGACGCCGTAGCACCGCCGGTGCATAGGCCATGGCTGCAGCTCCAAAGACAAGTGGCTCATATGGCATGTCGATTCCCATTTGAACATATTCGACTACAAGCCCGTCTTTGAGCTTTCCCGCCCACTTCATATCTTCATGGATTAGCGCATCGAAGTAATAAGCTGAGGCGATATTGCGTGCCTGTCTTTTCGTGTCCCCTGTGGCTATCTCTTTCTTGTATTCAGTTTTGCCGACATCTACGGCATTCTTCTCTGAATTATAAAACATTTTTTGTGATGTTTCAACCCAATCGCTCCATTCGTACTGGTGCTTGATGTTGTCTTTTTGATAGCCCTTAACCCACCCCTTGGGATGTTGAAGGATGTCTCGATCTCGTGCGACCCCTTCATCCCAATACTCATGAATACTTTGGAGCTCTAGTTGACCTTCTGTTTCATACTTTTGCTCGCCATGATTGTTCAAAGGTATGGCAGCTACGGCTGCTTGATACGTCGATCTTGTTGTCTGGATTGTGGATTTGAGTTTGCGTCGCTGTTTGTTGGCTGCCATCACGGCTGGGATGAGCAGTATGGGATTTCCCAAATTGTTTTTGATCTCTTGGCCAATTGCTCCAGCGATTGCCCGCTGTTGGATGCGTTTGGCTAATTCGTTGCCAGATCCCGCATGCTTGTGTACTACCCAACCTACATGAAGCAGCATTTGGTCTCTTCCCCAGACTGTCGCCGATCTCCACTTGCCTGCCGTTTGAAATGCGTCGAACTCAACTTGTTTTTTGTTCGTAAAGCCTGAGTCTTTGGCAATTGTCGTCTGGCTCGATAGTCGATTGACGATGTTTCTTTCCTTCTTGATGTAGTCTACTGTATTTATTCTGAAGGTGCTGTCAGGATGCCAGGGTGTCATTAGATGGCTTCCCCCATCGTCGTAGTTAATGGTCTCTATCTGAAATCCAGCGCCATTTCCTTTCTTCACACTTTTGCTGATGTTGTCCCTGCTGATCCAGAATGAGGCATCCTTTTTGGGGCCTTCAATCTTGAGGCTGATGGTTAGTCCATTAGTACCGCCATCAAGGTTGGCCGTGCTTCTTTGCCAAGTAATATTTAGTGATATCGTTGTTTCGCCATTGGACCTGGGCCAAGCTTTGGCGTTTGAGTATTGGTACCAGGTTGGTGTCTGTACGTAATCATTGGGTGCGACCTGCTCCCATGTGTCGCTAATGACCATGTGTTGATTTGATAACTGTTTCTTGTACCATTGATCTCGTCCACCTTTGGTTTCCATCCCGGATAACCATGGAGCCATTTTCCTAACTGACGCTTCGCTGTGTTGTTCTAGTTGGTCGAGATGCTTCTCTCGTTGAAGGAAGTGCCATGTCTCCTTTGCTTCTACGGCATCAGCCACGATCTCCGTGTGTTCTTCTCGCTCCCGTCTACCCATGGATTCCTCCTTCTCTGTCAGTTCCGCCGTCCATCTATCGCGGTCAGTACGCCACCGTCTCACCGGATGTTCAACGGGATAGGAGCCACCACCACCACGCCCAGCCAGGTCCGTAGTGCTTGTTACCGCCAGGGATAGCAGCGTCTTCAACTGCTGCTCAGCAGGCAAGAGGCCCTGGTCAAGCCATGCCCTGGCTGCCTGTGCCTCCGCAGGTCTGATCACGGCAGAGCGGCTTAGGGCAGCCAGGCCCAGCCCCAGTTCCTCGAGCTGAAAGCCACGCTCCAGCAGCCAGCTCTCCCGCTCCTGAGCCGTCAGTGCCTGCCACTCCTGCAGGGCTGAGGCATCCTGGGCCACCACCTCAAGCCATTGCCAGAAGGCCAGGGCCTCTGCACTGGCTACAGATGTTGCGCCGTGCTCCCCTTGGCTTGCCATGGTGCGATCCCGCGTACCAATTACTCGTTATTTTAGGCCCTTTTTGGTTTTAGGGCTAACATTGATAGGGTTTAAATCTTCCGTCGTGACCTCATCAAGCACTGCCTCCACTGAGCCGACCCCCGCCCAGCGCGAACTCTCCGATAAGTTCTTGGCGTGCCTGGAAGCCGAAGCCGAGCGTGTTAAGAATTCGAACGACGATGTATCGCCGATGATCGCCCAGGCTAGGGCGATCATCTGGCTTGACACGTTGGCGAGGCTTCACGAGGCAGGCCTGGACGAAGCCATCAAGGCAGCCGATGCCACCCAGGCCAGCGCCTGGACACGGGACCTCGCCCTGTTCGAGATCGTGATGGGCTTGCTCCGCAACATCCAACCGATGGATCTGGACGCAGCGGATGAGCCTGAGATCGAGGTGGGCTAGCTAGCCGGGTGCTGGGGCGATGACGCCCCGGAATCTCGAGATCACCCCATTGCTCTTGCATTCATTAACCTTTTTGCTATGGCACAATTAACGAATCGCACGCCTTTGTTTACCGGCCCTGGTAATAATACGGTCTTCGGCGATAGCGACCAATGGGGGATCCTAAATCTCTCAAGAATCTATACTCAGGCCGGCAACGATGTTGTCGAGGGTATTGGGGGCAGCCAGGATGGTATTTTCAATCAAGCGATTATTAACACTGGCTCTGGAGATGATGAAGCTAAGGGAGTTGGCCCCATCGGTATTGCTAGCTATGGTGTTATTAAGGCTGGCACGGGCAATGATTTTGTTGAGGCGACGGGCTCCATTTATGGCCTTTTTAATACTGATCGCATTCTCTTGGGTGCCGGAAACGATACCCTTGATTCTGAAGGCGATCAGAAGGGTATATACAATCTCTATCGTATCGAAACTGGCTCTGGAATCGATCTGATTAGGGCTGTATCTGACCCTGTCACAGGCGTTGCGATTGATAATGGAGGTTTGATTAGCACAGCAAAAGGCAACGACACCATTGATGCTTTGACAGGTGGTTTTGCGGGTGATGGCCTCGTTTCGCTGGGCCGTGGAGACGATGTGCTTAAGGGATTCGGTACGGGTTATTTAACGGGTGGTTCGGGTCAGGATCAGGTCCTGTTTGGAGAAGGCACCTACGAGATCCAGCAGATTGATCCTTCAGCCTTCGCCCCACGCATCGAGGGTCTCAAACTTCAGAAATATATTGGGAAACTTGATCAGGGCGATGTCTTCCGAGTTTCGTCTGCAGGCATCGAGATGACGATCGCACTCTTTGAATCCGTTGGTGGTGCCAACGGAGGTCTTTTTTCGCTGGCTTCAGGAACACTTGTTGTCGATTCAGCTGGTGTGGCGACTTTCAGCTAGGCCGCAACTCCTAGGGAACCCCTGAAAAACCCGCTAAACTGGCATCAAGTCCAAGCTTGAGACTGGCCGGTGAGTGGATCACTTCAGCTGGGGTTCAGCGATTACGAGCAGGTTTACGCCAAGAAGAAGACGCGGCGG
>Ga0315899_10009780_pt1 | contig 10289 bp, 5 predicted proteins | sample LakEriMetagenome_2_FD_203518 | JGI IMG/M metagenome (GOLD analysis project Ga0315899, IMG submission 203518) | Freshwater fungal communities from buoy surface, Lake Erie, Ohio, United States - Buoy 4 MA112 | ecosystem: Environmental > Aquatic > Freshwater > Lake | place: USA: Lake Erie, Ohio...
ACTGAATGATAAATTGGGCAATTTTCAGCGTCAAGTTTTTAGATCGGACCGGGTTTCAGTCGGAGTTGACTCTACTTTGCTAGCTGAGCTTGGCTGCCAGAACCGGCATATTCGCTCAAGTTACCTTCGGCAAAACCCCGAAAATCATCAAAGCCGCTAGATCTTAATCAATTGGACGGTTTTCACTTCCCGCGAGAACCTCCAATTCCTGTGGCCACCTCGAACAGGGTTTTGCCAGGACCTGTCCGCCGCGTCGACCTCTGCAGAGGCAACCCGGCGGCAATTCGGGCCCCCGCTGGCTCGAGGTTGCCCGCACTTTATGAGGCTTTGGCAATCGTGACCCCGACCTCCTCGACCCGTTTTCTGATCGCCACACTCTTGCTGGTGGCGTTTCTCATCGCCGGCTGCCATCGGGGCTATTACCGCCGGATGGCGGACAAGGAGGCGGCTGATCTGGTCCAGCAAAAGGCGGCGGACCCGCGCTGGGAGTCGGCCAATGGAAACATCCAAGTCGCTCCCCAGAGCCGAATGTTCAATCCCTTCTCGCAGGATCATCCGCCCATTCCCCCGGATGACCCGACTTCAGCGGAGCTGATGCGGCGAGTCGACGGACGCCCGGGCTATCCTCACTGGCACGCCAACGGGGACACCGAATACGTTGAGAACCCGGAGTGGCTGCAATATCTGCCGATGAATGAGAAGGGCGAGGTGATCCTCGACTTCGAACGGGCCTTCGACTTGGCCCTGTTGCACTCGACCGTCTACCAGCGTCAACGCGAGGAACTCTACCTGACGGCCCTCGATGTGGCTCTGGAGCGGTTCGGCTTCGACTCGCAGTTGTTCGCGGGCTACAACTCGTTTCTGTCGCTTCGCCGGGGTGAAAGCGCGATCAATTCAGGTTTGGGACCCAGTGGTGGCGGGATCAGCTTCCGCAAACTCGGGATCACCGGGGCGAGCTACACGATCGGGCTCGCCAATTCGATCCTCTGGAACTTTGGCAACAGCGCAACCCAGTCCGCCTCCTCGCTGGTGAACTTTTCGATCGTCCAGCCGCTGATGCGTGGCGCCGGTCGCGATCGGATTATGGAATCGCTCACTCAGGCCGAGCGCGATTTGCTGGGCAATGTCCGTCTCTTCGAACGGTTTCGCCAAGGGTACTTTCTGGAAATCACGGTCGGGCGGGCTGCGGCGAACAGTCTGTCTCGGGGGGCGGGTAACTTTCTGGGTAACCCCACCCAAGCGGCGTTTGGAGCGGGCGGCATTCTGGGGCTACTCCAAACCCAGCAGAATATTCTCAACCAGGAAATCAACGTCAAATATCTCGAGGACGTCGTTGAACAGTTCCGCGAGTTCCAGCGTCGGGATCGGGTTGACGCCCTGCAGGTTAAACAAACAGAGGCCCGATTGTTCAGCGCCCAGAGCAATCTGCTCCAGTTGAAAACCAACTACCAGAACGACCTGGACCGCTTCAAGATTGTGCTCGGGCTGCCACCCTGGGTTCCTGTCAGCGTTGTCGATAACTACCTTTCCCAGTTTCGGCTGATCAGTTTGCCGATTCAGGATCGCCAGCGACGGGTGATCGACTTGCGAAAGTCGGCGGGTGATCAGTTGAACCGGATTGATTCCCTGCTGCCCGCGACGCGCGGAGAGGCAGCCGCTCACCAATGGTCCCCCGAACTGGAAAGTGAAGTCGCCAAACTCGAGGACTACCTGTCCAGGGCGTTGACAGAAATCGAAGAGATCGAAGCGATCGATCAGCAGCAGATTCAGGATGACTTCCAGAAGCTGGAAACGGTTCGGCCGGAGCGGATCTCGTATTTGACCCAGTTGCGGGGCAAAGTCGATGCCGGCGAGATGCTGGGCGATGTCGACCCGGCGATTCTCGAGGACAGCTCGGTGCCCCAGCCAGAGAATCTGCGGAAAGCCCTGAATACAACGCTCACCAATCTGGGCAAAGTGCGGCAGAACATTGAGTTGTTACTCGAGAAAGTCCGCAACACGCCTGCTCAAAAAGCAGCCCTTCCTCCAGACCAGTACTACGACTACGTGAACAACGAAATCCTGTTCCCGCTGGCCGACCAGATGACGCAGTTGAATAACCTGCTGATCGAAGTTTCGCTGACGCAGGCTCTGGCTCGGAGCAACTCCATCACCTTGCCCCAGGTCGAACTGACACCGAAGCGGGCAACGGAAATTGCGAGTTGTTTTCGGCTGGATTGGATGAACGCCCGGGCTGCCTTGGTCGACAACTGGCGGCAAATCGAGTTCGTCGCCGACCAGTTGGAAAGCCAGTTTGATCTGGTATTGGACGGCAGCATGGGAAATGACGGCAACAATCCGTTCAAGATTGACTACAAGACCGGCGTGCTCCGCGGCGGCTTCCGCTTTGACACGCCGATTGTCCGCTTTGCTGAACGCAATCAGTATCGCGACGCCTTGATCCGCTACCAGCGAGCCCGGCGGAGCTACTACCAGTACGAGGATGAGGTCTCGCGCAACTTGCGACTCACTCTGCGCACGCTGGACCAATTCAAGATCCAGTTTGAGCTCAGCCGCCGCAATGTTCAGGTAGCTGTGGAGCAGTTTGAAATTGCCCGCTTCCGGCTCGACCAGCCAGCCCGCGCAGGCGGTGGTGGCGGTGGCGGTGGCGTCGGTGCGGGAGCGGCCATTGGCGCTGGCGGTGGAGCCAACGCGCTCGGCTCCACGGCAGCTCGCGACTTGCTGGATGCGATCACCAACCTGCAAAACGCCCAAGACCAATACATGCAGGTTTGGGTTCGATACGAGATTCTCCGTCGCGGACTCGACTACGACCTCGGGACGATGGTCCTTGACGAGACCGGGCGCTGGATCGACCCCGGAATGATTGACTCCTCGATTGCCGAACGGGCTGCGGCCCAGTTGGGGATCGACCCGACTTGTCTCGATTGCGGACTCCCCCAGAGTATGCAGGCTTTTGAAGAGATGCTCGGCCCGAGCGGAGGGAAGCAGTCAACGGTCGACGAGTCGGCCGAAATGGAAGAAGACCTGGCCCCCAAAAACCAACCCGGGACGATTCTCCCAGCCCCGAACTTCCCTGTCCCGCAACCGGTCCCCAGCCCGAGGTAAACCGGGAGTGGAGGGACGCTTCCAGCCCCCGTCCCAGCCCCCAACCCAGCTCCATCCCTGGCCGGCCTCAAGGTTTGCCCCGCAGCCCCGGCAGACCGTCCAAGCTGGCAGACTGGGGAAACACCGAAAAACGAGCCTTGTTTCCAGCGGGAAAAACGGGGCTTGAAAGGAGTGGCGATCGACTTAGATGCGGAACTTTCAAGGCCTGATCGGGTTGAATAGTAGAGGTCAGGGTTCTGCGGGGAATCCAGCCAGAATTCGCGCTTTTGTCCCAACTCGGGGACCGCAGCCGTTTACCGGCCGAAGCTTCACCGCAAAATCCCCCCGGCACGATCTCGACGGCGACACTTCTCGACGGCGATACTTCAAAGCGAAATCTCCGACACCCAATCTCAAATCAAGGGGGGCCCAGCCGGCTGGCTCAAACCGAACGGAGCCTTGGCCTGATTTCGCCAGTTGGAGTTGGCTCGAGCGTTGCTTGGCCTGTGAAAGTCGCGGTTAACGGCCGATTGTCTGCCCGAAATTCGGCCTGCCGAGATTCGGCCAGCTCGAAATTCGGCCAGCCCGAGACGAAAGGCTGATTTTTGAGCGTTGTTTCGTCGGCCTGCCGGAGAGATTGCCGAATCGGAAGCCAGCCGGCGGAAAACAACGTTATTTTCCGGGCAAACCCCGGACTGCCCTGTTAAAATCGACCGAATTCCATCAAAACAAACACGTGTTTCGGGGCGACTAGCCCCAGTCACTCGCTTCCTGTCCAACAGGCCACCTGCCATGAAACGTATTGCTCAACGCTCCTCTGCCCCAAAGTTTTCCCGGTCCGGCGTTACTTTCGACGACCGGAAGGTTTTCAAAGGCCGGAAGGGGGTCGCCGCTTCGGTGATTCTGATCATCGTCGCCGCTTTGGCGGTGCTGTTGTTTGGCTTTCTGTTTTTGAAGAAACAGGGTGGAAGCGATTCCTCCTTTGACCCGCTGGTCTCGACGGCCAAAAAAGCTGACTTCGTCGCCCAGGTCCTCGACCAGGGGGAGATCCAAAGTAGCGAGAACGTCGAGATTCGCTGCGTCGCTCGGGCTCGGAACGGCACACTCGCGGTGATCAAGGTGATTCAGGAAGGGACGGTCGTGAAACCGGGCGACTTCCTCGTCCAACTTGACGCCACCAGCTTTGAGAAGGAACAGGAGCAGCAAAAAATCGCGTTGGCCAATGCCGAGACTGCAGTGATTCAGTCCAAAGCGGCTTTGGAAGCTGCTGTGGCCGCAAAGCGTGAGTACGAGGAAGGTACGTTCGTTCAATCGAAGAAGACGATCGAAAACGAGATCTTTGACGCCGAGGCTCAAATTGCCTCGGCCCAGCAGGAAGCCTCCCAGTCCCGGGCCGTGCTCGAGCACAGCACCAAGCTCGCCAGCAAGGGCTTCATCACCAAGGCCCAGAAAGACGCGGATGAGTTTGCCGTCACCCGGGCCAGCAACAATTTGAAGAAAGCCGAGAACCTCAAGGAACTCGGGCTGAAAAAGCTGGAAGTACTGGAAAAGATTACCCGCGAAAAGGAGTTGGTTCGCTTGACCAGCGACATTGAAGCCGCCAAGGTCAAAGCCGCCAACGATCAGGAAGCCTTGGAAGTCGAAAAGAGCAAGCTGGCCGAGATTCAGCAGCAAATCGCCAATTGCAAAATCGTGGTTCCCCCCGGAGTTGAGGGGCAGGTCGTGTACGGCAAGGAATCGAGCCGTGGTGGCCAGGATTGGGTGCTCGCCGAAGGGGCCTCCGTTCGCGAGAACCAGGTGCTGCTGCGGCTTCCCAACCTGAAAAAGATGGAAGTCAAAGCCCTGATCAACGAACAAAGCATCACCCAAATCGAAAGCGGAATGCCCGTCGACATCCGCGTTGACGCCCTCAACAACACTTCTTTCAAAGGGGTGGTGACGAAGGTCAATCAGTACGCTGAGTCCAACAACATGTGGGGTGGTTCGGGGATCCGCAAGTACGCGGTCTTCATCAAGATTCTCGACCCCAGCGAGGCGCTCAAGCCGGGCATGAATTCATCCTGTACGATTCAAACGAAGTATGAGCCGAACGTTTTGACAGTGCCGATTCAATGCGTCTACGGCGTCGCCGACAAGCAGTTCTCGCTGGTCAAAGCTGGGGCCAACAAGTGGGAGACACGCGAGTTGAAGGTCGGTGGCGAAAACGGCTCGATCGTCTGGGTCAAGGAAGGCATTCAGGAGGGCGAAGAAGTCGTCATGAACCCGGGTGCTCACAAGGAACGGATGGACCTCCCCGCTGCCCAGGCTGAATCGAAAATCGAACTTCCGGAAAACGCCAAGGCTGAAATTGAAGCAGCCAAAAAGTCTAACGAAAACGGTGCCGGAGCTCCGGGCGGTGCGGCCGCTGCGGGCGGTCCCGCGGGCGGTGGTGCGGGAGGTGGTGCGGGTGCGGGCGGGCCACCTGGTGGTCGTCGCGGAGGCCCGGGCGGCGCAGGTGGCGGACCGGGCGGGGGTGGCGGACCGGGCGGTGGTGGCATGGATTTGAATGCCATGGTCAGCCGCACGCTTGATCGCTACGACACCAACAAAGATAACAAGATCGACGCCAGCGAGCTGAGCGCTCTCGATGATCGCGCCCGCGGTTTTGTGGAACGCTCCGACACCAACGGCGACGGCGAAATCACCAAGGCCGAAATCGAAACCTCGATGAAGGCGATGATGGAACGGTTCCAAAACGGTGGCGGTGCCGGCGGACCGGGTGGTGGCGGCGGAGGCGGACAATGACCGCTTCCCCAGCAGCGGCCCCTCAAGCGAGCAAGTCCGCCATCGGGACGACTGCAGTCCGCATCGTCGACCTGCAAAAGCACTATTTCCTCAAGAGCGAGACGGTACGAGCGCTCCGCGGGGTGACCTTTGATGTCCCCGCCGGCGATTACGTCGCCATCATGGGGCCGTCGGGGTCGGGAAAAAGTACGCTCCTGAACCTGCTCGGTTGCCTTGATCGTCCCACCTCCGGCTCGTTCTATCTCGGCGAAGACAATGTCGCCGCGATGAACGATGATCAACTCTCGGAGATCAGGGCCTCGCGAATCGGCTTCGTCTTCCAGTCCTACAATCTGATCCAGCAGCTCACGGTCGTGGAGAACATCGAAGTTCCCCTCTACTACATGGGCAGACTCGATGCTCAGGCCCGTGAACGCTGCAAAAAGCTGGCCAAAATGGTGGGCCTGGGTGAACGGCTCGACCATCGCCCGACCCAACTTTCCGGTGGTCAGCAGCAACGTGTCGCGATCGCCCGCTCGCTGGTGAATAACCCCTATTTCATTCTCGCTGACGAAGCGACCGGCAACCTGGATTCAGTGACCACGGAAGAGATTCTGGCGATCTTTCAGAAACTCAATGACGAAGGCCGGACGATCATCATGGTTACCCACGAAGACGACGTGGCGGCCCACGCCAAACGAGTTATCCGGTTGAAAGACGGACTGATCCAAACCGACTTGATCAACCAGAACCGAATCGTATTTTCGGCCGAGCGGCTGGCCAAGGTCGCCTACAACTCGGACGACTACCGCGAGACCCCAGCTCGGGAAATCGCCTCCTGAGCCTGCCTAAAAAGCACGAATCCCTCCCTCACGTATCCTTCTCCCCACGGCCGCACGCATGCAATTCCTCCGCACCTGGCAACTTGGAATCAAAAGCCTGCTGCTCCACCCGATGCGCTCCGCCTTGACGGTGCTCGGCATCTTCATTGGCGTCGCCAGCGTGATTTGGCTGCTCGCGATCGGCGAGGGGATCAGCCAGAAGGCTCAAAAACAGATTGAAGAACTGGGGGCGGAAAACATCATTGTCCGCTCCATCCAGCCCCCGGATGAATCGGTCAGCTTCAACAGCACGGTCAAAGCCTTTGGCGTGACCCGGGCCGAATACAAAATGCTCTCGACCACAATCCCCTCGATTCGGGACATCATTCCGATTCGGGAGGTAGTCAAAAAATTCTCCAACACCAATAACGCCAATGTCAAACCGTTGGATGGACGACTGGTCGGTTGTACTCCTGAATATTCAGACATCACCAAGCTGAACATCGATCGCGGCCACTTTCTCACCCACCGCGAAATCCAGTCCCGGGCGACCGTCTGTGTTTTGGCCCATGATCTCGCCCAATACCTGTTCCCCTCGGACGATCCGATCAACAAGCAGATCTTCCTCCCCGAAAGCAAGGAATACTACAAGATTGTCGGCGTGCTCAAGCCGCGGAATGCGACTGCTGCGATCGGCGGTTCGCTCGCCGCTCAAGACTTTTCCAAAGACGTCTACATTCCCATCACCACCATGCAGCAGCGGTATGGTGACATGGAAGTCAAAATGGCTTCCGGCAGCTTCTCCCGGAAACAGTTCGAGCTCAGTCAAATCACCATCCGAGTCAAGAACGTCAATGATGTGCCGCGAACCGCCGAGTTGATCCAGTCGACGCTCAAATCGAAAGACCCGGCGCGGCAGGACATCTCCGTGATTGTCCCCTACGAACTGCTCGAACAGGCCAAGACCACCCGCCTGATGTTCATGATGTTCATGGGACTGATTGCGGCCATCTCGCTGATCGTCGGTGGCATCGGAATCATGAATATCATGCTCGCCACGGTCACCGAGCGAACCCGAGAAATCGGCATTCGCCGCGCCTTGGGCGGAAAGCGCAAAGACATTATCCGGCAGTTTCTGGTTGAGACGATCGCCCTCTCAGTCGTCGGCGGTCTGACCGGTATCCTCGGTGGCCTGCTCTGCCCGGTGATCATCGACAACGGCATGGCGCTCGTGGAAAACTTCTTCCCCCGCGTTTACGCCAACCTCCCCGACGTCGCCAAAGAAATGCGGCCCCAACTCGTTCCTGCTTCGTTCCCAATCGCGTTCGGCATCTCGGTCGTCGTCGGCGTCGTCTTCGGAATCTACCCGGCGATGCGGGCCGCCAAGATGGACCCGATCGAAGCCCTGCGACACGAGTAAAGCAGGTTGCCGGTTGTCAGTCGCTCGTCAGAAGAGGACTCTGGGCGACTGGCCAGCCTCCAGATGGCGGCACAGCGAGCTCAACCTCACAGCCCGCTCCAGCAACGCACTCAGCAACGCGCTCTGCGAGTCCAGCTGGCGAAAGCGCCGCGGCATTCCGCATTTTACAGCAGGTCAAACAACTGCGTGACAATTGCGACCTTGCTGGCGATCCGCGTCCGGTCAGCAGCCTTGCTGGGGTCGAAGTAGATTTCCCAAACAGTCGACCAGTCCTCCCGAGGGCTGTACCGGGAATAGGAGCGGGCAAACTGGGCTGTGTTCAAATACCACCACTGACCATCGCCGGAAACCGTATAGGAATTGCTGTTGGGGTTCGTGTTGCGCCAACCGCTCAGGGCGAGAAAGTTGGTCCACAGTCCTCCCTGACCCGAAAGTCGGTTCGCAATTTCCTCGGAGCTGTCCCAAGAGTGTCCGACTTCGTGGACAAGCGAGTACTTCATCTGGTCGTTGGCGGTTAAGTTGTTCTCGTCCCACTCGGCGAACATCAACTCGCGATCGTACGTGGTGACGCCGTTGCTGGTGGTTGAACGGAGTTGGTTTCGGGCCAGCGATCCATTCAGCGAGCTGTGCTTGCTCATGACAACCGGGTCATTGTCCAGCGAATCGCGGACGATTCTCGCGGTGCCGACGCGGACCTGCAGGTCCTGCCAGCCGGAGTCCACTACGAAAACCTCTTTCTCTGTCCAATTGCTGGTGACATTGACCAGCTTCAACTGACCATCCTCGGCCAGAAAGTCGGCGAGAATGGCGCCCGTCCAAAACAGGAAACGGTCCGCCCCCGCATCGCCCTGTAAGCGGTCGCCTGTGGAGATCCCGCCAAACAATCCGTCGAGACCCGCACCGCCATACAGCTGGTCGACCCCCGCCTGGCCGTACAGCCTGTCGTTGCCGTTTTCTCCGTAGAGCTTGTCGTCACCATTGCCACCCTCAAGCAAATCGTCCTGTTCGCCGCCATAGAGGGTGTCGTTATCATCGCCGCCGAGGAGCCAATCGATTCCGTTGCCGCCCCACAGCGTATCGAGTCCCAATCCTCCTTCGACCGTGTCGTTGCCGTCGTTGCCCTCCAAGGCGTCATTGCCCGACTCGCCCTGCAGTTGGTCGTTCCCCAAGCCGCCATAGAGCTTGTCTGCATCGGCGCCCCCCTTGAGGGTGTCATCGCCAGCTTCGCCGTAGAGAAGGTCCAGCCCCGCCTCGCCGAGAATCAAATCGTTATCGGCCCCGCCGTAGATGCTGTCCGCGCCGTCTCCACCGTAGAGCACATCATTGGCCTCGTAGCCGTAGACGAGGTCATCACCTCCCTGACCATAAATCGTGTCGACCCCGGTACTGCCGTAAATCTGGTCATTCCCAAAGCCCCCCACGATTGAATTATTCCCGGGCTCACCATAGATCTGGTCATGCCCGTTGCCACCATCTATCGTGTCGTCGCCGTTTCCCCCGTAGATGAAGTCGTTCGCATCATTCCCGCGAATCGTGTCGTTGCCGTCGTTGCCGCGGATGAAATCCTGACCCGGTCCGCCGTCGAGAACATCGTTGCCTGGGCCGCCCTGGAAGTTGTCGTAGTGCCTGCCACCCAGCAGCGTGTCGTTGCCTCCGTGGGAATAGGCAAACGTGCGGCGGTCAGAATTGTTCTGGAAGTAGTCGTCGCCGCCGTACCCTTTGAACTGGATCGAGGATACCGAGAGCCGGGCGAACGTTTGAACCGCCAAGCCGACGAACTCCACCTTGATGTTGTCAGCATCCGGTTCCGAGATGAGCACCCGATCTGCGGTTTCTGTCCCTTCGACTTGGACCTGACGCGTCGCCGTGTCATAAAAAATCCCGGCCATCAGGCTTCGCGACTCAAGCCGCTGAAACTCCAGACCAGACAGAGCCTGCAATGCACGGGTCCCCGTCTTTCCCGGTTCCGGCTGACGCCGCTTGAGGAAATTGCAGCGAGACCAATGAGGCAGAAACGGGTGCGGCTGAGACATGGCCGAATTCCTTTTTCGGGCTGGTCGCGTTCCTGGGCTCGCACGGGAGCAGCGTGGCAACCAGACCTGTCAAGACGAGAGTGAGCAGCGAAAGCTTCCGGGCTGCGAACCAACCAGCCAACTTGGCCTGCGGTGCATCCGGAGCAACCTGGATTCAGGGATTCT
>Ga0315899_10009781_pt1 | contig 10289 bp, 6 predicted proteins | sample LakEriMetagenome_2_FD_203518 | JGI IMG/M metagenome (GOLD analysis project Ga0315899, IMG submission 203518) | Freshwater fungal communities from buoy surface, Lake Erie, Ohio, United States - Buoy 4 MA112 | ecosystem: Environmental > Aquatic > Freshwater > Lake | place: USA: Lake Erie, Ohio...
CAGACCGAGTTGCCGCTCGCGTCGTGCAACGTCACCGTGAGCGTCGGATCGGTCGCGCTCAGATCGAAGTCCAGCAGGCCGAAGTTTGGTCCGCCGAAATAGACCTGCCGGATGCGTGGGATGGTGCGGTAGTTCAGCCACGAGACCGACGGATCCTGCGCCAGCGGTGAACTCGAAACTTCGAAGAGATCGTAGCCGCCGCGCTCGGACTCGGGCAGACAGTTGAGCTCCCCGATGTGGTTATCCCCGGAGAGCAGCACCACGCCGGAGATTCCCTCTGCGCGGATGAAGGCGAGCAGTTCGGCCCGTTCGTGAGCAAAGGCCTCCCACGACTCGCCGCCGGGACCCTTCTGGTTGTTCCAGGGCTGGCCGCTCGCGACGATCTTGAACGGGGCCCGGCTCGCGCGCAGCCCCGCTTTGAGCCAGTCCTTCTGGGCGGTGCCGAGCGTGGACTTCCCCAGCACGTCGGGCGACGCCGCGGGAGCGCGATGGTAGCGGTTATCGACCATGAAGAAATCCACGCCGCCGTAGTGAAACGCGCAGAAGACTCCGGGAGCCTCGGGCAGGCCGTACGCGGGATTCGCCCAATACCGGCGGAAAACGCCGAGCGCCTCGACTTTGCCGGGATGAGAACCGTCCGAGTCGTTGAGGCCGTAATCGTGGTCGTCCCAGATGGCGAGCTGGGGTGTCGTGCGCAGGAACGGTTGCAGTTCCGGGACCGCGCGCTGGCGTTGGTAGCACTCCGCCATGATCTCGGGGTCGAGCGTGTCAGCGTAGACGTTGTCGCCGAGCCAGAGCATGAGATCCGGCCGCCGGGCGTGCAGTGCGGTCCAGATCGGCTGGACCGGGTGCCGTTCGACACGCGCACACGATCCGAAGGCGACCGAGAATTGTCCGGGCGCGCCGGGAGCCGGCGCGGTGCGGGCTTCGAAGAAGCCGGCCGGGGCCTGATTAAGATCGGGGGCACCCGCGACCAGCGCGCGGTAGCGATAGCTCGTGCCGGGTGCGAGATCGCGGACTGTGACGACAACGGTGTAGTCGTCCTCCTTGCGCGCGCGCTGCGGCGGCGTGCGGCGGGTCGCGGCGGACTTCGGGGTGGCGGCCGGCGCGTATTCGACCTGCACTTCGTCGGGGCCGCTCAGGCGGACCCAAATGGAAATGCTGGCGGGGGTGACGGCTCCAAGCATCGGCCCGTGCAGCAGCCGGGCGTAGCCGCTGGTACTTGGCTTGGAGACCGCGAAGGCGGTCCCCGCCAGCGCCGCAGCGAACACCCACCCTGCGGTGAGTCGGCCGATGCCACGAAGCGGGTTGCGCGCGCCCATGGCCGCATCAATGGCGATAGGTCGCCCCGAGCCAATAGCTGCTGCCGAAATCCACGTCCTCGTGCAACTGCCTGAGGTCGAGCCCGCGAAGATGCACGCGGTGGGCGTTCCCGAGGTTGCGGATCGAGAAATCGACGTGCCAGCGTTGCGTCGTCCGGTAGCGCGCCGTGAAGTCCCACTGGCCGTAGTTGCCCCAGCCATCGCTGTTCCAAGGCTGGGTCGCGTTGAAGCCCGAGGTGTACTGGCTGCGGTAATCATAGGCGACCCTCACCTCGGCCCGGCCTTTCCATTCGTACGCCAGGGCGGCATTCGCGCTCCACTTCGATTGCAGCGGCAGGCGATCCCCGGAGTAGCGGAGGCCCCGCGCGTCGATGTAGTTGAAGGTCGTGTCGAAGAGCGTGAGGTTGCCGGTGAAGCCGAGGCCGGGCAGCAGGTCGGCGGTCCACGGCAGGTGATTGCGCACCAGGGCCAGCTCCAGCCCGCGGATCCGCGACTCCGAGGCATTCGTGGGTTGGGTGGTCGTGACGAGCACGCCGTTGACCGTCTCGGTGGTGCTCAGGTTGAAGATGTCGTCGGCGATGTCCTTCTGGAAAACGGCCAGGGAGGCGATCCCGTCGCCCTTGGGAAAGTAGTATTCGAGCGAGAGATCGTAGTTCCGGGCGTTCCGCGCCTTCAGCCCGGGATTCCCCCGCGAGATTGAGCGGCCGTCGGCGCTGATGGTCTCAAGCGCGGCGATGTCGGACGGATTCGGCCGACCGACCGATCGGGAAACACCCGCGCGCAACCAGACGCGGTCCGTCACCTCGTAGCTGGCAGTCGCGGAGGGCAGCAGGTTGTGGTAGCCCGTCGGCACGTCGATCGGAATGAAGGCGTCCGGGACCGGGGCCACGAGGCGGCGGAAGGTCTTGGCGGTGGCATCGACATTCTCGTAGCGCAGGCCGCCGACGGCGCGGAACCGCGACGTCTGCCACTTGCCCATGAGGTAGCCGGCGGAGATGTCCTCGAGGTACTTGAAGTCACCTTGGGCGGAGGCCTCAAAACTCGCCGGCTGCGAGAGCGTGAAGCCGGTGCCCGTGCCGTTGGCGAAGAGTCGGTCCCACGTCTTGTCGTCGAGGAACAAAAACGGTTCGCTGCGCGCCGGCGGCGTGTAGGCGAGGGTGCGGGGGGCCTGGGAGAGGCGAAAGGCGGGATTGGCGTGGTTCCACTGGTCGTTGTTCACGCGCCGATCGAGTCGCTTCCAGTCGCCCCCGGCCTCGAAGCCGAGGGGGCCCCGCGCGCCGTTGGCGTTGAACGCGTAGGCTACCTTGTGGTGGATCAGGTATTCCTCGGTCTTCAGTTCGCGGTAATTGTAGGCATCGAGCAGATGGCTGGCCGGATCGCCGAAATAGGCCGCCCCGCTGGGATTGGTGAAGCGGTAGGTCTGGATTTGCTGACGGCTGTCGTAGGTCAGGCCGAGCAAGGGGCTGACCGGCGTGCGAAAACCGATGAACGGGGTCGAGTTGCGGTAGCGCGTGCCGGACCAGGCGGTGTCGGCGAAGATCCGGTGAGCGGATGCCGGGGTAAACTCGGCATGGTAATGCGCGCCGTCGAGTTTGCGGCGGATATCGTTGTGCGTGAACGACACTTCGGAACGTGCGCTGGCGTAGGTGCCGCCGTTCGCGGTCTGCGCGCTCATCCCGGTGAGGTTGAGCAGCTGATGGCCGTGGCGATCCTCGTCGTCCTCCGTCCGAAAACGGTACAGCGACAGGTAGCTGCGGAACGCCGCGCTCGGATTAAACTCGAGCTTGGTGTTCAGGCCGGTGCGCGTGGAGTCGTTGTTGTAGATGAACCAGCGGAACTGCGCGGGGGCGGCCCAGCCATTGCCGACATAGGGCGTGCCGGTGCTCACGCCGGCGTCGTTGAAGAAATTGTACGCGTCCTGGATGATCTTCACCTGATCCCGCGATTTGCGCATGTCCTCGAACGCCACGAACAGGCCGAACCGGTCGTCGCGCCCGAACGTCTGACCGTAGCTGAGCTGCACGCGCGTCGTCAGGGGATGATTCCGCGCCGGCACTTCCCGCTGGGTGAAGTATCCCACGGAGGCCCCGATTTGCGCCACCACGCCCTTTTGATCCGAGGCGCTGCGCGTCGCGATGTTGAGCGCGCTGCCGATGGCCCCGCCATCCATCGCCGGAGTGAAGGTCTTGAAAGCCTCCAGCCGCTTCACGGCACTAGCTGGGATCGTCTCCAGGTTGACGCTGCGGCCCCCGCCCCCGAACGCATCGTGGGTGGCGACGGCCATGCCCTCGAAGGTCACGTGGTTCAGCGCCGGTTGCAGCCCGCGCGCGAGCACAAAGCGGCCCTCGTCCTCATCGTTGATGGCGGAGATTCCGGGGATGCGCCGGAAAGAGTCCGCGATGTTCACGTCGGGCAGCTTGCCGATGTCGTCCTGCGCGATCGAATCGAAGACCGAGGTCTCGGCCCGCTTGGACTGCAGGGCATCCTGGTTCACGAACCGTTGGCCGATCGCGGTGACGGTGAACGCTTCGAGTTGCGTGATGCCGTCAGCGCCCGAGGTCGCGGTGGTCTGCCGGCGGCTTTCGCCTGCCGCGGTTCCGGAGACGCCGGGAAGCTCGCCCTTGCGCACCGCAAAGGCGCCCGTCGCCTGCTCCTGCACCGCGACCAGCCCCGTGTCGGCCAGCATCAAGTCGAGCGCGGCGCGCGGCGTGTGCTGTCCTTGTACTGCTCGCGTGCGCACGGTGCCGACCGAATCGGTGGAGAAGACGATCTCGCGGCCCGCCTGCGTGGCGAATTGCTTGAGGGTTTCCGTCGCGCGGCCGGCCGGCAGATCGAAAGGCTTGCGCGCTTCGGCGGCGGGCAAGGCCTGCACGGCGCAGACCAGCGCGAATGCCGGGAGGAGGCTATACCAAGGGCGGCGGAGGGAGGAGGACGAGTCGGTCGGCATTGCGGAAAACGGTTGGGTTCGACAGTCGAAACGCGATCCGCCGTTTTCCGCTAAAGGAATATCCCCGGCCGACGCTTCGTCGCCGAAACGTCACATTCGGCCCGTTCAGCGCCTGCGCTGCAGGACGATCGTGCGTGCTCCGGTCCACTCGGTCGCGATGCCGAACTCCGACTCCATCAGGCGGAGGAAGCCCTCGACGTTGTCCGAGCGGAAGGTCGCGCTTAGCCGGAGCGCGGCGAGCTCCGCGTCGCGGATCGTAAGGTCGAGGTCGTTGCGCCGGTTGAACTCCGCGAGGATCGTTGCCAGTGGTGCGTCGGTGAAATCGAGCAACCGTGGCTGCCAGGCGAGGCGCGCTTGCAGCTGCGCCGGCGAGAGCGTCACCACGCGCGCGGGCGCCGCCTGACGGGCCACCGGCACGACCGCCTGCTGGCCCGCCTCGACGATCGGCGCCTCGTTGGTCGGCGCAGCCGGGGCTGCGATCCTCACGCGCCCCTCCGCCACGACGATCTCCACCGATTCCGGGTCGCACCGCACGTTGAAGACCGTGCCCAGCGCGCGGACCTCCACGCCGCCCGCGGCCACGACAAACGGCCGCTCCGGATCGCGCGCCACGGTGAAACTCGCCTCCCCGCGCACCAGCACCACCCGGCGCTCGACCGCCGTCCAGGCGAGCCGCATTTCCGCGCCGCGGTTCAGCTCGACGACCGAGCCGTCCCCGAGGGTCTGCCGCTCCAGCGACAGGAGGCGCGGGGCTGCTGCAGCCACCGGCGGAACGATGCGCGTCGGAGACGTCGCCGTTCCGCTCGGCAAGGCGAGAAAGGCTGCCCCCGCCGCGAGGGCCAGCAACGCCCCCGCCGCCGTCCAGCCCAGGATCCGCACCCGCGCGCGCCGGGGTGCAAAGAGATCCGCGTCCGGCACCGCGCCCAACGAGGTCTGCAGCCCCGTTAGCCGGTCGAGCTCGTCCCAGCCCCAGCGTTGCAACGCGAGCGCCTCGCCGTGCCGCGGATCGGCGGCCAGCCATTGCGATAACGCGTCCTGCTCGGCCGCCGTCAGCCCGCGGTCTCGCCGCAGCACCCACGTCGCCGCTGCCCGGTCGATCTCGGGCTGCGTCGACGGACGTTTTTCCGAAGGCGCGCTCATCGGCGACCTCCCGGCCCGTAGCCGTGCCGGCGGAAATACTCGATGCATTTGCGCAGCCCGATGCTGCCTTGTGCCTCGACCGTGTGCTCCGTGATTCCGAGCCGCGCCGCGACCTCGCGTTGCGAGAGCCCGTAGATCTTCCGCAGCGTGACGATCTGCCGGCAGCGCTCCGGCAGGGACTGGATCGCGCGGATCAGCACCTGAAAATCCTCCGCCTGCGCCAGCGATTCCGGTACCCCCGTGCGCTCGTCGGCCACGGCAAGTGCATCAATCTCCTCCGCGCCCGCGGGCCGCTCCACGCGCTGGTGGCGCAGCTGGTTGAGCGCGAGATTTCGCGCCGTAACGAACAGCAGCGCCCGCGGACACGCGATCGGCCCGGTGGCGTGCGCCTGCATCAGCCGCGCATACGTCTCCTGCACGAGATCGTCCGGATCCGTCACGCTCGGGAAGCGCACCCGCAGCCACGCGCGCAGCTTACCCTCGTGCGGGAGCACCTCGTCGAAAAACCAACGGGACTGGTCGGGATTCGTGGAAGACACGGACGTTGGGCGCAGGTGAACGCTCCCGCCCCCTTTGCTCAACCCCATAGCCGCCCGATTCCGCTAAAGGAAACATGCCCCCAGCCTTCCCATCGCAAGGCGGTCCCCGGCTGGCTTTGCCGCTCCAATCCTGCCCCGCGCTTCGTTTCCGCCGGAATCGGGGAGGAGTGCCCGGCGCAATCGCTCCCCGTTGAGCCCTTCGCAAGGACCGGCCACCCAGCCATGGTGCCGGGAGCGGCCAGCCCATGCGGAGCAATCGGCGCGCGAGCGCGCGCCAACTGCGTTCGCCCGCGGCCGGAGCCGAATCGAACGAGCATCGAAGGAGAATCGAACGAGAGCCGAAAGGACGGGCCGCCGCGCCCAACCGCCCCGCCGGCAGCGCGCCCAATGGCCTCCGCGGAGGCGGCGGTAACGCGCAACCCCCTGACCTTTGCCTCCTTAGCCTGCCTTGCCCGCCAGGGCGTGCAGGTAGAAGGACCGGGCGGTGCGGTTGTGCGCGCGGAGGCCGTGCTCAAGCGCCCCAGCCGCTCCCCGCGCCACCGCCTGCACCATCTCACGGTGCTCACGCTGGGCTTCGCCCAGGCGCAACCCGCCCACCTCCCGGAAGAAATGCCGGCGCACCCGGTCCCAGTGGTCGAACGCCAGCCGCAGCTGGTCTTCGACGCGAGGCAGGCGGGCCGCCCCGGCCAGCCGCAGGTGGAAGGCCGCGTTGGCGCGACCCCAGCGGTCCGTGTCGCCTGCGGCGACCGCGGCGTCGAGCGCCCCGAGGAGCCCTTCCAGCGCCGCCACGTCCTCCGGACCCGCCAGCTCGATCACCCGTGGGGCGGAGGCCGACTCGAGGCCCTCCAAGAGCGCGAAAATGTCGTGCACCGAATTCTCATCCAGCTCCGCGACCTGGGCCCCGTGGTGCGGGCGAATGATCAACAATCGTTCGGCCGTCAGCCGCGCCACGGCTTCCCGCACCGGGATCGGGCTCACCCCGTGGCGCTTGGCAAGCTCGTCGAGGTTCAAGGCCTCGCCTGGTCGGAGCGCGTGCGTCAGGATCGCCTCCCGTAGCCAGCCGTGCACCTGTTCCGTCTTCGTCAGCGGACGCTCCGGGATCGAGGGCAGGCCGGCACTCATCGGGCGGCAGGCCAAAAGCGATTGACCCTCGAGGCAAGAATATAGGATATATCCCGCGTCCTTTCCTTCTGGTCATCAGCGACTAAGAACCTTGTCTCCCTCGATTTTACCATGAGTGCTCCCGCCGCCCCCTTTAAGCTGACTCGCCTCGCCTCGCTGAAGACGGTGGCGGATTTCCGGGCTCACGTGGCCGGCCTCGGGCTGGACCTTCCGTGCGACGACACGCTGCAGACCGGCGCGGCCTCCGCCCTGGCGCGCCCGGTGGCCGGGCCCCTGGTGAATGGGAAGCGCATCGGCAACCGCTGGGCGATTCATCCGATGGAGGGTTGGGACGCGACGACCACGGGCCACGCTACCGCCGAGGTGCGGCGGCGCTGGCAGCGGTTCGGCCAGAGCGGGGCGAAGCTGATCTTTGGCGGCGAGGCAATGGCGGTGCGGCCGGACGGGCGCGCGAACCCCAACCAGCTGATGATCCTCGAGGACACCCGCCGCGACCTCGCGGAAATCCGGGAACTCCTCGTGCAGGCGCACCGGGAAAAGTACGGCACGGCCGACGACCTCGTGGTCGGGTTCCAGCTCACGCACTCGGGGCGCTTCTGTAAGCCGACCGACAAGAAGCGGATGGAGCCCCGCGTAGCCTATCGCCACCCGATCCTCGACCGGAAGTTCAACGTCACCAGCGACAGCCAGGTGTTCACCGATGGGGAAATTGAGGAGCTGATCGGCTGTTATGTGCGGGCGGCCCGGTTCGCGCGCGAGGCGGGGGCGGACTTCGTCGACCTGAAGCACTGCCACGGCTACCTGTTGCACGAGTTCCTCGGGGCGCATACCCGGCCGGGCAAGTTCGGGGGCAGCTTTGAGAACCGGACCCGCATCCTGCGCGACATTATCGCGGGTATCCGGGCGGACGGGAACCCGATCGATATCGGCGTGCGCCTGAGCGCCTTCGACTTCGTGCCCTTCAAGCCGGATCCGACGCGGGCCGAGCCGGGCAAGCTCGGGCCGGGCATCCCCGAGGACTTCTCGCATTGCCTGCCCTACCGGTACGGGTTTGGGGTGCGCGCGGACCATCCGGTGGAGCCGGATCTGACCGAGACCTTCCAGTTTGTGGAGCTGCTGACCCGCCTCGGGGTGAAGATCCTGAACCTCAGCGCCGGCTCGCCCTACTACAACCCGCACATCCAGCGGCCGGCGGCGTACCCGCCCAGCGACGGCTACCAGCCCGCCCACGATCCCCTCATCGACGTGGCGCGGCAGCTCAACGTGGTCCGCGCGATCAAGGCGCACGCCGTCCGGTTCGCCGCGGCGACGCCGGGGGCCGAGCCGCCGCTCGTGCTGGGGACGGCCTACAGTTACCTCCAGGAGTACCTGCCGCACGTGGCGCAGCACGTCGTGGGCGCGGGCTGGACCGACCTCGTGGGTTTGGGCCGCGCGGTGCTGAGCTACCCGGAAATGCTGGCCGATGCGACCAGCAAGGGCGCGCTCACCCCGCGGCTGATCTGCCGGACCTTCAGCGAGTGCACCACCGCGCCGCGCAACGGCATCATCAGCGGCTGCTACCCGCTCGACGACTACTACAAGAGCCGGCCCGAGTTCGCGCAGCTGAAGGCGGTCAAGAAGGCGGTCGGCGCCTGAGCCCGTCGGGGGGTGTGTCCGTCGCCACGGCGCGAATTGCCTTGCGTAATCGTCAGGCGCCCCCAAGCTCTTAGGCCTTCGTTAGAGAGTACACGTTTAGATGACAGTTTCTGGTGAGTCGTTGGCTGAGCGTTTGGCTTAAGTGATGATTTCGAAACCCACTGGTGGGAACGGACTGGCAGCGGACGGTCGATCTACGAGACATCACAATGAGTAACTCCAAACTGTACGTCGGTAACCTGTCGTTCAAGACCACCGAAGACGAGCTCCGCTCTGCTTTCGGCCAGTTCGGTTCCGTGACCGACGTTTATGTCGCCATGGACAAGATGACCGGCCGCCCCCGCGGCTTCGCGTTCGTCACCATGGGCACGGCCGAAGAGGCCAAGTCCGCGGCCGAGAAGATGAACGGCACCGATCTCGGTGGCCGTCAGCTGACCGTCAATGAGGCCCGTCCGAAGGAAGACCGCCCGGGTGGCGGCTTCGGCGGTGGCGGCGGCGGTGGCCGTGGCTTCGGCGGCGGCGGCGGCGGTGGCCGTGGCTTCGGCGGCGGCGGCGGCGGTGGTGGCGGCGGCTTCGGCGGTCGCGACCGCGGCGAGCGCCGTTACTAAGCCGGTCCATTAATCCGGATTTCGAGGGACGTGGTCCTCCGGGACCCCGTCCCTTTTTCTTTTCCCCCTTTCTTTTTCCGTATGTCCTTCGCCTCCCTCAATCTCTCTCCGGCCGTCCTGCGCGGCGTCGAGGCCGCCGGCTATGCTGAGCCGACCCCGATCCAACTGCGGGCTATCCCGGTCATTTTGGGCGGGGGCGACCTCATCGGTTCCGCTCAGACCGGCACCGGAAAAACGGCGGCCTTCGCGCTGCCGATTTTGACCCGCCTAGGCGCCCACGTGCGCGGGGGTCGGCCGCGGGTGCTCGTGCTCGAGCCGACGCGCGAGTTGGCCGCGCAGGTGGAGACGGCGTTCCGCGATTTCGCGCGGTTCTCGGACCTCCGCGCGGTGGCGGTCTTCGGGGGTGTGGGCTACGGCAACCAGCGGGCGGCGCTGCGCGAGGGGGTCGATATCATCGTCGCGACTCCCGGCCGGCTGATGGATTATCTCAAGGACGGCACCCTGACCCTGCGGGACATCTCGGTGCTGGTGCTGGACGAGGTCGATCGGATGCTGGATATGGGCTTCCTCCCGGTGGTGAAGGACATCATCGGCCGGTGTCCGAAGAATCGGCAGACGCTCTTTTTCTCGGCGACCGTGCCGCCGGAGATCCAGGCGGTGGCGTCCTTCGCCCTGCGCGATCCGGCGCGGGTCGAGGTGGGCGCCAATCGTTCAGTCAACCGCACCATCACCCACGCCATTTACCCGGTGGCGCACGACCAGAAGTTCGAGCTGTTGCTGGCGCTGCTGGCGAAGGTGGATTTCGACAGCGTGCTGGTGTTCTCGCGGACCAAGCACGGCGCCGACAAGATCGCGCGTCGGCTGAAGGTGGCTAACCATCAAGTGGCGGTGCTGCACGCGAACCGCTCGCAGAACCAGCGGCTCGAGGCGTTGGCGGGGTTCCGCAGCGGCAAGTACGAGATTATGGTCGCGACCG
>Ga0315899_10009783_pt1 | contig 10289 bp, 10 predicted proteins | sample LakEriMetagenome_2_FD_203518 | JGI IMG/M metagenome (GOLD analysis project Ga0315899, IMG submission 203518) | Freshwater fungal communities from buoy surface, Lake Erie, Ohio, United States - Buoy 4 MA112 | ecosystem: Environmental > Aquatic > Freshwater > Lake | place: USA: Lake Erie, Ohio...
GGACGCTGATCAGCGATCGGATCATTAGCGACAACAAACTCGACGTTACCCAGGATGACCTGAGAAACCACATGAAGACCGAAGTGATGCAATATTTTGGTCAAATGGGAATGGGTGGAGACACTTCATGGTTGGACAGCTATCTCGACCGCATGATGAAAGATGAAAAACAAGTAGATGCCACTTACAGAAGACTGATTACTGAAAAACTGTTCAATCACATGGAACAGCTGGTGAAAGTGAAAGAAAAAACGGTAACGCCGGAAGCATTGAACGCGATGCAGCACAACCATCATCATTGATCAACAGTTGATGAAAAAATATAAGTCCACCAAATGGTGGACTTTTTTATTGCAGTAATGAATAAAAATAATCAGAGTTTGATTTCATCTCCGTTATGGTCGAAAAATCTGAATTCGGTGAGATGGTATGTATTATCAGCACTTACCGAAATCTTCTGCTTGAATTTCCAGGACCATTTTCTTCTTTTGGATATGAGACCGCTGGTGAGGTAAGTATAGATGATTGGATGCACCACTACTGTGAGGCCTTTGTGACCTTGTGTAATGAGATAGTTAAGATTCTTGGCAATCTCATCATCCAGAATCAATGTAGACGAAATCACACCGGTGCCCTGACAGCTTGGACAGGATTCGCTGGTGTTGATGTTGGTTTCGGGCCTCATCCTTTGACGCGTGATCTGCATGAGCCCGAATTTAGTGATAGGCAGTACGGCATGCTTGGCCCTGTCATTCTTCATGAAGCGCTCCATCGCATCGGCCAGTTTCTTTTTGTTCTCCATCAGTTTCATATCGATGAAGTCCACGACGATGATGCCACCGAGATCGCGTAAACGCAGTTGACGTGCGATTTCCTCAGCTGCTTCAAGATTTGTCTCCAGCGCATTATCCTCCTGATTGTTGCTGACACTTTTATAACCGCTGTTCACATCAATCACATGCAAAGCTTCTGTATGTTCGATGATGACGTAAGCACCGCTAGGCAAGTTGACCGTCTTTCCGAATGCGGCTTTCACCTGTTTGGTAATGCCATAGGTATCGAAAACGGACTGGCTTTGCTGGTGCAGGGAAATGATATCTGTTTTGTCGGGAGCGATTCGGCTGATGTAGCTTTTCGTTTCTGCGAAAAGCGCTTTGTCGTTGATGACGATGCGATTGAAATCGGCGCTCAGCAGATCTCGGAGGATGCTGTTGGTTTTGCCCTGTTCGCTGAGAATCCTCGTGGGTGGAACAGCTTGTCGCAGGTTCATTTGAATCTGGTTCCAGGTTTTTTCCAAGCCGAGCAGATCGTCATGCAATTCGGAAGTGCTTCTTCCTTCAGCGGCAGTTCTTACGATGACGCCCAGATTTTTGGGCTTTACGGCTTCGATGATCTTTTGCAGTCTTTTTCTTTCTTCAGAAGAATGAATTTTTCTGGAAACGGCGATCACATCACTGAAGGGCGTAACGACAACATATCTGCCGGGGAGAGAAATCTCGCAGGTGAGGCGGGGGCCTTTGGCGGCGATGGGTTCTTTAAGTATTTGTACGAGAATATTCGGTTTACCCGTAAGTACCTCATTGATCTTTCCTGTTTTGACAATCTCCGGCTCGATCTTGAATTTTGAAAAGTCGAAGGTCTCGTCTTTTCTTTGCTGGTTGGATAACTTGGTGAACTTGAGAATGGATTTGATATAGGGACTCAGATCGGTATAGTGCAGGAAAGCATCTTTTTCGAAACCAACATCCACAAAAGCGGCATTGATTCCGGGAATCAGTTTTTTGACTTTTCCCAGATACAGGTCGCCCACAACGAAACTGGCATCAGTTTGTTCGTTATGAAATTCAACCAGCCTTTTGTCTTCCAGCAAAGCGATTTCCACGCCTTGCGCGACAGCATTGATAATCAGTTCCTTGGTCAATTCTTTGTGAATTACAGACCATTATGCATAACGGCAGGAAAATGCAAACAGAATCAGTTTGCATCATTGAACACACTCCTAAATCTCAATTATACACGATAGTAATCATACTGCTGATGATTACAAGTGTAATGAGATGAAGACCCGGAGTTCTTGTCCGGAGAAAATTATCTCTTCTTATGACGATTCTTTCTCAAACGCTTCTTACGCTTATGTGTAGCGATTTTATGACGTTTTCTCTTTTTACCACAAGGCATAACCTAGTCTTTTTGTTTAATAAATATGATGAATGTCTTACTTGCTATTTTTTATTAGTTCAATTCTTTTCTCCACTTCTGTTTGATAAGCTTGATCGTTGCTAACCATTTTGGCGAACTGGTAAGATTCGATGGCTTTGGACTTGTCTCCCATTTCCAGGTACACTTCAGCCAATACTTCGTAAGCCTGAATATTGGAAGGCTCATGCCTTATGACTGTTTGTAATCGACTGATCGCTTTTTCATGTTGACCCGAAAACAAACCACCGACTCCTAATAAGAACTGTGCCCGCATATTGTTTGTGTCTCTTCTTGCTACTTCAAGAATCTGTCTCACACCTTTCATCGTTTCCATGGGACCACCAGATTTTCCTTTTCCGAAGATGTAGACGCTTCCAAGATTCAATCTTAGTTCGTCATCTGCGGGATCAAGTTCTATGGCTTTCTCAAAGAGTGATATCGCTGTGTTGGATTCCCACTCCAAACGAGACACATCTGTTTCCCTTCCCAAGAGGTCGAGAAATAAACGGCCCGCGAAGGTGAGGTTTTTTTCTGAATTATCCAACTTTGCAGCCTCTGAAGTATAAAATGCTGCTGGTAAATAAGCATTTGCTGTATGTGCAGAATCCATCCAGTAAGTGGCGAGATAGGTAAGGGAGGTGATTTTGAAGGCCGGGTTGTTTGTTTTAGAAATCTCCTGTTCCAATCTGGTGATATCTGTTCGATGCGCCGGGGATAGTTTTGATTTTTCAGAAGCAATAAAGGCTTCGATGTTGAATTTTGTAACAATATGATTGTCAGCTATTTGTAAGCCTTCCGGAGTCGAGGATTTACCCGAAGTTGCAGGCTGTAAAGGGCCTTTGGCCCAAAAGAAAAGGACAATGATGGTGATTAGACCTGCGCTGGTAAGGATGAGCTGGTTCTTCAATTTTATTTGCGGTTATGATCGGATGAACCGCAAATTTACGTCAATCCTCATTATCTTCCTTCACTTCGGGAGCTTCCTTGATGTTGGGAGAAGATTTAACCTCGTGCACGAATTCTTTGGCAGGCTTGAAAGCAGGGATGAAATGCTCGGGTATGGATACCGAAACATTTTTCTTGATGTTGCGTCCGATTTTGGCTGCACGTTTTTTGATGATGAAGCTGCCAAACCCTCTGATGTAAAGGTTTTCACCATTCGCCAGAGAAGATTTGACCTCTTTGAACATGGTTTCCAAGGTAACGAGGACGTCCACTTTGGGTATGCCTGTTTTTTCAGAAATCTTGTTGATCAGATCTGCTTTTCTCATATGGAAAGAATTTGGAAAGTAAGTTATGGATATTTTTTTAAAAAACAAAAATAAGTTCGTGATTATCAATAAGTTTGTTAACAATTCTGTAATCTACTGATGAAAATAAGCCGATCAGAATCATTTTTTTCTCGATTGTTGCTCCAATGGGACCAGCATGAGAATTTCAGGACAATGCCCTGGAAATTCGAAAAAGACCCATATAAGATCTGGCTCAGCGAAATTATACTTCAGCAAACCAGGGTGGAACAGGGGCTCGCCTATTATGAGCGCTTCATCAATGAATTTCCTGATGTGCAAAAATTGGCAATTGCGCCGGAGACGATGGTGATGAAAATGTGGGAGGGATTGGGTTATTATTCACGTTGTCGGAATCTGCTGGCAACAGCAAGACATGTGACTGACAAATTGCATGGACAATTCCCGGATACTTATCATGGACTTGTCCAATTAAAAGGCGTTGGTCCATATACTGCGGCAGCCATTGCATCGTTTGCTTTTGGATTGCCACATGCAGTGGTTGATGGCAATGTGATACGTGTACTATCAAGGGTATTTGGCATCGATAATCCCTGGGATACAACTGAGGGTAAGAAAATCTTTGAGGCTTTAGCCAACAAACTCATCGACAAAAAAGAACCCGGAAGGTATAATCAGGCCATCATGGATTTTGGAGCTACAATTTGTAAACCCAGAAATCCGGATTGCGAAAATTGTCCATTTTCAAAAAAATGTACAGCCCTTTTGCAGGAGCGTATTGAGGATTTGCCCTTGAGATCAAAGAAAATCAAGGTGAAAGAAAGGTGGTTTTATTATGTCATTTGCAATTATCAAAACGGCATCTACATCAGAAAGCGGACATCAAAAGACATATGGCAGCATCTGCATGAGTTTGTCTTGATAGAACAAAATATATCATTTGCTCCTGAAAAAATATTGCAGCAACAAGCACTGAAAAAAATGCTGAGCATGCCATATGAAAAGAAACATATTTCTGCCTGGCAGACACAGAAGCTGACTCACCAGACCATTCATTCCTGCTTTGTGGAGTTGGAAATCTGTAAGCCACTTGAATCTCAAGCCTATTTTTGGGCTGATAAAAACAGCCTCCAACAATTTGCATTTCCTCGCACCATCATCAAATATTTACAGCAAAGAGATACTGGTTTCATGGCCCTTTGAATTTTGGATTCTGAACTATATTTGTATCTTTAATGAGGTGTTTGGCTAAATTGATTTTGGGATAAATATGAGAGGATTAAACAAGGTAATGTTGATAGGTAATCTCGGAAAAGATCCGGAAATACTTTTCACGGAAAACAATGTGCCTTTGGCAAGAATATCTTTAGCCACAACAGAAATGTATCGTGACAAGACCGGAAAACAATTAGCGCAAACCGAATGGCATGCCGTAGTATTGTGGAGAAATCTGGCAGAAATGGCGCAGCAATACCTGCATAAGGGAAGTATGATTTACCTGGAAGGAAAATTAAAAACCAGGACCTGGGATGACAAGGATGGCAATAAGAAATCAATAACAGAGATCGTCGCCGATCACATGGTGATGCTGGATAAAAAGGTAGCCGGTAATGCAGCAGAAGGTACAGATGCAGAGTAAAATTTTTTCGGCCAACAATTGTTCACTAAAACAACATTATTTTGGATTATCATTCGGTGTTTTTAAATTTCAGTTTTGAAGCAGGATTCATATTTTTATCTCCTGCAGTGAATTCAGTGTTGATTTTTACCATACTCGTGCTTTATCTCATTTCATTTATACTAGCCGGCAGTGAGGTTGCTTTCTTTTCACTCACACCCAAAGACATCAACTTACTTAAAACCAAGAAACAGCCTTCGTTTCGGAGAATTGTCAAATTGATGGAGCAACCTAAAACGCTGCTTGCTTCCATGCTCATTGCCAACAGTTTTGTGAACATCGGGATTATTTTGATTTCAAACTTTTTGATCGATACATGGATTGACAGCTTGATGTTCAATTCGTGGATACTTCACTTTCTGTTGAAAGTGGTTGTCGTAACATTCTTCATTGTATTGTTTGCGGAAGTCATGCCCAAAGTATGGGCAACACATCATAAAATTTGGTTTGCCTCAATGTCGTCCATTGTTGTAGATTTTTTCAACAGGTTTTTTTACAGGTTGAGTAAAAAATTTGTGGGGTATAGTGATTCTATAGAAAAAAGAATCGCTAAGTCTGAAACTGGAGTCGAAGACAGCAGCAATCTTGATTATGCCATAGACTTGCTCCCCGAAAACGAGGCCAGTATCGAAGAGAAACAAATTTTAAAAGGCATCCGCAAATTCAGCGGCACCAGTGTAAAACAAGTCATGAAGACTCGACTCGACGTCAGTGGTATTTCCGCTGACCTCAAACTTCCAGAAATCATTAAGCAAGCTGAAGATTTACATTATTCGAGGCTTCCTGTATACAGGAAGAGTTTGGACACTATCATTGGGGTGTTGCATATCAAAGACCTGATGCCTGTGTTGGACCAGCATGCAGACTATGATTGGCATCCTTTGATCAGACCCGCTTTTTTTGTGCATGAGAAAAAGTTGATTGAAGATTTGCTTCAGGATTTCAGAAGTCAGCGTATACACTTTGCTGTTGTAGTGGATGAATTTGGAGGCACCTCAGGTATTGTCACGCTTGAAGATATTATCGAAGAAATTACGGGTGAAATCAAAGACGAATTTGATGATGAAGAGATTGTCAATAAGCAACTCGACGAGTACAACTTTATTTTTGAAGGCAAAACAATGATTCCCGACCTGTGTCGAACACTCAAATTGCCGCCCAGTTATTTTGATAAATATCGCGGCGATAGTGATTCTCTTGCTGGGCTGGTGCTGGAAATTGCCGGTGCATTTCCACAAGAAAACGAGACCTTTATCATTGAACAGTATATATTCACGCCGCTTGAGATCAACAAAAACAGGATCGGCAAAGTGAAGGTCACCATAAACAATCCAAACTAGTAACATGTTGCCTCACAAAATCCGAAACGCAGCTTTAGTTTGTACAATAGTTACACTAGCGACATTGATGGCAGCTTGCAACTCAGTATATACCCCCAAAAAAGCAGGCTATTTCAGAATCGATTTGCCCACTCATGAATACCGGCAATTCAACGACACGTCTTATCCATACAGTTTTGAATATCCTGTGTATGCCAACGTTGTAAAAGATTCTACTTATTTTGACAGTCTTCCCGAAAACAATTACTGGATCAATATTGATTACCCCCAGTTTGATGCAAGACTTTTTCTTAGTTATAAAATTATCAACGGGCTTGCACCCTATAAAGTTAAACAGCCAGATGGGTCTTACAAAGATTCCATGGGTGTCAATCAATTTGAAAACATGATAAGAGATGCTCGCAAATTGACCGATAAAAACAATGTAGCTGCATCCTCTATAGGCGACAGTTTGATGCGTACTCCTCATGGGATATCAGGAATTTTTTTCAAGGTGGGTGGTAATGCTGCAACAGCAAGCCAGTTTTTCTTAAGTGACAGCTCACGTCATTTTCTCAGGGGGGCACTGTATTTCAATGTCACACCTAATGCAGATTCTTTAAAGCCAGTTCAATTATTTCTGAGAGAAGATATGGAACACATGATCAACACGCTGCAATGGCGCAACAAACCCTAAGATTGGGGCTATATTTATACCCCGGTATTCGGCTTTCCATTGTATTTTTGTGCCATGATTGCGATCGACGATGTTTTACTGACTGACAAGGTTGTTTCGGAGCAGTTTGTCTGTGACCTTACACGGTGTAAAGGGGCTTGTTGTGTTGATGGAGATGCCGGAGCACCATTGGATCTTGAGGAGCTCAAAAATATTGACGAAGTTTATGATGCTGTCTTGCCCTATCTTGACAAGCAGAGCCTTGAAGAGATAGAAAAACAAGGGCGCTATGTTTACGACAAAGAATTTGGTTGGGTGACGCCAACCATCAACAGCAGCATCTGCGTTTACGGAATAAAAGATGCTCAGGGAATCGTAAAGTGCGGAATCGAACAAGCCTATCTGGATGGTAAAGTAAAATGGAAAAAACCCATCAGTTGCCATCTTTTTCCTATCATCGTCAAGAAAAGTAAAAATGGTATTACCGATCTGGTCAATTATGAACCTCGAGAAGACCACTGTAAAGCCGCTTGTTCTCTCGGAAAAAAACTGAAGGTGCCTGTATATGAGTTTCTCAAAGAGCCGCTGATCAGACGATTTGGTCGGGAATTTTATGAAAGGCTACAGGCAACAGCACAATACATGTCTGATAAAGCATCCAATAAATAATCATCAAAGATGAACTTCAATGCTCCGCGTTTAGCTACGCTTTTACCAGCGATAATGATTTTGATCAGTGCTTGTTCTGTGAACAAGGCTACAATCGACAATGACCTGAAAAAATATTTTGATGAAAAAAAGGCAGAGGGTTGTTTCACGATGTTGAACAATGCCACAGGAGAGGTCACGGTTTACAATATGTCGCTTGATACCGCAAAAGCTTTTCCCGGTAACACATTCAATATTTTGACTGCAATGGTCGCTCTCGAAAATGGTATAATTCCTAATGAAAATACGATTCTTCCATTCGACAGCATCACACATCTGAATAATCCGGGCCTTAACGATATGAATGTTGTTACAGCATTTCAGCGCAATCAGCCACTTTTCTTTGAAATGCTGGCTCGCAAGACAGGATCAGCAAAAATGCAGGATTGGATCAACAAAGTGGGTTACGGTAACAAGCGCATCAATAAAGACACAACGAATTACTGGGACCACACTTTGCTTATTTCTCCAGATGAACAATTGGGGCTATTGAAGCGTATGTATTTCAATCAGCTTCCTTTTCGTCAGTCGGTACAGGAAAGTGTAAAAAGTATGCTGATTAAAGAAAACAATTCCGCTTACACACTTGCCTATCAGGCAGCCAATGTGAAAACCGTTGACGGACGGCAACAAGCCTGGGTAATGGGTTGGATAGAGGAGAATAAACATGTTTATTTTTTTGTGACTTATGCCAAATTTTCTTCCGCAAGTGCAGATGTCAACAAATCCACTATGGATCTTACTCAGAGAATTCTGGGACATTATGGTTTTTTCAAAGGCGATAAATAATTCATTCATAACATCATCATCATGAAGTACTGCTACTCCATGTTCAGGTATCACAGATTGTTGACACGTGAGGTGAGCATTGGCCACTTGAAATTGGGCGCCCATCATCCTGTGCGTGTGCAAACGATGACCACAACCGACACCATGGATACGCTGGCAACGGTGGAGCAAGCCATACGTTGTATAGAGGCAGGTGCTGAGTTGGTTCGTATCACAGCGCCTTCAAAGAAAGAAGCAGAGAACCTCAGAGCCATCAAGGATGAGTTGAGAAGAAGAGGATACAACACCCCTTTGGTTGCAGACATACATTTCACACCAAATGCGGCTGAAATTGCAGCAGGAATCGTGGAGAAGGTGAGGGTGAATCCGGGGAATTATGTAGACAAGAAAAAATTTGAACAGCTCGAATACACAGATGCCGAATATCAGGAAGAAATAGAAAGAATCAGAGAGCGGTTCACGCCCTTGGTGAATATTTGCAAGCAATATGGCACTGCCATGCGCATTGGCACCAATCATGGCAGTCTGAGCGATCGCATCATGAGTCGTTACGGTGATACGGCCATCGGAATGGTGGAAAGCGCCATGGAATTTTTAAGAATCGCCAGAGCTCTTGAATATCACCAGATCGTGCTGAGCATGAAGAGCAGCAATCCACAAGTGATGGTGCACGCTTATCGTTTGCTCATCCATCACATGCTTACCGAGTTCGGCGAATGCTATCCCTTGCACTTGGGTGTTACGGAAGCAGGAGACGGAGAAGATGGACGCATCAAATCGGCCATAGGCATTGGAACCTTGCTGGAGGATGGCATTGGCGACACTATTCGTGTATCCCTTACCGAAGACCCTGAATTTGAAATTCCCGTCTGTCGTGCATTGGTTGAAAGATATATCAATCGTGAAGCCCAACAACACATCTTGCCTGAAACAGACAAACTTTTTTACGATCCATATTCTTACAAACGCAGAACAACTCGTCCTGTAGAAAATATCGGTTCGGTGAATGTGCCTGTAGTGGTTGCCGATTTCAGTAAAATGGCAGCAATACAGCCCTTGGATTTGCAGGCTATCGGATATCATTATCAAACAGAGACCGACAAATGGCATATAGCCGATGCTGCCGCTGATTATCTTTTTTGCAACCAACTTCCAGGGTTTGAACTCCCCGGAACCCTTCGAGTGGTAATGCCTGCCAAAAATTGGATGGAATTGCCGAACAGGCAATCGGCGATTCCCTTGTTTGATGCCAAAGAATACATAGATGAAACATTGCCCAATTCCACAGTTATGAACTGGGTGATGGTGGATTGTTATATGGAGGAAATGGAATCTCCCCACATTCAAAAAGCACTCGACAAAATCAAGCAAGATCCGCATGCCGTGATTTGTCTGAGTACTGAAAATGCCAACGCCATGTCTTCTGTAAGAAGGATGTTCATGAGATTGGAAGAAGAAAAAATACAACAACCGGTAATTTTAATCACCGACAGCAAACTCAAATCTATCGAAGACTCATTGATTCATTATGCGGTGGAAACAGGAGCATTATTGCTAGACGGCATGGGCGATGGCCTTTGTTTTGGTTATCATTACGCAGATACAACTACAAAAACACCCTACGAAACCCTCAATTCCATAGCCTTCGGTATCCTTCAGGCTACCCGAAC
>Ga0315899_10009785_pt1 | contig 10288 bp, 10 predicted proteins | sample LakEriMetagenome_2_FD_203518 | JGI IMG/M metagenome (GOLD analysis project Ga0315899, IMG submission 203518) | Freshwater fungal communities from buoy surface, Lake Erie, Ohio, United States - Buoy 4 MA112 | ecosystem: Environmental > Aquatic > Freshwater > Lake | place: USA: Lake Erie, Ohio...
TAAACTTTGTTCGAAATCTGTCAAAACTATTCTTGGTGAATCATAGAATGTCTTCTTCGTAAGACCTTCTAGAATGTCTTGTTCGCAGAACATTCTATCAGTCATAAGTCTCACGCGCTATCTAGTTCGTGCAACATTGACCACTTTGTGGTGCAACTAATTTTGAGGCTTCGTCATAAGGAAGTTAGACGAGTTTCTGAGCTTGGCTAGATGAGAGAAAAGAGTCTTGTATTGCACAGTTTCATATTTAAAAAAGGTCGAATTCGTCAAATTCATCTTTGTTCTCGTTCACCCTCCTGTGCGGATTTTTTATTTTATTTCTCCTCCAGACCTTCGATTACAACAGAACCTATGGCAACTTCATCGGGACCAGCCGCCGAACCTGCAACGACCGAGCCGCCTCCTTTAGTTTCATTGCCCTTATTCCCAGAGCCAACGATGCCTGCTGCCCCTTGAGACAGTCGCTGGAGAGTTATGCCGTGCTTGGCATCGGTTGATGGTTCTTGCACCTGTTCCAAGCACTTAGGACAAAGAAAACTCTCACCACCTCGGCCCACGTCGTTGACCTTTGAAATCTTTCCACACCGTGTGCATTTTGATGATATAGCCCTAGAACCGATATTGCGACTGCGTTCTATAAGGTGAATGTGCGTAATGCGTCCATCTGCAGTAGGGGTTGATATGGACTCCGGTATTGCTCCCAACTGCAAAAACAGATGATGAGTTCGAAGTCAGAAAGAAGTGTGCCGGTATTTAGTGAGCACAAGGTTCACACATGAGGGTTCAAGTAGAAGGTGGTGTTTGTATGTTGCTGTCTTACATGCGCTGAGAGGGCACTCCAGCCCATGGACACGCCGTCAATGCCTTCCTGTGGTAGCTCAATTTCCTTTTGTTCAGTATCAAGAGTAGATTGTGATGGACGCAAGAAGAGCAAATTTTTATGCAGTTTTGTCTACATGCAAAAATCACAATGGATGTACCTCATGCTCGATATTCTTGTCATCTTCAAGGCCATTCGGAAATCTTGCCTCATGCCCCGCACCTGTTCGTATTGCCGACAGCAAATACATATGTCAAAGGAATAATGCAAGCCTTTATTGGCGTCGTCACTCAGTTACTTGCATTTGCGTAATTGTTTTAACATCTTTTTTGCAAATCTACGTCAATTGTGCTTTCTTCTTTGATTCTGCATCGAGCATCATCTGCCTGTGCATGAGCGCGAGTAGCGTTTTCGAAGAGTGCGACCTTGTGATCTGGACTTGTGCAATTTCGGAGGCAGGTAGTATCGATTTGTGTGTAGAAGAGTCGCCCGTGGTTCATCAGACTTTTCCTGCAGCGATTGAAAATGAGCATAAGATGGACGGAAACGCGCACACAGTCTCATATAGGCCAACATATGGGAAATCTAATATTCGAAGTACGCAGGCAAGAGGGGCAGCAAGGTCCAAAACCTTGGAAATCAGCATGCTCCCGGCTGCCATACCCGCGGCGAACGCCTTCTCCAATACCTGCGCGTGTAGAAATCCAATACAAGAAATTTTCAAGACTGTGTGCGTACACGCCTACGCGCGCAAAAACTCGTGTGCACACCTTGTCACGGCCCTTAGGACCGGCACCAGCTTCATAATCGTAGAAGTCGTCCTCGGCCTCGGAAGTCGAGCCCGAATCTGACACACTTGCAATCGACTCATCGTCCTCCATGGCTCGAAGCTTTTGATGCTTATGGCCACCGTTATGGAGTGGCGGATATTTCATCTTGGACAAGTTGGGTTTGTCCGGTTGCTTCTGTCTTATGCGCGCTTTGGTGGCAGGTTTGACAGGCCTGTCATTCAAATTTGTCAGTTTCTACTATAAGAGCATTCCAATAGTACCCTACAGTCATAAATGTGCAGATCTTAAATGAATGCGGTCCACAGTAGTCGTTAGAGCAGGACATGTAAGAAGAACCATTGGCTTGTATATTTGCGATGGAAGCAATAGATGACCAATCCAGCGCCCGCAATCGCAGAGACAAAAGCCAGGAAATTGATTTCAGTGTTTGTGATTTGAAAAGAGACTTTTTTGACAAGATCGTAGCTGTAAGCCTCAATCATTTTCCCCTCCTGCATGGTTCTGGGCAGATTTAAGCCAACAATAACGCGGAGTGGAAGCTCCAAATGGGCGCCAGCAAGAAATTGAGTCGCTTTGGGTGTTGTCACGTAGATGGCAGTATCGGAAACCCACAATTTGGCCCTGCGCGGCATGCGTGACAGCCAATACGGTCAGTTGCAGCATTGGGTGATGAAGGTGTGTGCCACTTGCAAACGTATCAGCATAGGCAATCTTGTGCGTGGGGCTTTTACCGACAAGAAGTCTCGCCGATAGAGACCACGGGAGAGAAGTCTGCTGTTCCGAAATTGTTTCCGAACACGGTTAATTGCTGTCCGCCAAGTGCAGGCCCGTTGATAGCAAATGGCTTCAATCCGAATTCTTCGCCATTAGCCCCTGTTGTAAATCCTTTGACGTAGGGCGGTTCGAAGCAGAAGGCAGCGGAGTCGACAGCAATGTTTTGCTGACCCCCGACCTCAATTGTTGGTGTCAGGTCCTGTCCAACTCCATCGCCAAGGTAGCAAAAGAGAGAACTATCGGCTATCCATGATGTCTTCAAGCACGATGTGTCTCCTATCTTGAGATCTAGTTCTGAAAAATCCTTGCAATTTCCCCCGCAGCGCTGAGTTCCAAAATTTGACCCAACAACAGTCACGGAAATTCCGGCTTTCGTAGGAGAGGTTGGGGGATAGTATTTTAAGATTAAAGGCAGATCGTAAGTGAGTTTTGGGCTTTTGAAATCGAACGCACGCAGCTTATATTCGTCACGCTGAGGGTCATACAATGCTTCAATTAACACGTTGAGTGCCTTGCCAGTGTACGGGGAAACCTCGCAGTTGATGGAGGAGTCAGATAGCCACACAGTCTGGGTACATGGACGATTTCCGACTCGCGCTTTGTGCTTGTAGCCTGCGTATGTACCAAAATTTACGCCCTGAATTGTGACATTCATTGCTCCGGAAGCAGGAACATTTGAAGGTTGCAGGAGCGTGACTACAGGTTCGTTAAAACTGAAGAGTCCTACCAATGATCCTCGCTGTTTACCCACCGTCAATGCTATCACTCTGCATGAAAGATCTGTGAATGCGGACTCGGTCTTACATTTGGCATCATAGCATTCTCGCGGAGTCTGATATCCTTCGCATGATGGTGAGGCCAAGCCGTGCGAAATGACACACACAATGCTCGAGTCAGATGTCCAGCTGGTGGTTGCGCACAAAGTTCCGACGACAGAAGCTGCAGGGCTGGAATCAAAAATGCCAAACGAGGTTCCATCTATTTGAACCTTGAAATGCGAGTTTCGTGTGGGTGCATTGGGTGGAGTTACATTCAGAATCATTGGCGGTTGATATTGGACTTGGCCGGCACCTTCTCTGTTTCCATGCTTTTGCTCGTAAGTGCTCAAGTATTCCTCTAGATAGGTTGATTCGGCAGCGAGCACAGTCATTCCAATAAGATTGTCCGTGCCGATTCCGGATGCTACAGTACAGCCTATAGAAGAGTCTGAAGACCATTGTGTTGTCACACACGCCGTCTTTCCGACCCTTCCTCTGTGGCTTACCTGTGAGGTAGCAGTCTTACATCAATCTCGTGCCATGGTTTCACATCGCAAATGCTCTAGCGGAACCCATGGCATACAACCTTGTCAAACTAGGTATCCACAGCACAACATAATCCATTGAACATTACCGGCAGACCAGCTACATGCGTTTTGGAGCACCAACTTCGATTGCACGCGAAAACTCCGAAGGATGTACCATATATAAAGATCGCGGACCCGCCAGACGCTGGCAAGATGTTGAGTGGGATGCTGGATATCACAGGCAGGTCGTACGAAAAGGCTCGAGATAGAGACCTGGCTTGATTCTTCACCTGTGCATGCGGAGATTTGGGCCGCATGCGAATGGGTCGCATGCGATGCATGGTACATCTGTGTGCATCGCCAGTGGCGATGCTTGTTACATCCGCGCGCATTACTGATAATGAGTAGAAGTTAACTGGGATGTATGAGGATGCATGAGATTCTTTCGGAAAGGATGGAATGCCTGTGCAGTAACATGCTGCCCTTGACCGAGTCCTGGAGGAGTGCGGCAGAGCAATGAAGAGTCGGATACCCAGGTGTATATGACACACTCTGTGCCAGAAAGCAGTCCATGCTGAGGGCTCTTGCACAAGGCTGACAAAACACAGACACAATCGAAAGTACAAGCGTAAGTTATTTGCATGATCCATCAGCGCTAAACATCAGCCCTATCTGATGCCTCTGTGTATGCACCAAAAAGGTTCATAAACTTTTCGGGTCAATCTTGCCTTCGTTGGATGATTTTGGTGGTGCATCTGCACATGAAACACCATCGGGCACCAGCGCAATCGAACAAGCCGCTTTCTGTGAGCAAAGTGAGGTCAGCCCGGCTCCAAGTGCATTCCTATGATTCCATGGGCATAACTGTTTGTATTACAGCACACTTGTAGTGGAGCAAGCGTGAGGTTCAAGCATTGGAGGAATTCGGTCAACGAATCTTAGTTGAGAGAAACGGGTGAACGATCAGATCACATATTCAAAAATTTAGGGCAGGGGGTTTGAGGACCATGGCTGATGGTATGCAGTGGTCGTCGTTGTAGTTTGGATGATGAGGCTGGCACACTTCCTCCCAGTACTGACACCCCATACCTGAAGAAACAACGAGTGCCTCAGAAATACCGGAGCAAAAATATCAATGTCACATGAATGCACGGTATCAAACGACGAACAAACGACGACATAGAATCGTTTAGTTAGGATGCTCCAGGGCCCTTTTCAGCAAACATCCAGTGCGCGAAAGATCCAGTTATCAATGGAGAAAGACGATACCAAGCGGGACCGGTACGCACTCGCCATCAATAGCCTCCACGTTGTCACTTGCGCAGAGAGAGGATCCCGCCCTACCGCCGCACAACGTCTGCACGTGGCGCTCACGTCAGAGCAGGCATTAATGATGACAAACGTGCCACTATGGTCTCCATCGCTCGTCACTGGCTGCTCGGGGTTGACTGTTTTTAACACACTCACGTATTTGCGAGGAGTATCCCGGGCGCATGTGTAGCGCGCAGCTCGGCAGTTGAATTCAGTTCTCTGTCAGCACATCAGTTTCACATCAGGTCAGCGTAACATCATTCGTCTTTAAGGTGAGTCGAGCAGTCAGAGCCAAAAGATTTCTCAATTCTCTTTTCTATGGGCGACACCATAATGCAGACGAGGACTATTTGATTCAAGAGCACCCGAATCGGTCCACAGGCAGGATGGTTGCATTCCAATCCGATACACAGGCACGGGCGGCCATCGTATTGGTCGACGCGGTCACTAATGCAAATAAACTCGAGACCAGCGGCAAAGGAGGCAGCACGTTCTTTGCTGCTCAATTCCAGATGTAGCCCTTTGTAGTATGAGCTATTAGGGTATTTCGCCAACGAATAAGCCTGTACTCCGTTTGCCACTCGGACCATAGTAGGCACTGACTCAGGGTTCGTCTGGTCAACTAGAGGGTCAACTACTTCTACCGGCCAATCGAGAAAAGAGCCGAAATTCTTTCCGAAAAGGGTAACTAGATTGTAGCCGGCAGGCGGTCCGTTTGGAGGCTTTAACATCGACAGGATCGGAGCATCATAGCTGAAGGCCTTTGTCAGTCCAGTCTTTGAGAATGTGCTGCACTCGTATGGATCAAAAGGTTTTGTACCAGTGGCGTCAAAGCTGTCAACAACATCCTGAGGGCACTCCATGAGCTCAACATTGGCTTTTAGTGACGCACCCATACCACTTGGGACGACACACCGTAGCGAGGTATCGCTTGACCAAACACTGACCAGACAATTGGTACTGCCGAGTCGAACGTTGACGCAGTGCTGCGAGGAGCCGAAGTGTCTTCCAAAAACAGTCAGTACGGCGCCTGACTTGAGGGTTGCAGAGTTTGCGGGTGCGATTGAAGCTTCCATGGGGCTGTCATATGAAAAAAGTTTCTCCGTCATCCCAGTTCTGAAATCATTCGTCGAGTATTGGAAACGTCCGACTTTCAAGTCCAGAGTTAATTTATCCCCAATGCCAGGTGGCACAACCATTGCAATCGATGTTTCTGACGTCCATGTGCTCGAACCTATGGTGTACCCGATTTTGCACTGATGAAATCGACAATTTTGAGGATATGCGTCGACGTCCTTCACATATTCAGGATGATATCTGAGCACGCGCGAGATGGGCAGAAGGGAGTAGGGGGTGGCGGGGGCGCGAAGAAAAGAATCAGTCAACATCTCGCTGCCCCACGCGCAGCCGCTGCGCCACGCGCAGTAGTTGTCGCGCGGGGCACCTCGCAGGCGCATGCTGTGCCCCTAATGTGAGCTGCTGCCCTTGCATGCAACGCTTGCTTTCCGCGCTGCCTCTCCCCGGGCTGCCTCGCGTGGCGCAGCAGCAGCTGTGCTTGCTGAGTGGGTGCGAAGATAGGAGCCCCCACAACTTACCGTCCAGAGTCAGGGCCGTAGACTTGCTCAATACAATACTCGTCAATCCGTGATAGCTTGTCATTGTCAGTGCTCTTGATTACGTCGGCCAGACAAACCATATACTCTTTGTCACAATCCTTTTCCGAAGAGCCAAATCCAGAACCGATGATGGTGAGCACGGTTCCGCCCGTTGGCGGAGCGTTCCAGTATCCCTTTGGCTCACACTTGCACGCCCTCTTCACTTTCTTGTCATTGTACGCCTCCCTCGTGGGTGCATCGTCGACGCAGCCTGCCATTTTTGCTGCAAACGAGCATGGAGTTTTGAAGTTCGGTGCATCAAAACACCACGGCTCTGGGTCGCCTGGCTCTGAGACGCACTGATTATAAATCATGCCCTGGTACTCAAAGGGAAATCGACACGGCGCAGGCGGGATCTCCACCTCTCCATTCTGGCAGATTGTACCCATCACAACGCATTCAGGCCTCGGTACTACGCCCATGCACTTTAACTGGCTCCCACCGCCCCAGCTCTCCGCCATAGGCCAGGTGGCGTTGGGAAACAGTTTTTCCTTGCACTTTTGTCCTTGCACTTTGACTTCCTGCTGTTCTGGGTTCGCACACACGAACATCCCATGGATAAGCTTATTTCGCGTGTGCCCGCGCAGATGAAACTGAGACGAATCGCCTGAGATGATTGTTGCAGTGACCTCCGCCGCCGCGCTTTTCTGTCTCTTCGCATTTGGAGAGGCGACGGCGGGCGCAGCGAGGTACAGCCAAACCAAGATGCAGCTGGGCACGCGCAGCGCTAGTCGCATCCCCGGCACGACTGCTCCGCGCCACTAATGCGCCGCTCCCTTTGGGATCCTAAGCGATTCACTGCAAGCGTCACAAGAAAATTCGTCGGTTATTACAATAAATCATATCAGAGCCAAAAGGTTTTCGCCGGTCCCCACACTGTGATGTTGAGTGTTTAATTAAGGTCACCGAGTGTGTGTTGGTTGTTTATTTAAGGTCACCGTGACGGTTTATACGGAAAACGAAAACGCAGTTTCTCCGTTACTACTCGTGCCCGAGGATACCGAGCGTTTAGCTGAAAGGGAAACGCTTTTGTACAGTTTAGGCTCCGAATTCAATCGCACCGTTTAGGATTCTTGTGGAAACCAAAAACACGTGACTTTTCCGGCAGCCAAGGTTTTTTTGCGAACAGAGCATTCACACCAAAAAAGAAGCCAAAAAAGGAAGTTGACTATTTTTGGAAACACCAAACAAGTAATTCAAGACTACGACACAGTATTTGACAATTCGATTCCCTTCCGCAAAAATGACCTACTACGGATTACGTATTTCAGCCTCGGAATACCGGGCGTGCACTTTGTGCCTTGGCACAAGTCACAAGTCACAAGGCACCTGGGGCCGACTCGGAGGCAGCGGGTGTCTCCGAGTCGGTGCCGCGGCCGCCGCGGCCCCGGTCACCAGGGCGGCCGCAGACGAGTATAACCTGAATGTTGTTAACAGTGACTTCAAGCGGAATCATGATCACGGCTCGGGAGACCCAGCAGAACCCAAGTGCTTGTCTTTTCCATAACCCTCACACAATATCCCCCCCCCCCGCGTTCACTAGTGTGTGATGGGCAGACTAGTCCACACAGGCCTCGGCTCGTCGTCTCTCGAAGCACATGTCCTCCACTATCTCCCCCCACGCGAACAGCTTAGGTACTGCATTAATAAATAAACACTCGGAGGTGCCTGCGCGGCTGAGCCCATGTGCGTCGGAGACGTAATAGAGCACAGCCTCGAAGATCTGCTCATGATACAAAAGGATCTCTAAAAACGCGAGCCTGAGTTGGGCTGATCTTCGGGCTGATTAAGCCCGATTCAGGCTCATCTTTGTCAATCTTCGAAGATCAGCCCGACTTGCGTTTGACACCAAGCAGTCAGGAAGTCAAAGTCGCCGAGATGCAGGTGGAGCTTCAGAGCGACCGTGGGAGCTCAGTATCTCGTCTCCACAGTGCAAATCAGATGACCATGGTAATACTTGTGACGCAGAAAACGCTGTTCCTATCTTTTTTTAAACGACGAATTTCCCCATTCATGTATCGCACAGAAGATAAAAGGCTTGGTTTAGAGAATTCCTCACTGCATGTCTGGACGCAATGTGCCGGCATCTTTCTGCGCTAGACACAGCCCGCTCCCGCCGCGCATGAGCTCCACGTCAAACGTTGACATGTTGTCTCCCCGTTCATCTGCTTCGTGTGCCAGCCGCAGTTTTATGTTGGTTCCGGAAGGACCCAGCAGGATGCCTCTCAGTTCTTGAGCCTGCATGACCAGAGCAAGAATCTCTTTTCAAACAAATAGGAAAAGATGGCGCAAACGAGAGACGAAGAGAGCGCAGCCATCTCACCGAGCACACAGCAACGCATGGTGTATCGTCGATCGCGACAAGTCGATCTCCCCGACGTATTTGTCTCGAATTTCCACCGCCAGCTCTGCGATGCTGCTCATTCCAGGAGGCGGCGCTGCTTCTCTCAAGCACAGCATCAACCACCTACATGACAGCGCAGATGTCCATGTCACGAAAAATATGATGCGCACGACGCACAAGTCATGCCTGGACCTAGATGCAGACGCAGACACAGACGTGCACACACAAAAGGAGACCGGGCGCCCGACTGAATCCAAAGCGAAATAGACACCGCAGCCAGTGAGCTGATTCCTCTCTTCTTGCGCGCCAGCACACTGTGCGTCTTCTGTATCGCCAGCATGTTTCTGGTCTCGGGCGGAGGCCTTGCCAGCTCCAGGGGCGGTGGAGGCGTCCGTGGCCTGCCGAACTGGGTACGCTTGAGAACTTGAATCCAGTTGTGGAAACGCTAAACGAGCGGCAGCTTCGGGCGTGTCGAGCAAGCCCAGCTCTCCCAGATGATCGCTGTTTGAACCCCGTGCATCGCCGGACAACAAGCGTCAGCGCACCTCAAAACAGTACGGCAAGCTCAAGAGAGCAAGAGCAAGAGAGACCCCGAGACGTCTTCATCCTCCACTCCAGTGTGCCTTCCCGGAGTGAATGCCTTCCTGATGGCACTGCCTGCGCATTCAAATGCAAACCAAGAGAATAAAAAAGGCGCACAAAGAAAAAGATAAGAGCGAAAGCGGCCGTGTCACGGGTTGGGTACAGTACACAGTCACAAACTCTTAAAAACTGTGAACCCGGATGTTCTTTAGAATATGAAAATTCTGTAAATACTAATAAAACTATTTTGTGACTCTTATGTGCAAGCCTCGGAGCACCTACCTGGATTGGGCAGCCGGATATTTTTGAGACGATATAATTTCTGTAAATACTTATCTATCCAAAATGATTTGTAACTCGTATGTGCGAAGCACCTACCTGGATTGGGGAGCGCCCACGGCAACGGCGCACCCTTCCCAGACAGCAACCCCTTCAAAAAAGCTCGCTTCTTCCCACTCTTCTTGGCCGGCGGTGGCTCCTTGCCCACCCCAGCACCTGGAGCTCGATCTACGCCTGCTCGCAGTGTTGAGTGAGCACGGATGGCTGCAAGGTTGTCGTCAGGGAGCGAGCGCACCCACGCTGCCGTGTCTGCCGCCACCATTCGTTGCTCGCCCTCCCAATTGCGCTCCCTGCGTGAGAGGGAGAGATGGAGAGGGGGAGATAGGGAGCAAGGGAGAGCGCGCGGGGGAGAAATCAGGCAAGGACACGCACTTACGTATGTCTTGA
>Ga0315899_10009786_pt1 | contig 10288 bp, 9 predicted proteins | sample LakEriMetagenome_2_FD_203518 | JGI IMG/M metagenome (GOLD analysis project Ga0315899, IMG submission 203518) | Freshwater fungal communities from buoy surface, Lake Erie, Ohio, United States - Buoy 4 MA112 | ecosystem: Environmental > Aquatic > Freshwater > Lake | place: USA: Lake Erie, Ohio...
CTGATTCAGGTAGTGAAGCCCAGTCCTCGACCAGACAAATGGACCGAAAGAAGTTCCTCTGTTTCCGGACCAGCCAAAGAGGAGGTCGCCGTACTGAACGTGGTATCGGGAATCTATCTCTTCCTGCGAGAAGTTGAACTGCTCGCTCCCGTTTAGGTTTTCAATCCTGATGATCGGAACTCCGCTTTCCTTCCAATCCACAGGTTTGAACGCACTCCCGTTTACGAAGTCTGAGAGCTTCTTCAGTGGCACAAGCGACCAAACGTTCGGAACATCTTCGAGCCAGCCTATTCCGGTGCTTTTGACGTCTTTGTATGAGGCTATGCTCATCCCGCCAGCTCCTCGATCATCGCCTTGATGCGGTCGGTGACCTGCTTCAGCTCCGCGTCGATCTCCTCCAAAGCGCGCGGCGGCTCGAAAACATAGAAATGCCGGTTGAAGGGGATTTCATAACCCGTCTTCGTCTTTTCGTGATCGATCCACGCGTCCGGCGCATGCGGCAGGACTTCGCGCCTGAAATAGGCCTCCACATCTTCCCCCAGCGGCACGTTTTCGGTGTCGCGCAAAGCGCTGTCGGGTTGGGGCTTGTCTTTCTGCTTGCCCTTCGCGCCCAGCACGATCTTTCCGGCCTCGTCCCGCAAGGGCCGCTCCACCGTGATGGTGCGATAGCCGAAATCCTCGTTCTTGAAGATGAGCGACAGGGGGGCGAATTTGATCTTGCCGCCTGCGGGCGCTTTCGGCTCCGCCGCGCCTGTCTCGACGATCTCGCGGCCGATCTCCTTGCCTTGCGCATCGAAAAGCGTGGCGATCCGCGCCTCTGCGAAAGCGCCGAAAAGATGCGTGACGGTCGTGATGTCCTCGTCGCTCATTTCCCTGCGCTTGGAGCCGAGGCTCTTGCGCATTTTGCGCCATAGGGAGGAGGCGTCGATGAGCTGCACCTTGCCCTTGCGCGCCGCGGGCTTTCGGTTGGTCAAAACCCAGACATAGGTGGAAATGCCGGTGTTGTAGAACATATCGGTCGGCAGGCCGATGATGGCCTCCACCAAATCGCTCTCCAGCACATGGCGGCGGATTTCGCTTTCGCCTGATCCCGCGCCGCCGGTGAAGAGCGGCGAGCCGTTCAGCACGATGCCGAAGCGGCAGCCGCCGTCCTGCGCGGGGCGCATTTTGGAGGCGAGATGCAGGAGAAAGAGCATGGACCCGTCCGACACGCGCGGCAGGCCCGGCCCGAAGCGGCCGTCAAACCCCTTTTGCTCGTGCTCCTGGCGAACTTCCTTCTCGACCTTTCTCCATTCGACGCCGAAGGGCGGGTTCGCGAGCATGTAGTCGAACTTTTTATGCGCATGGCCGTCGGCGGAGAGCGTGTTGCCGGCGATGATATTGCCGACGTCCTGCCCCTTGATGAGCATGTCGGCCTTGCAGATGGCGTAAGATTCGTCGTTCAGCTCCTGCCCGTGCATGGTGAGCACGGCCCTGCGATTCATGGAGGCGAGATGTTCGCCGGCGACCGACAACATGCCGCCAGTGCCCGCCGTGGGGTCGTAGATGGTGCGCACGACGCCGGGCTTGGCGAGCGCTTCGTCGTCCTCGACGAAGAGCAGATTGACCATGAGGCGGATGACCTCGCGCGGGGTGAAATGCTCACCCGCCGTCTCGTTGGAGATTTCCGCGAACTTGCGGATCAGCTCTTCGAAGACGAGGCCCATTTCGGCGTTGCCGATCTTGTCGGGATGTAGATCGATCCCCGCGAATTTCTCCGTGACCTTGTAAAGCAGGTCTTTTTTGGCGAGGCCGTCTACGATCTCAGCGAATTTGAAGCGCTCGAAAATATCGCGAACCGACTCCGAAAAGCCTTGAACATAGGCGTCGAGATTAACGCTGATGTGATCTTGATCGCCGACGAGCTTTTTCATGTCGAGCGACGAGATGTTGAAGAAGCTCTGCCCCGCCTTGCGCAGGAGGAACTGCTCCGGATTGAGCCCCGCCTTGGTCTTGTCCGCATGTTCGGCCAGCACGGCCGCCTTCGTGCCCTCCAGCACGCAATCAAGGCGACGCAGGACGGTGAACGGCAGGATGACCTTGCCGTAATCGGATTGCTTGTAATCGCCGCGCAAAAGATCGGCGACGGACCAGATGAAAGCGGACAAGGATTGGTGATTCAAAACGGGCCCCCTCTTCGCGCCACGTCCGGTTAAGCTCCGGATTCGGGGGAGACGGGCAGTATTCCCAAGAGCGAGGTTATCGGCAACGCTTAAGTTGCGGACCGACGCGATCGGCGCCATGGACGCGCCGCGCCGCGCCAGACCTTGTCCGGGCGCGGTCGATCAACATTGCTGATTGGATTGGCGCTCCCTAGGGGACTCGAACCCCTGTTTTCGCCGTGAGAGGGCGACGTCCTAGACCGCTAGACGAAGGGAGCGCGGGGTCGCCCGAAGGCGAACGCCTCTCTCATAACGGCGCGCGCGCCCGCCCGCAAGCAAAAGAGACTTCACCGTCCGGCGGCGATCCGGGCCGGGGGCGCGGCGGGTCCGGGAAGACGCAGGGGCCCGCCTGCGGCGCCGGGCGCAGGCCGGCCTTCCTGCTGCGGGGCGAGGGCGGCGGCGGGCGCGGCGGAGGGCGCGGAAGACTGCGCCGCCTCCGGCCGCGCGACCCCCGAGCCCGCAAGCTCCTCCACGGCCCCGGCCGAAGGAGCGCCCAAGGGAGCGGCCCCCAGCCGCTCCATGAGCCGGGCCACATCGTCGCCCACGGCGGCGATGGCGCGCCGCAAGGCGGCGTCTTGCGCGCGCGCGGTTCGCGCCATCCGCGCGGCCTGCGTCGGATCGTCCTTCCTCGGATCTCCCTGCGTCAGATCTCCCTGCGGCGGCGCGCCCGCAAGCGCCTGCTCCAGCCGGGCGACGCGGGCGTGCGCCTCGTCCAGCGCAAGCTTCAGGGTTCGCTCACGGATTTCCGCTTGGGCCTCGACCTGCGCGAGCGCGGCGGCGCGCCGGCCAAGTTCGGCCATGTCGCGCGCGCGCGCGGCCTGCAAGGTCTCCTGCGCCTGTTCGATGCGGCGGCGCTCGGCGGCGAATTGCGCGCGCAATTGATCCCGTTCGGCGATGATTTCGTCCATCGACAGGGGCATGAGCATTTCCAGCCGGCGCCGCGACAAGCGCACCGCGCGCCGCCAGAAAGCCGGCAGGAAAAGAAGCGTCAGGAGCCCCGCGACGAGAAAGCCGAGGGCGAACACCATCGCTTGTTCGATCACACGCGCCGCCAAGTGAAATGGACGATGTCCAAGCATGGCATGCGCCGCCGCCGAAAGCAAAGCTGCGCAGCGCATTTCGCGCGCTGCGGCGGCCACAAATCGAACCTGCGTTATATCAGAAGGGGTTCCAGGTCGACGTTTCCGTGAATTTCAGATAGCCGAGATTGACGCCCAGCCGCGCCCCCACGCCCGCGCGGATCGGCGCGATCACGATGTCGTCGGCCGTCAGCGCGGTGAATCCGAACCCGCCGACGAAATAGGCCGAGCCGTCGATGCCGCCGAAGCGCCGGTAGATCGCATTGCGCGAGGGCAGATTGTAGACGAGCATCATCGTGCGCGCGCCGTCGGCCCCCGCGTCGAAGCCGATCGAGGGACCTTGCCAATAAAGGCGCATGTCGCCGGCGTTGCGCGTGTACATGGCGCCTTCGCCGAAGCGCGCGCCGGCCACGAAGGCCCCGCCGGCCTCCTGCCCGAGGATATAGGCGTTGGGCTGACCCCAGCGGCGCGTGGCCTCCTCGACGACCGAGGCCAGACCGCGCGACACGGTGCCGAAAAATTGGTGCCCGCTGTCCAGCAATTCGCGGCTGGTGAAACGCTGCGGGCGGCCCGCCTGCGCCAGCGCTGGCGCGACGGCCAGATCGGCGCCGGCGCCGGCGGCGGCGGCGGAACTGAGAAGCTTGATCGCGTCGCGGCGCGAATACGAACGCATGCTGGTCTCCCGAAAAGCCCCGAGCCTGCGCCTTCTTCGCGACGGCGTCGGGCGAAACAGGGGACGAAACGTGGCCGTCCCGTGGCGGGGGCCATCCATTTCGCCTGGCGCGGAAAGCTTGCCGCAAGAGGGTTAACGATCCGTTGCCCCATCGCCCGCGCAGCGGGAAATCCCCGCGCCGCAAACGACTTGCGGCTTGGCTGAACGAAACGGCCGAAAGGCGCGGCTAGACCATGCCGGCCGACCGCGCGGCTGCGCCGCAGCCCGCGTCGGACTGGCCAAGTCCGGCGCCGGCGTCTAGACCCTTGCTCTCAGCCTTGGCGCCGCAGAATGATTCGCGCGCGCCCGCGTGTCTTGCGTCCGAAGCCCGATCTCGCCAAATCGGAAAAACCAATCGGATAATCCCATGCCCGTCATCGAACTCGACGCCCTCGACCTCTCCGCCCTTCTTTGCTCCCGCGTCTGCCACGACGTCATCAGCCCCGTCGGCGCCATCGTCAACGGGCTGGAGGTTCTGGAGGAGGAGAACGACGCGGAGATGCGCGCCATCGCCACCGACCTCATCCGCAAGAGCGCGCGCAACGCCTCCGCCAAACTGCAATTCTGCCGCCTCGCCTTCGGCGCGGCAGGCTCCGCCGGCGCCTCCATCGACACGGGCGACGCCGAGCAAGTGGCGCGCAACCTCTTCCAGGACGACCGCACGAAGCTCGAATGGAACGCCCCGCGCGCGTTGATGCCGAAGAACAAGGTTAAATTGCTGCTCAACATGTGCCTGATCGCCGGCGCCTGCATACCGCGCGGCGGATTGATGAAAGTGGATGTGGAAGGCGTCGACGAGGCGACCGTCCTCACCGTCACCGTCGCCGGCCCCAATCTGCGCCTCGCCAGCTCCGTCAGCCCCCTGCTGGCGGGCGAACCGGAGAGCGGCTCCGTCGACGCCCATGGCGTGCAGGCTTATTATGCGGGCCTCGTGGCGCGGGCGAGCGGGCTCGACGTGCGCGCGCAGACGCTGGAAGCCAGCGTGGTGGTGCGCGCGCAACCGGCCGGCGCGCTGGCCGCCTCCGCGCCGGCGCCCGACGAAACCGCTTCCGGATAAAAGCTTTGACGCCGCCAACGTCCTTTTAACGAAGCTGCGCCATCCTCTCTCCGCCGCATTGCGTTTTAAGCGGCGGAGTCGTTTGTATGGATGAGTTGCTGCAGGATTTCCTCGTCGAGAGCGCGGAGAATGTGGAGGCTGTCGCCGCCCAGCTCCTCGTCTTCGAGAGCGACCCGACCAACCACGACGCCGTAGCGGATATTTTTCGGCTCCTGCACACGATCAAGGGCGCCTGCGGCTTTCTCGACCTTCCGCAACTGGAGAGGCTCGCGCACGCAGCCGAAACGCTGATGGGCCGCGTGCGCGACGACGGCGCCGCAAGCCCGCAGACCGTCAGTCTCGCGCTGGAGTCCGTCGACCGCGTCCGCGACGCGCTCGTCGCCATCCAGACCCATGGCGGGGAAAACGGGCCGACCGACGAGGCGTTCATCGCGCGGCTGGAAGCGGCGGCGCGCACGCCGCAAACCGCAAGCCCACCCGCAAGCCAACCCGCAAGCCAACCCGCAAGCCAAATCGCGGGCGAACGCGACGCGGAACGCGACGCCTCTGCGACCGCCAGCCCGGACGCCAGCGCGATCCTCAGCTCGGATGCGGCCGGCATTCGCGTTTCGATCGACGCGATCGAGCGCATCATGAGCCTCGTGTCCGAACTCGTGCTCACCCGCAATCAATTGCTGGAGGTGACGCGCCGCCAGCCCGACGCCAATGTCATCGCGCCGCTGCAGCGCCTGTCGGCGCTCACCAGCGACCTGCAGGACGGGGTGATGCGCGCGCGCATGCAGCCCGTGGGGCGCGTCTTCGCGAAATTGCCGCGCCTCGTGCGCGATCTCGGCGCGGAATTGGGCAAGACCATCCGCCTTGCGGTGGACGGCGCCGACACGGCGCTGGATCGGCAATTGCTCGAAGTGCTGAACGATCCCTTGATGCATATCGTGCGCAATTGCGCCGATCACGGGCTGGAAGGCGCCGGCGAGCGCATCGCCGCCGGCAAGCCCGCCGTGGGACGCATCCAGGTGCGCGCCTGGCACGAGGCCGGCTCCATCGTCGTCGCCGTGGATGATGACGGCAGGGGCCTCGACAGCGCGAAGATCCGCGCGACCGCCGCCGCGCGCGGGCTCGCCGACGCCGCCGATCTCGCCGCCATGAGCGATCAGGACGTGCATCGCTTCATTTTCGCGCCGGGCTTTTCGACTGCGAAAAACGTCACCAATATTTCCGGTCGCGGCGTCGGCATGGACGTCGTGCTGCACAAGGTCACGCGCGCCGGCGGCGTGGTGGACGTGGCGAGCGAACAAGGCAGGGGCACGCGCTTCACGCTGCGCTTGCCGCTCACCCTTGCGATCGCGCCGGCCCTCATCGTGAGCTGCGCGAACATACGCTTCGCCGTGCCCCAGCAATCGGTGATGGAGGCGGTCTCCACCCACAAGAGCGAAGGCGGCGAGAGCCGGCTGCGGCGTTCGGGCGGCGCCTTGTTCGCCGAGCTGCGCGGCTCCATCGTGCCCGTGGTCGACTTGCGCCAGGCCTTGCGCCTGCATGCGCTCGACGACGCGCTCGCCTTCCGTGGATTGATCGTCGTGATCGCCACCGCCCGCGCGACGTTCGGCCTTCTGGTCGACGCCGTCGCCGACGTGCAGGAGATCGTCGTGAAGCCGGTCGGCCGCACGCTGCTCGCCGTGGGCGCCTATGCGGGCGCGACGATTCTGGGCGACGGCTCGGCGGTCCTCATCCTCGATCCCAACGGCATCGGGGACATGTGCGCGATGGAGGGCCACGGCGAGGACTCGCGCGCGCATGAAAGCGCGCAGGCGGAGGCCACCACGGCGCTGCTGCTGTTTCGCACCGGCGTGGGGCCGCAAAAGGCCATTCCCCTGTCGCTCGTCTCGCGCATCGTCATGGCCCGCGCCCAAGATTTCGCCCATGTCGACGGCGGGCTTGCGTTGCCGCATGAAGGAAAGCTCATCCCCGTGGCCGCGCTCGCCGACATCGCGCAAGCGCCGGCGCGCGAGGAATGGCCGGTGCTCATGTCCAGCGTGCGCGGGCAAACCGTCGGCCTGCTCATCAGCGACATCGTGGACATGGTGCATGAACGCCTCGACATCGATCTCGCCAGCGCGAGCGCGGCGACGAGCGGGGTGATCGGCTCCTGTCTCCTGCGCGGCGCGCCCACGGAGGTGATCGACCTCGGCGTCTTCATGGAGCGCGCGCGCCCGCACGCGCTGACCCGCGCGCAGGTGCGTCGCCCCCGCGTTCTGCTGGCGAGCGCCGGCGATTTCTTCACGGAATTGCTGCGCCCGCTTCTCACGGCGGCGGGATATGACGTCACCGCCGCCGCCGATGCGCGTCAGGCCCTGGGCCTCGTGCGCGAAGGACATGCCTTTGACGCGGTTCTGGCCGATCTCGCCTTGGCGGATCTCGACGGGCGCGCCTTCGCGGCGGCGCTGCGCGATGAATTGCGTTTCGCCGCGCCGATCATCGGCCTGTCGGAGCCCGATGCGTCCGCGCCGACGCAGGACGAGGAACGGGACTTCGACGCGATCGTCTGCAAGACGGATCGACGCGCTGCGACGCAGGCGTTGGCCGCGCATCTGCGCAAGCCGGCCCGCCAGCGCGCCGTCCCCGACGCCATGCGCGGAGACCTCGTCGCATGACCCGCGTGGAGCTGAAGCGCCGCCCGTCCGCGCGCCCCGCGCCGCAAGGCGTCGCGCCCGCATCGAACGCTTATGCGATCGATCGGGTGTTCGTCGTTCATGTGGGCGACGAAGTGATGGGCCTGCCCATCGACCGCGTGCAAACGGTTTTCATGGCGCGGGAGATCGCGCCCGCGCCGCTGACGCCGCCCTGGGTGCGGGGCCTTGTGAATCTGCGCGGAACCGTCGTCACAGCGATCAGCCTGCGCGCGCGCCTTGGCTTGCCCGAACGCGGCCCGCAGACCGAGGACTGCGGGGGGGAATTGGGAATCGCCGTCGATGTGGACGGCGAAGCCTTCGCGCTCCTCGTCGACAAGGTCGGCGACGTCGCGCAAATGACGCAAGGGACGGCGTTGGTCGCGCCCGGCGCCATGTCGGAGAAAGCGCGGCGCCTCACCGCCTGCGTCTATGCGCGCGACTCCGGCCTTCTGCCCATCATCGACCTGCGCGCCGCCGTTTTCGATCAGGCGTCCAAAACAGATTTGATCACGCAAGATTAGGAGCAAGCCATGAAACAGGTTCTCGTCGTGGATGATTCGATCGTCATTCGAAAGGTCGCGCGCCGCATCCTCGAAGGCCTGAGCTTCGAGATCATGGAAGCGGAGAACGGACAGGACGCGCTTAAAGCCTGCGCGCGCCGCATGCCCGACGCCATTCTGCTCGACTGGAACATGCCCGTCATGGACGGAATGCAATTCCTGCGCGAGCTGCGTCGGCGCCCCGACGGCGGCGGCCCGAAAGTGATTTTCTGCACGACGGAGAACGACGTCGCCCATATCGCGCGCGCGGTGAACGCGGGCGCCGACGAATATATCATGAAACCATTCGACCGCGAGATCATCGCGTTGAAGTTCCAGGAAATAGGTTTGTGCTGAACAGCCTCGCCGATCCGCCCGCCGGGCCCGCGCGCAAGGTCCGCCAAGGCGCCCCCTTGCGCGCCATCGCCTTTGGCGCGTCCACTGGCGGATTGCAGCCGCTCGCGACGATCCTGCGCATGCTTGCGGGCCGCCGTCTCGATGCGCCGCTGCTCGTCGCGCTCCACACGCCGCCGCAATTTTGCGAGACCGTGGCCGGCGCCTTGCGGCGCGAGAGCGGACGCGTGGTCGTCGCAGCCACGATCCCCGCCCCGCTCCTCCCCGATGCGATCTATCTCGCAGCCGCCGACATGCATCTGAACATCCTGCGCAAGCTCGGACAGCCGGAGGCGCAAAGCGTTGAGCCCTCCCCCGACGACCGCTATCGCCCCAGCGTTGACCTGTTGTTCGCCAGCGCGGCGCAGGCGTTCCGGCGCGACCTTCTGGCGATCGTGCTCACGGGCATGGGCGAGGATGGGCTTGCGGGCGCGCGCGCCGTCGTGGACTCCGGCGGTCAGGTGGTGACGCAAGCGCCGCAAACCTGCGCCGCGCCCACGATGCCGGCCGCCGTGATAGCCGCCGGCCTGAGCTGCGCCAGCATGTCGCCTGAAGAAATCGCCGCCCATATCCTCATTCGCAGGGACGCAATCGCCCATGCTTGATGAAGCGCAATCCTGGTTCGACGTACTGCGGCGCGATGTGAAGCGCTCGACCGGCGTGGTGATCGAGACCGATCGCGCGTCCTTCGTCGCCTCGCGCCTGGCGAGCGTCGCCCGCGACCTCGGCTTCCCCGACTCGCAGCATTTGTGCATGGCGCTCATCGGCCCGCGCCGCGCGGAGGTGCATGCGCCCATCATCGATGCGATGGTGGTGAACGAGACCTCCTTCTTTCGCGACAAGACGCCGTTCGAGACGTTCCGCAACACGGTGCTTCCCGCCATGCTCGCCGCCCGCGCCAATGTGCGCGCGCTGAGGATCTGGTGCGCCGCCTGCTCGACGGGGCAGGAGGCCTATTCCATCGCCATGACGCTGGACGAGGAGGCGCGCGCGCTCTCGGGCTGGCGCGTGGAGATCACCGGCGTGGACGTGTCGCAAACGGCGATCGAGGCCGCGCGGGCGGGCGCGTATAACCAGTTTCAGGTGCAACGCGGCCTCGCAGTGTCGCAATTGCTGCGCTATTTCCGCCGTTCACGCGACATGTGGACCATTTCCGAACATATTCGCGAGCGCGTGCGCTTCGAGCGCATGAACCTGCTCGACACGACGCCCCGCGCGGGCGCGTTCGACGTGATCTTCTGCCGCAACCTGATGCTGTATCTCGATGCGCACGGCAGGCGGACGCTGCTGGAGCGTCTCTCGGGCGCTTTGACGCCCGACGGCTATCTCTTTCTCGGCGCCACCGAGACGGCGCTGGGCAGCGAGGATTTCCAGCCCTGCCCCAACCAGCCCTGGCTCGCGCGCCCGCGCGGCGCAGGGGCGCAGGCGCAGCGTCCGCATCTGCGCGTCGTCGGCGCGTGAGGCCAAAAGACAAAGCGCCCCGCGGGCGAGGCGAGGCGCGTTGCGAACGTCAAGAAAACGGGATCAGGCGGTGATGCGCTCTTCCGACTCGGAGGGCTCGCGCAGCACATAGCCGCGGCCCCAGACGGTCTCGATGTAATTGCGGCCCTGGCTCGCATTCGCGAGCTTCTTGCGCAATTT